>JACCED011192601.1_pt1 | contig 12871 bp, 2 predicted proteins | sample 7455021 | NCBI WGS metagenome assembly JACCED01 (sample SAMN15323456, study PRJNA562643) | freshwater metagenome | isolation source: river surface water | place: USA:Blue River Watershed | collected 2017-08-19
GGCTTTGGCGTTTTTGCTCCATTTGATTTCGAAGGCATGAAACACTTGATTTTCTTCAATTACTAGATCGATTTCTTGTTGGTCTTGGGTGCGCCAGAAATAGAAAGTTGCCCAGCGATTTTCGTAGTGGTATTTTTTATAGAGCTCACTGATTACGTAATTTTCCCACAAGGCACCAATATCAGAACGATTTTCGGGCAGGTTGAAATTACCCAAAAGCGCATTTACTACTCCATTGTCAAAAAAATAGATCTTTCTACCTTTTTTGAGTTCTTTTGAATGATTTATGCTGAGCGCGTTTAGCCTGAAAATGACAAAACAATCTTCTAGCAATTGAATGTATTTTTCAACGGTTGAATTGTCGATTCTAAGTTCTTTAGACAAGTTGTTGTAGTTGATTTCTGTGCCAATACGAAAGGCAAGAAGTTTTAACAAATGCACCAATTTATCCGGCATTTTGAGTCCTTCATACATCAAAATATCCTTATACAAATAGCTTTCTGTGAGTAATTTCAAGCGATCTTTTTCTTGTCCTTGATTTAGTACAATTTCAGGATAAGAACCATAAAGCAAGCGCACGGGAATCATTCGTTTTTCCTCTATTAAACCGTGATGATCAACGAGTTCGGAAAAAGAGAATGGAAAAAGTTGAAATTGCCATTTTCTCCCGGTAAGCGGTTCGTTAGTCTTGTTTTTAATTTCAAACGCGGAAGAACCAGTTGCTATTACTTGTATTTCTGGGATGGAATCAAAGATGATTTTGAGTTTAATCCCAACATCTTTTAAGGTCTGAGCTTCGTCAATGACAATTACTTTATTTAAGCCAAAATAGTTTTTTAACCGCGAGGACGTTGCGCTTTCAAAAAGCGCTTGAATATCCGGTTCATCGGCATTTAACCACAAGGCATCCGCCCTATTTTTTACGATTTCTTTGAGAAGTGTGGTTTTACCAACTTGCCTTGGTCCAAGTAGGATAATTACCTTTCCACTAAATAATTTCTCTTCTATACTGCGCTGAATTGTTCGAAGAATCATAGGGTAATTTTTTATCAAATATCGTATTATTTTTGGATGCATCCTAATATAATACGTTTTATTTTTGGATTGATTCTGATTTTGGAGGGTAATTTAGTCCCGAAAGCTATCGGGATTAGAATTTAGAATTGAATACCGATAGCTATCAAGATGAGAATAGAGAGTGAAGGGATATGAGTTTTGATTGTTGTAAATTGTTTCGAACTCGTTATATCAAAAACGGCCAGGTTTCCCCAGCCATGATTCATTGAGTAGGTTAGAAATATATATGGCGTATCTCAGCACAGGTATTGCGGAATGCGGTGAGGTAAACTTGAATTAAACTTTTTTGACAAGTTTTCTCGATTTAAACTAGCGAACTTCATTCTCTGAATTGTATTGCAAACACACAAGGTAGTTACACATGTTGCTCCATAAGTGTCTCTTTCCGACTGATTAAAAGAAAAATTTATAAGTATTACACGCGAAATAAATAAAATTGCATAAGTAATGTGAACGCAGTTTATCCTTTTATTTTTTTCTAAAATCAATTGTAAATTTCTGACGCTGAATTATCACTCAAAGTTACATTTTGTTCAATTAAAGAGTTGGTTTTACATAAGTGAAACCATTGTAAAATATAGAAATTCTGAACTTTGAAATTCTCATGACAACGATTTGACAACGATTGAATTAATTATCCAAACAAATAATTTACTTAATTTTTGTAAATAGGTTAATTTAATAGAATCTAATTCTATACATATATGATTAATTTTAATCTTCGGGACAAAAGAACTAATGGTCGGACATTGATTATTGTTGTTTTTACATATCAACGTAATCGACTTCGCCTTTCAACCGGAGTAAGCTGTCTAGTAAAGGATTGGAATTTTAATAAACAACGAATTTCGGAACGTTTTGACATTAAAAATTTCAAAGAAAAAAATAAACGCCTAGATCAAATCGAAAATTTAATTTCTCGATCAATTCTAGATTCGTTACCATCAAGTAAAAAAATGAGTTTTTTGGAAATAAAGGAAAAGTTTCGACATCTTTTATTAGAGACTGATCCTGATCAAAACAAACTTTGTATTTGGAATTATTTTGATCAATTTATTGCTTATAAGAAACAAAGAGTTAAAGAAATCAGTGATTATCACCACGCTTTGAGAAAACATCTAAATTGGCTTCAAACCAAACTCAATAGGAGACTAACGCTAAATGATTTTACAAGAAACAGCGAAGCATTAAAAATATTTGATCATTATTTGCGGTACGAAGCAATTAATATTAAAGGAATGGAAGGATTGTCTTTGAATACCATAGGAAAACAATATAAGAACCTAAAGGTATTTTTAAATTGGTGTTTTGACGAGCAAATTCATTCTGTTTTTTCGCTTAAACATCTGCAAACCGAAAGGTATGATATTGATAGTGTTTACCTGAAAGAATCCGAATTGCTGGCACTAGAGAGCCTAGAATTATCCTTGAAACATGCTCTATGTCGTGATTTGTTTTTATTAGGCTGTGAAACCGGATTGAGATTTGGCGATTTTTCAGATTTATCTAAAGAAAGTATTCATCATAATTGTATAGAAGTCATGCCAAAAAAAACTCGAAATACCACTGGAAAAAAAATCGTCATACCATTATCATCACGAGCTTTGCGCATCCTATTTGCGTATGGTAATACTCCGCCAAAATGGCCTAGGAATAAACTAAATGAGTTCAATTCTTTAATTAGAGATTGTTGTAAAATGGCGCAAATTGATGAAAATCAACTCATTTTTAGACACACATCTGGCTCTCTTCAACAATTTCAACTACAAAAATGGGAATTAGTCTCTTCTCATACCTGTAGACGAACCTTTTGTACTTTGAAGTTTTTATCAGGAATGCCCACTATGGCTATCATGAAGTTTTCAGGCCATTCAAGCGAAAAAAACTTTTTAAAATACTTGAAATTGGACGCTGAGTTAAACGCTGAAAAATTTAGAGAATTCTTTCATTAAATGAATTTAAAAATTCAATTTATCGATGTATCAAAATTCTGGATTGTTAAGTCAAACTCTCGTTAGATTAGTATAATAAATTTAAAAGCTCTTTACTATATGCACTTTACTTTTTTTAATCTTTAATGTAAATCATATTAAAAAATAATTTGTCAACGCATCTAATATTTATTTACGTATATATCTGTATATTAGATTTATAGAAAGGAATAAACAGTCGGAAAGAGACTGTATCCAGTAATTTGCACTTTTTTGACAATTCTAACTCCAATCTCACTCCAATTTCTACACAAAACCCGAGTACTATGAAAAATATCTACGTAACTCAAAACAGTCAGAATGAAAACCTTCGTAATTCACGAAAGGATTCATCTGCAAATCTGAATTCTAAATTCAGCATTCTAAATTCTACATTCTCAATTCTACATTCTCAATTCTACATTCTGAATTCATCGCTCTTCGCTTTGCTCTTCGCTTTCTTCGTGATGGTTGGAGGTGTTTTAGGGCAAAATATAAATACGACAACTTCTTCTGGTGGAAGTTGGAGTGGAACAAACCCTGCTGTATGGACACCTTCTGGCGCTACTTGGAATGTGAATGTTGCTGATATTACGACAAAGTTGGCTTCGGGAAGTGTTACGATAAATGGATTTTCAGGAGGAAATATAGTTGTTGCGAATGCAATAACATATGCTAACACAACAACTACACAGAGGACTTTAACTTTAACCACTACTACAACAGGTAATATTTCCGTAAATGCGGCGATAAATTTAACAGCCGCATCTGGAACAACTCTTCCCGGCACTAATGTTGTTTTAACAGCGGGAGCAAGTGGTTCAGTAACTATTTCAGCAGCTATAACAACTGTTGGTGGTGGTGGTGGTGGTGGTGGTGGATCTGTAGGAGGAAATGGAGGAAGTATTACAGTAACATCAGGCGCAACTACAGGGAATATTTCTATTACTGCAGCACTTAATTCTAGTGGAGGAGTTTCTACAAAAAACGCCGCCACAAATGCAGGTAATATTACTCTCAATGCAAGTGCAGGGACAGTAAGTTGTTCTACAACCGGAACCTTGACTGCTAACGGAACGACATCCCCTACGAATAATACCGCAGGTGGAAATGGTGGAGCTATTGCAATAACTTGCTCTGGCGGTATTACTAGCAATCAAAACATTACTGCTACAGGTGGTAATGGTACAGGCTCAGGAACAGGAGGTGCAGGTGGAAATATAACCATTAACGATGGTAACTCAACAATCACTAGTGGAGGTGCGAATGATGGCATATCGGGTGTAATAAACAATTCTGCAGGAAGTGGAGGAATAGGCACAAATGGAACTGTAACAAAAAGTGGAACTGGAAATCTTAAATTATCGGGAACAAATACCTATGCAGGAGCAACCAATATAAATGCAGGAACTTTAACAGTGGGTGCTGATGCCAATCTTGGAACGGCTCCCGGAAGTGCTACTGCGGGTAATATTTCTTTTGGCGGAGGCACACTCGCTACCACAGCTACATTTACACTTAGCTCAAATAGAGGAATAGTATTTACATCAGCAGCAACGATTGATGTTGCAAGCGCTACAACACTTACTTATGGTGGTATTGCAGCAGGTTCGTTCGGTGTTAACAAAACAAGTTCAGGAACATTAATACTAAGCGGTGCCAATACTTACACCGGCTCTACAACTGTTACAGCAGGTGTTCTCCGAATTTCATCTGCCGAAAGAATTTCAAATAGTTCTAACCTTATTTTAAACGGGGGAACTTTTAGTACTGGCTCGTCAACGGGGTTTTCAGAGACATTAGGTACGCTTCAAGTAACTGAAAATTCTACATTAGAATTAGGTACTGGATCTCATACAGTTACCTTTTCAGCAAGTAATGGTGTGGGATGGACATCTTCAAAAACTTTGACCATCACAGGATGGTCAGGGGCAGGAAGTGCAACAGGAACAGCTGGAAAGGTTTTCTTCGGTTCAGCCAATACTGGATTGACTGCCACGCAATTAGGTGTTACTTCATTCACTGGTTATGCGACAGCAGCAATGATGCTTTCAACTGGAGAGTGTGTTCCTACTTTGCCTGGATGTTCTGGTACTCCAAATCCAGGAGCCGTTTCAGCTTCGTCGCCAACTTCGTGTTCAACGCTAAGTTTATCATCCACTTTGGAATTAGAAACACCAATAACAGAATCAGGATATTCATATCAATGGCAGGAATCAACTGATAATACGAATTGGTCAGATATTAGTGGTGCAACTTTATCTTCATATGTTGTATCCTTAAATTCTGTAGATAAATATTTCAGATTAAAAGTAACGTGTTCCAACGGCGGAGGCATTGGTTTTTCATCCTCTCAATTAATTTTTTATGACTGTTCTAACTATTGTTCTTCAAATGCATCGACAACATCCTATTCATATATTAACAATGTTTCGTTTAACACAATTAACAACAGTTCCTCTGGTTGTGCAAGTTATACGAACTTCACAAATGTTAATACAACAATACTTTTAAATCAATCTTACACTTTAACAATCACAAAAATCAATAATTGTACTGGAACTACTGCATATACGGGTAGATTTGCGGCTTGGATAGATTGGAACCGTGACGGAGATTTTGCAGATGCCGGTGAGCAGGTTTTAACTGATGCTTCCGCTTCTAATGGACCACTTTCAGCATCTGTTACTGTTCCAGCGGATGCAAGCTTGGGTTCAACTCGTATGAGATGTATTTTCCGTGAAGGGACAACTGCACCACCAAATTGTGGTTCTTATACTTCCTGGGGCGAAACGGAAGATTATTCACTTATCATTTGTGCTAATCCTACAATTTCTTCTCCATCTGCGAATTCCACTGTAACAAAATGTTCAGGTGAAAATACTTCATTTAGTGTTATAGCTACAACTCCATCCGGTGGTGGATCTACAACATACCAATGGCAAGTGAACACCGGTGCTGGGTATTCAAATATAGTTGGCGAAACAGGAGCAACTCTTGATCTTACAGGTGTTACAACTTCAATGAATGGTTATTTGTACCGATGTATAGTATCGTCAGGATGCGGAGGTTCAGCAACTAGTTTTGTAACTACTTTAAATGTAGGAGCAGCACCATCTGCATCCGCCGGAGGCTCTGCATCAATCTGTGGTAATGAAACCGCAACTGTCGCAGGTGCTTCTGCTACAAATGGATCAATTGCTTGGACAGAGAATGGCACTGGATCTATCACTTCTGGTTCTACAACAACAACTCCAGTTTATACCCCTGGAGTCGGGGAATCTGGTAGTGTCACCTTAACAATGACCGTAACGGGAACTAATACAGGCTGTACATCTACAACGGCAACAGCAACTTACACGGTTTCTGTTAATCCTAATCCTGCCATTACTCCTGGTTCAAACCCATCCGTTTGCCAAGGAACAACTTCCGCTTCACTTACTTATACAGGTATGACAAATGGTGGAAACCAATTTAGTGTTAATTACGATGGAACAGCAGAAGCTCCTAGTGCTGGTTTTGTGGATGTAACTAATTCTTCAACAACCTCCTCCCCAATATCATTAGTCGTTCCTGTCGCTGCTGCAACTGGAACATACAATGGTTCTTTAACAGTTCGAAATAGTTCAACAGGCTGTTCTTCCACAAGTTCTTATCCAATTACGGTAACAGTGAACAAAGTGGATGTAACCATCAGTGCGAACCCACAAGTTTGTCAGGGAATAACTTCAGCCAATGTTGCTTTCACAATCGTTGAAGGTACACCAAATGAATATACCATTGATTTTGATGGCACTGCCAATTCAGCAGGTTTTTCCGATGTTTCATATACCTCTTTTTCAAGTTCACCAATCTCAGTAGCTGTGCCTGGAGGAGCAAATGTTGGAACTTACAATGGAACGATTACATTCCGAAACTCAACAACTGGTTGTACAGAAGCTAACAGTTTTGCTGTGGTTGTTACTGAATCGCCGCAAGTTTCTAACTTTTCATTAAGTAGTTCTAACGTTTGTGCGGGATTCGGAAATACAATAACAGTAAGTTCAACAACACTTGCTACAGGAAGCTATACCTTGACTTATGATGTTTCAGGTGCCAACTCTGCTACAGGACTAACTTCAACATTGAATTTTACTGCTGGTAGTCCTGGTACAGGAACTTTTACTACTGGTACATTAGGATCAACGGGATCAACAACAATAACAGTTACTCAATTAACATCAGGATGTAGTTCGTCTTTGTCTAGTGGAAATACATCAACATTTACAGTTAACGCTTCTCCAGCAACACCAACAGCAAGTTACACCGGTGCAGGAACAGGTGTATGTGAAGGTTCACCTCTAACCTTATCTGCAACAGGTTCAACAGGAACTTACACATGGTCTGGTCCAAATTCGTATGCAACAACCGGAGCAACACCAACAGTAAGTTCAACTGCAACAACTTCACTAGCAGGAACCTATTCGGTTTATGCAACGAATAATGGTTGTCAATCGCAAACAGCTACTACCACTGTCACGATAAATACTGTTGGAATTACTCTAGGATCCAATCCATCTGTATGTTTGGGTGCATCTTCTGCCAATTTAACATACTCTGGCGTATCAGGCTCACCTTCGCAATATAGCATCGATTACAACGCAGCGGCAAATACCGCAGGTTTCACGGATGTAAGTTTAGCAACACTTTCTTCAAGTCCTATCGTTTTAACTGTTCCTTCAAATCCAGGTGCAGGAACCTATTCAGGAACATTAACGGTAAAAAACACAACCAATGGTTGTGTGAGCAATACTTCATACCCAATTTCAGTAACAGTTAATGCTCTTCCAACGATTACGCTTGGGTCTTCCCCAACAATATGCCGGGGTGCATCTTCAGCGAATTTAACATACAGTGCACAATCAGGCGCAAACCAATATGCCATAGATTTTGATGCAACCGCTGAAGGTATTGGATTTACGGATGTTGCATTAACTTCGTTGAGTGCTTCTCCGGTTTCAGTTACAACCCCAACAGGGGCAACAAACGGAACATATAATGCCAACGTAACAGTTAAAAACACAACAACAGGCTGTGTAAGCAACAACTACGCATGGACGATTACATTAACCTCTCCAACGGTAACGGCAACTGCTTCTCCGGATGCTTTTTGCACAGGAGGTGGAACTTCTACCATAACTGCAGCAGGAGCTAACACGTATTTATGGAGTACAAACGCTACAACTACAAGTATTTCTCCGAATGTTACTTCAACAACTACTTACACAGTAACTGGTACTAGAACCTCTGATGGTTGTACCGCGCAAGCAACTGCAACAGTTTCTGTGGGCGCTGGTAGTACTTTGTTTAGTGAGAATTTTACAAGTTCAACTGCAAATAATATTGTTTCTGGAGCTGCAGCAACAAATTATTGGACGGAAATTGGAACATTTACTAAAAATAAATGGTACGTATCTGCATCAAATGCAACCTGTGCTATTAATAGTTCACAGTCCATATCTATGTCAGGAAATGGATCGACTTGTACCGACTTTAATGAAACAAATACAATAATTTTATACAAGAGTACAAGTGGGTCTTTCAGTACAATAGGAAAAGCAAATCTCCTACTAAATTTTGATTATAAAGTAGTTGGCGGAGATGCAAATAATTATTTTGAAGTTGTATATTCAACAACAGCAACACCTTCAAGTGTAGCAAATTGGACTGGTTTAGGAACAAAATATTACAATCAATCAACCGCAACATCTGTTCAAGTAAATCTTCCATCATCGCTAGAAAATCAGTCGACAGTTTACATTGGTTTTAAATATGTTCGGGCTGGGACTTCTACAGTACCATCTATTGACAACATAGTAGTTACAGGTTTCGATTTACCAGCAACACCTTCAACACCTACAGGCGCCGTAACATCGCGATGTACAAATGCTGCGGTTACAAATACATATACTGTAACTGCCGTAAACGGAGCAACATCCTATGCTTGGGCAATTGCACCAAGCGCTGCAGGAACAATAACAGGGACTACAACCACAGGAACGGTAACTTGGAATGCTGGTTGGACAGGTACTGCTACCATTACAGCAGCAGCCGTTAACTGTGCGGGTACAGGTTCTTATTCATCTGGCTTAAGCGTAACAATTTCAGCGCAACCGGGTGTTACCACACCAACCTCAGACCAAACTGTTTGTGCGAACGTAGCACCATCAGCTCTTAGCGTAACAGCATCAGGCGGTTCTGGAACAACATCCTATCAGTGGTATTCAAATACAAGCAATTCAACTTCGGGTGGTACAACGGTTGGTACGAACTCTAACTCATATTCTCCTCCAGCAAGTGGTACTTCAGGTTCTACCTACTACTACTGTATAGTTTCCAATAATGGAACAAATTGTGTTAACGCAACTTCACCTGCAGCTGCTGCGATTACGGTGAATCCAATCCCAGTTGGCACATCAAGTTTGTCTACACAGAGTATTTGTTCAGGTCAAACAACGACAGCTGTTAGTTTATATACATCTAACAACGTAACAGGAACAACCTTTGCATGGACAAGAAATAAAACAACGGAGGTAACAGGTATTGCAAGTAGCGGTTCAGGTTCATCTATTGCAGCCTCGACATTAACCAATACAACATTAACATCACAAACGGTGGTATTTACAATTACACCTACAGGTCCTGCTTCTTCAAATTGTCCAGGAAGTACTTATACAGTTTCAATTGTTGTTACGCCTGGAGCAACCGTTAATGCGGGTAGCAATATAGCTGCTGGTACAGCAAGCACACCTTGTAAAAGTGTTTCGCCATCTGCTGTGAGTTTAACAGGAGCTTCTATAGGTGGTTCAGCAACAGATGCTGCTTGGTCAGTAACTTCTGGTACGGGTACTTTATCATCAACAGTTTCTTCTGCAACACCAGGTTCAATTACGTATACGCCAGGTTCAAATGAATCAGGAACGGTTACATTAACATTAACCACAAATGACCCTGATGGTGCAGGTGGTTGCACGGCAGTTTCAGCTACCAAAACAATTTTTATTGAAACACCAGTTACGATTACAACTGCAACTGATTTTGTGAATTCGACGACTACATGTGGTCAAACCTCATTGAATTTGGCACATGATGGTGTCTCCGGTTCAGGAGTTTGGGAGTTCAGTGCGTCTGTTTTGCCGGATGCCGCATCAGATGCGTCTATTACAGTGACAGCAGGGCAAAGTACATTTAACACACCAATTACTGCAACATGGAATGCTAATAGTCAATGTTCTAATGTTACAAAAACCATACAGTTCAATCAACCAGTTACAAGCTCTATTAGTGCTGAATTAACCTCAAATAACTCATGGTTATGGGGGGGGCTTTCAACAACTGCTTGGGGATCTGCTGCTAACTGGTACAAATGGGATGGTTCAAAATGGTTATTACAATCATCAGCAACGCCAGGTTCAGCGGATAGAGTGTTCATGTTAAATAACAGTTCAGCAGGAGTTTGTGTTTCTGCCTCTAATGCTCCAGCCTTAGGAACTAGCCCAAGTATTGATGATATTAAAGTTGGTGCCGGGCAAACGATATCATTGAATTCAAATTCACTTACAATTAATGGTGATTTGATTAATGATGGAACTATCAATGCAGGAACAGGAACCGTTGTGTTTAGTGCGACTTCTGGTAACCAAACGATTGGAGGAACACAACCTGTAACACTAAATAATCTTACCTTGAATAAAAATGCGGGTAATTTAATCGTAAATACTCCCGTTATTGTTAATGGAACGCTTACTATGACGAAAGGAAATATTTCAAATTCTTCTTTAGTTACGCTTGGTTCGAGTTCTTCAGCTACTGGTTCACTTTCACATACGGCAGGTACAATTACAGGTGCATTTAGACGTTATTTTGCAAATTCAACAGGAACAAACTATTACTTCCCGATTGGAAACGCAACATATACAAGAGGTGTAACAGTAAATATGTCTCAAGCTCCAGGAGCAGATCAGTACATAACAGCAGAGTATAAATCTGGGACACCTCAAGTGAGTGGCTCGGCACTTTATGATGGTCTTCCGCTTACAACGGCTGATGGTCAATTAATTCAGAACTATGATGAAGAGGGATACTGGCAAATTGATCCGAAGCAGTACGACTCAGGAATTGATACGAAAAATTATACGATATCACTTCAAATGAATAATATTAGTGGAGTTAATGATTATACAAAAACTAGAATTATTAAAGCCGATGGTCCTTCGCACGTAGCTTGGAGCGCTCTTACGCATGTGAGTGCAACAGGATCAAATTCAAACTTTACATTATCTGGAAGTGGAAATGGATTCTCATGGTTCAATGGTGGTGGAGATAACAATAACAACCCACTTCCTGTAGAACTTGTTTCATTCACAGGAGCATGTGATGAAGGCATCATCAACTTGACTTGGCAAACGGCTTCTGAGTTCAACAGTTCACACTTCGATGTCGAGAAATCAAGAGATGGCGAGAACTGGCAGTTATTGACTACCTTACCATCTGCGGGTACATCAAACGAGTTGATTACCTATTAATCAACTGATCAAAACGGAACAGAAGTAAACAACTACTTCCGTTTGCGCCAAGTGGATATCGATGGTACTGAGAAATTGTATGACCCAATTAACGTTTCGTGTTCGGAAGTAACAACGGGTTATTTCTCTAGCTTCCCTAATCCATCTGGAAACGCATTCCAAGTAATTGTGAATAACAAGGAATTAGTGGGTGTTTGTACAATGAATATCGTTGATGCTTCAGGAAAAGTCATCGAGCAGCGCGAAATCGAGGTGAAGGAAGGTATCAATATGTTTGTGGTTAACCAAGAGTTAACACCAGGAATGTACTTCTTGAATATTTCAAACGGTTCAAAATCAACACCAGTGTTGCGACACGCTATTAAATAATTTCTAACCTACTCATTGAATCACGGCCGGGGAAACCTGGCCGTTTTTTGTTTTTATAAAAATTGAAAATTTCTCGTTTGAACCTGTATTTCTTTGTGTAATTTACATAATTTAATTACTAAGTGTATTTTTTACACTTTGTTGATAATTAACAAGTTAGTTGATAAAAAATAAATAATCATGCGTTTATTTTTGAAAAAATGGAGGTATATTCGCAGCACGAAAGCGTACGTCGTAATTTCTCTAAAGTCTTTCCATTTAATCGATTGACTTTACAGTAGTCAGGTTGGCGTTTTCGTTGCTAACGTAATAAGACTATGAGTAAAAATCTATTTTTCGCATTTGCGGCAATTTTTCAATTTTCTATTGTTTTTGGTCAATATTGTAGTAGCGCAACTTCTAATGACGCTATAACCGTAGAGCCCTTCTGGAAAAACACAAACACCTATAACTCTGGGAAAAGAGCGTTCAATTTTACTGCATACGCAGGTTGCACTTATGAATTTCAAACCTGTTACAATTCAACCAGCGATACTTATTTAAGGTTATATTCAACTGCTACCGGAGGATCGATTCTAACTCAAAATGATGATAATTGTAATTTACAATCTAAAATAACATGGACCTGTTCTACTACAGGTAATTACTCTATCCTATTGACCAGGGTTACATCATATTCTTGTGGATTTTTAGGATGGTCAACTTGTTACGATTATTGCAACAATCTCAATGCTAACACATTTATTTCCTATCGCGTCACCACACCTGCCCTTCCATCAAAAATTACCGGTCAATTTTCCGTTTGCCCTTCTGCTACAGGCCTAACGTACAGTGTTGAGAATGTGTCAGGCATGACCTACAATTGGACCCTGCCTTCAGGATGGACAAAAA
>JACCED010100890.1_pt1 | contig 12865 bp, 12 predicted proteins | sample 7455021 | NCBI WGS metagenome assembly JACCED01 (sample SAMN15323456, study PRJNA562643) | freshwater metagenome | isolation source: river surface water | place: USA:Blue River Watershed | collected 2017-08-19
CGACATGCGTTTCATGCAGGCAGTCATGCGGATATTCTTAAACACCTCACTTTGATTCATTTGGTGCAATATCTTCAAGAGAAACCGGGCGCACTGACCATCGTCGATACTCATGCTGGCGCAGGAATATATAACCTTCAGGATGGTTACTCAACGGTTAGCAAAGAAGCCGATGGCGGTATTTTTCGCCTTCAGCAATACATTGATTCATGCAAACATTCAAATACTCTCATCCCAGAGAGTATTCAAGAGTATTTACAACACATTGATGTTCACAATACTGAGGGACAGCTCACCACCTACCCGGGCTCACCCTTTATTCTGGCGCGCTTACTGAGGCCTCAAGATCGCCTCAAGTTATTCGAACTGCATCCTAAAGAGATTGATATTTTGCGTCACAATATTGGTCAACTAAAGCAATCGAAACAAATTGACATCTATGCTGAGGATAGTTTTGCTAGGCTGAAGGGCTTACTACCCCCGCCAAGTCGCCGTGGCCTAGTATTGATTGATCCTTCTTACGAAGATAAACAGGACTATCGCTATTTAGAGAATGCATTAGAGGAGGCGCTAAAGCGCTTTGCAACAGGCTGCTACGCGATTTGGTACCCAGTGATTTCTAGAAGAGAATCTGCAGCACTACCTGATCGCTTAAAAAAGCTTGCCGCAACTCATCAGCGCTCTTGGTTACATACTGAACTACGGGTTGAAAATGCGCCGGGTGAACGGCGCCTACAATCAAGCGGGATGTTCATTATTAATCCACCATGGACACTGGAAAAACACTTAGCTCAAGCACTTCCTATCCTCACTGAGGCTCTTGGCATTGATGGTGGCGGGCAGTACTTGCTGAAGAGTTTTGAAGCGAAAAATTAATCGCGCAGATTAATCATGACTTCATTGCGACGCATAAAGGGCAATGTCCAAGGTGGGTTGTAACGTGCGAAATTCGGTGCTCCGGCACTTTGGAGCTTGCGAGCTTTCATCCACTGCTCCAGCTCTAATGTTTTTTCAGCTACCTTTTCTTCACTATAGAATCCACTGAAACTGATTACCGCTTTTTTGACGACTGGTATTTGTCGAAGCTGTACGAGGGGATTGATAGGTTTTGGTATTGATTCCAGCGTATATTCAGCAGGCATCACAAACGAGACAGTCCACTTACCTGCACTGGATTCAATCCCTACCGGAACCGTCATTGCGATTTTTGCACTCTGGGGAACCTTCTCTTCAACCGTGACTGGTGCGGTCATCGCGATTTTCTGGTTCACTTGATTCTGGCCAAAAATGTAGGCGGCAATTAAACGAAATCCTTGGCTGGAGGCATTGTCTAGATCGCCATCTACTTGCACCTCAGCCAAAATCATGGGCGCATAAGAGCGAATCTCAAATGGTGGCTCTTTCTCAAGAACAGTATATTTTGGCTCTTCAGTTGCCATCACTGCTCCCATAAAAGTAAAGGCAATAAAAGTAAGTGCACTTCGCAAAAAAGAGTGCCCCACGACATGACCCAAAAATGTTACCACTGTGATCGGATCTCAAATCCGCCAGGGTGAAAGCTTAAGCTTGCCTGTGCGCCCACTGGTAAAGTGAGTTTATTGGCTTGATGTCCAAACGGTAAGCCAGTCAAAATAGGTATCTCTGTTGGCAAACGTTGACGTATCGCTTCCATCGCCCGCTCTAAAGAGTAGCCTTTGTCGTTATCGTATAAACGATAAGCAGAAAAACCGCCCAGTAATATGGCAGCTTGATTGGCAAGCACGCCTGCATCCAAGAGCTGCATCAACATTCTTTCAATTCGGTAAGGGTGCTCATTAACATCTTCTAGGAATAAGATGCCACCCTGAGTTTGCGAGGAGCTTGGTAAATACTCAGTTCCAACCAAGCCTGCTATCACGGTTAAATTACCACCCCATCGCATTCCAGCAATAGATCCCTGATTCATTTTTCCAAGGTAAGACTGTGACGCAGTTACTGCACACTCCATCTTATGATTCTCAATAGCCTCTTGAAAATGCTTCCACATAAATGCATCTGGAGTCACTGGAAGACCATCATCGCCAACTCGGCCAAAGTCGTAGTTGAGCATAGGCCCTGCTAGGGTAATCGCTCCCGTTTTTGCTAACAAGCCCAACTGAAAGACGGTGAAATCACTATGACCACAAACTTGCAGTCCTTTTTGAATCGCTGTTGAAATAGCATGCCATTCAATGTGGGGCAATAGTCGATGAATACCATAACCGCCACGCATCGCCATCACTATCGTTGGAGAGAGGTTGGGTAGATTGTTAAGTTCGGCCAGACGGATTTCATCACTACCTGCGAAGCGCTCATGAACACGATGAACGCAATCAGCATTCTGCACGGAAATCCCCTGCTGCTCCAGCCAATGAATACCGGCTAGAGGGCTTTTGCTATCCAAGGTCGCTCCGGATGGAGCAATTAGATGAATGGATTTCAACGTCGTCCCTTAAAAAAATCTCGCAGCAATTGACCACATTCTTCACTCATGATGCCACCTTCAACACTAGTTTGATGATTAATCTGCTTAGAGGCAAATACATCCAAGACGCTACCGGCTGCACCTGTTTTTGGATCTGACGCTCCATAAACGATACGATCAATCCTAGCATGAAGCATGGCACCGGAGCACATTACACAGGGCTCTAAAGTGACATATAGAGTGCTTCCTGGAATGCGGTAGTTTCCCTCTACCAAGGCTGCTTCGCGCAGAGCGAGCATTTCGGCATGCGCGCTGGGGTCATGATTTGCAATAGGCCTATTAAATGCTTTTGAAATCACTTGCCCATCACGAACCAGCACTGCACCTACTGGCACCTCCCCAGATTGCGCAGCTAATTGAGCCTGCTCAATTGCTATGCGCATATATTGGTGATCAAGCTCTGCTTGGCTCATTTAGGCAGGATGAACATCAGCCCAACAGTTAGGCGTCTCGTAGAGACGAATTGAAGATAACTCTAGACGACCGCCAAAGGCTTCACTAAAAACCGGCTGCAGTATGGCAAAAGCAGCATTCGCTAGATTCTCTACAGTAGGCACATGCTCCATGATCACCGTCTTGTGATTCGGCAAGCTAGCCAAAAAGGCGACTAAACCTTCGTCTTCTTTTGCCACTAAAAAAGCATGGTCCCACACATCAACAACGTATTGATTAGTTAAGCGCTTAATATCTCCAAAGTCTAAAACCATACCATCATCAGCTTTACCGGGATGATCAGCGACTTCACCCGTCAGAGTTACCTCGATAGCATAGCGATGTCCATGAAGATGGCGGCATTGGCCATCGTGATTTGGAATACGATGTCCCGAGTCAAATTCAAGACGGCGCGTAATCGAAATGGCAGGCTGTTTCTTGGTCATTAGATACTTATCTTATATAAATAGAGCTGCATTGTCAGCGAATGCCGATCATTTTATGTGACTGCAGACTTAACCTCCACAGCGGGCGCTTTTGACACAAACTGACTGCTAACTCAGTATTTGTTTTGAGATGCTGTCCGTCCATAGGCTGCAAGAAGCGATTGCGATAATCCATGTTCTCAAAACGAGCCATGAGTTTTTCTAAATCCGAATGATTCGCCTGTGGAATAACTAGCTTTAATTCATCCGCCTGAAGAACAATCAGTTCAGAACCTGCTTTGGGACTAACACAAACCCAATCAACACCCTTGGGTACTTTAATGGTGCCATTAGTTTCAATAGCAACCTCAAAACCTTTTTGATGAAGCGCAGAAATTAATTCTTCATCGAGCTGCAATAGCGGCTCTCCGCCAGTGAAAACAACATAACGCTGCTGAGGTCCTGCAGTAGTACTGCGCCATGATGATTCAATAGCATCTGCCAAAGAGGAGGCGGTCTCGAATTTACCGCCGCCAGGACCATCACTGCCAACAAAATCAGTATCACAAAATTGGCAAACTGCTGAAGCACGATCCTCCTCGCGTCCACTCCACAAGTTACATCCAGCAAAACGGCAAAATACTGCAGCCCTACCAGCGTGGGCACCTTCACCCTGTAGGGTGGGGAATAGCTCTTTTACGGTATACATAGCAATGCGCTTATTTTAAGCGCATTGCCTACTTCCAGGAAATTAACTGCCATTCCAAGAAATCTTCCCAGAAGGCATTAGCCCAGTAAACGCCTGGCATGATATACCTGCCAGAGCTTCTACGTATCACCCAGCGGCCGACCTCGGGAGAAAACCACAAATCCTCTTGGCGCTCATTCCCTATTCTGAATAAATCATTACTTACAAAATTAGGGATTTCATTATGAAACTTGAGGACCAAAAACTCACCTGCAGGCGTCTTGACTCTTTCCCATTGGGAGGCAGACATTTCAACCCCCCAGTAATAGCTTCCGTCTGGATGGGAGGGCACTTTGTATTGGGTCGAGAAAAAAGCTTGCCAACCCACCTGTAGTTGAGTGGGCCAGAGCGGAATTGGTTTTGAAAATAATTGAGCAGGCTTCCAATGAGGGTCCTGAACCACATAACCCCAGGGTGACTGAATCTCATCAGGCAATACCCCTGCTTTTGTTCCTGAGCGAGAAATACGGATTTCATTGCCAACCGAGACAACTCTCTCAGTAACCGTATCAACAATCTCCTGATTAAATACATTACGAACTTGATACACCCATTCTTGACCAATCTTAGGCGCCCTCACTACAGGAATCGTTATGGGTTGTGTCTGAACTTCACCCTTAGGATAAGGCTGGGTAGAAATACATGCTGTCAATAAGACAGACATCAATAAGGAAAAGAATAGGTGTAAAGGTTTCATTTGTAAGAAGTAAGCTGCCACTGAAATTTATCCTCCAAGATGGGCATCCCACCTTGACTCACAATAATATATGAGCCTGAAGACTCACGAGCTACCCATCGACCAATACTAGGCGCAAACCAAATTGTTTCCTTACGGATACAGTCAGTCTTATTGTCATCATTACTTTCATAATTAATTAAATTTTGATAGCGAAGGGCAATGAAAGTACCGGCCGGAACTGTAATGCGCTCCCAACCCTGAGCACTCATGTACTGTTGCCAGTTATAAGAATTTTCAGAGTATCCGCCCAGACTGTATTTAGTATTAAATTGCTTACTCCAGCTCTCTGTTAACTCCTGTGGCCACAATGGAATTGGGGGTCTAAAACTCATCAACCGCGGCCAAGAAGCATCAAGTTGAACTATCCCCCAAGGGCCTTGAATCTCACTAGCAAATCTACCGCCATTCTCATCCATGCGATCAATCACAATAGTCTCGCCAATGCTGGCAACTCGCTCGGTAAGAATCCCTCGAATCTTTCCATCAAAAACATCACGCTTGATATAAACCCACTCCTGACCAATTTGAGGCGCTCGAACGGGGGGCAAAATTTTTGGTTGTGCAACAGGTATACCGTGCTCATAAGAAAGAGGTATCCCACATGCTACAGGAGCCAATGTCGCTGATGCAATGAAGGTCCGGCGTGATAAGTTCATTCTTCTCTCCGAATCAGGGTAGCACTTAGATAGAGCTATATTAAAACCAATACTGAAACAAATGCTATGGATATAGGGCTGTTTCTATGAAATTTTTTGATACTGTTGTCTTGGGGATAGTAAGGCCAAGACCTTTGAACCAAGAATGTGCTTTGATGTCGAAGCCCACTCCATGCATATAGTTATAAATAGCCTTTTTGAGACCTAGGCCCAATAAGTCATGATCAACCCCTGTTGGATCAATAAACGCAACATCATTTTTGGCAAAAGTAATCTCTGGCAAGGGGATTAATTCAATACCGTACTCTTGAGGATTCAACCCTACTGGAGAATGCACCGTACAGACAAAGCGATGAAAGAAGCCACTTTGAATACAGCCATGCTCAAAAAGCTGCCTGACATACTCCAAAGCATCGACAGTCTCTTGAACCGTTTGCGTGGGAAATCCATACATTAAATAGGCATGCACCAAAATACCGGCATCAGAAAATCCCTTGGTTACTCTAGCGACTTGTTCAACCGATACACCCTTCTTCATCAAGCTCAATAGTCGATCTGAAGCAACCTCCAATCCCCCCGACATCGCAATGCAACCGCTTCTCGCTAATAGTTCTGCTAACTCAGGGGTAAAGGTTTTTTCAAAACGGATGTTGCCCCACCAAGAGATAGCCACCTTGCGACGAATTAACTCCTTTGCCAGGGCTTTTAATGCTTTCGGTGGAGCAGCCTCATCGACAAAGTGAAAGCCAGTTTGCCCCGTCTCAGCAACAATTTGCTCAATGCGATCTACCAGCAAGCTTGCTGAAGCAGTTTCATATCGCGAGATGTAATCAAGTGATACATCACAGAAACTGCATTTTTTCCAATAGCAACCATGCGCAACTGTCAGCTTATTCCAACGCCCATCACTCCATAAGCGATGCATCGGATTGAGCATATCCAAGAGCGATAAATAGGAGTCAAGGGGCAAACCATCCCAGGTAGCAGTGCCAACTTCTTCAAAGGGAACGTCAGGCTCTTGCCAATGGCAGTATTGGACCTGATGATGTTTGTTACGTATAAACGTACGAACTAATCTCTCAGCGGAGCGCTTACCATTCAAATGCTCGAGTAAAGCAAGTAGCGGCCGCTCACCAGAATCTAAGGTAATGAAATCGACATAATCAAAAATTCGTGGGTCAGATAATTCGCGAAGCTCAGTATTCACGTAGCCACCACCAAGTCCAATCTTGATTTCTGGAGAGGTTCTTTTTATTTCTTGGGCAATACGCAAAGCCGCATACATCGCCCCAGGAAATGGCACAGATAACAACACTAAATCAGGCTGATGCTGCTGAATGGCCTTGCTTGTCAAGCCCTGCAAATATAAATCCATTAATGTAGGCTTTTGATTGAGCGCATCTTCTAAAGGTGTAAAAGTAGGCTGACTGCTTGCCAATGATTCCGCATATCGCACAAACTCAAAGCGATCATCAACCGCATCTCGCAACACGTCAGCAAGATCATTGAGATAAAGGGTTGCTAAATGTCGTGCGCGATCTTGAGAACCCAAGGCGCCAAATGCCCAAGATAGAGGGTCGCCTGATTCGACCTCATCATCAAATTCATCTAAAGGGGCAAACCGCGGACCCTCAGGCAAGAAACTTCTGGTATTAATTCGATGACTCAACGTACTGTCGCGGCCCTGTAAAAATGCAATGACTGGCGAAATCGTTGCTTGATATTGGGCAAAATAATCTAAGAAAAACTTGACGCTAGCACTGCGTTGCTCTTCAGGCATAGAAACTGCTTGAGCATGTATTTTTGCTAAACCTTCGGGATTAAAAAAGCTGAGTACCAGAGCCAGAGCAAGATCTTCTTGCACAGCATCTACTCCACGTGACCTCAAAAATCCAGTGAGATATGCCGTAGAGGGATACGGCGTATTGAGCTGAGTCATTGGCGGAATGAGGCTTAAAACCTTCATACTCTTTGACTACGCTCCTAAAAGATTTAATTCTTCAGCAGTAAAGCCTGCTTGCTTGCGCGCCTCAATATTAAATGGTGCTTTGAGAACTGGTGCACGATATCGAGCAGCTAATTCTCTATAAGCGGTGATGGGAGAAATCTTCTCCTTAGCACATAAAAAATTAAACCAACGATTACCAATCAGTACATGACCGATTTCATCGCGAAGGATAATATCGAGAATCTCAATAGCCCTTGTCTCTTTGATTTGTATAAATCGATCCCGAATCATCGGAACGGCATCAAGGCCTCTGGCCTCCATTGTCCTAGGAACAAGCGCCATTCTTGCCATCACAGAATCTGTGGTGCGTTCAACCATCTCCCACAAACTATTGTGCGCAGTGAAATCACCATACGTGAACCCAAGAGACTGGAGGTGCTCATTAATCAAACTAAAGTGATAGGCTTCCTCTTTTGCAACTTTAAGCCAATCTTCGTAGTATTCCTGCGGCATCTCTGGAAAGCGCCAGATAGCATCCAAAGCCAGATTCATAGCGTTAAATTCAATATGAGCCAACGCATGTAATAGCCCTGCTCTCCCTTCGAGCGTATCCATTCTTCTCTTGGGAACCAACTTCGGGGGCACTAACTCCGGTCTTAAAGGCCGTCCAGGCAGAGAAAGACCCTGAGGATCAATTTTTCTGGAGATATCTAGGGTAGTGTGCTGGTTTTGATATGACGCAAACAATTCCTGCAACTGATCTGCTTTAGATTTCGCATCAGCGTTTGCCAGGATAGCAAGCGAGGCTTCTCGCAATTCAAGCATGGAGTTACCGGATCGACTATTGGGCATGAACGAAAAAAGAGGACTCTATAGAGGTGATCATTGTAAGCAGATAAGAACTAGGTATTGCACTCAAATAGATAATCACTCAATTAATGCATTGAATCACAGCTATTTCATTTTTCCATGACATGCGGGCATATATAATGACCTATCAGGAGGCTTAATACACCGCAGCTTGCCCATCTCGACGGGGGTCACTTGCAGCAATATAACCATCCCGAATATCGTCGGATAATCTCCAGATAAATTGACCAGCTCCAAAGTCCATATAAGGATCTTCTATTTTTTTCAGGGTATGTCCTAGAGCAGATAAACCCATTACGGTATTCGCATTCATATTTGACTCAACATCCAAGCTAAAGTCGCGATTCACCTTCCATCGAGGCGCATCACAAGCAGCCTGAGGTTGCTGACAATAGGTGAGCATTCTTAAAACAGTTTGTAGGTGCCCTTGAGGTTGCATATCACCACCCATCACACCGAAGCTCATTTGTGGAACACTATAGCCCTCTTCTTTACGCATCAAAAATGCTGGAATGATCGTATGAAATGGACGTTTTCCTCCGGCCACCACGTTAGCTGATTTGGGATCCATTGAAAAACCAAATCCGCGATTCTGCAAACTAATTCCTAAGTCAGGAATTACTACGCCAGAACCAAATCCCATGTAGTTACTTTGAATAAATGAAATCATGCGACCTTGCTCGTCAGTAGCAGTCAAATACACTGTTCCTCCCGACTGCGGCATGCCAAACTGAAAGTGCGTTGCTTTATTTGGGTTAATTAACTTGGCGCGCTCGGATAAATAGGCTGGATCCAACATTTCTTCGGGAGTTACGCTCATGGATTGAGGATCTGCTACATATTGATACACATCTGCAAAAGCTAATTTCATGGCTTCAATTTGAAGATGCTGACTCTGAACACCATCCAAAGGCAAACTTGCCAGATCAAAGTTTTGCAAAATACCGAGTGCTATCAACGCACCGATACCTTGTCCATTGGGTGGAATTTCATGCATGGAGTAGGTCTTTCCATCGGCAGCATGAATATCTTGAGAAATTGTTCCGACCCAGTCGGGTCTGTAGCTTGAAAGATCGCGCTCCGTCATCGATCCACCATGATTTTTTGCATGCGAGGCAATCTGTTGCGCAATCTCTCCTTCATAAAACGCACGAATTCCAGAACGAGCAATGGTTTTCAAGGTCTTGGCAGCCGATGGAAAGCGAAAGCCTTCTCCAATTTGTGGAGCACGTCCGTGAGGCATAAATACTTCTGCAAATCCTGGCTGTTGACAAAGCTCAGGGACGGCAGCAGCCCATTTATGAGCAACTACTGGCGCTAGCGCATACCCCTTTTCAGCAATTTCTATCGCAGGCTGCAACAAATCTCCAAGCGGTAATGACCCAAAACGTTGATGTAGCGCTTCCCAGCCTGCTAAAGCCCCCGGAACAGTGACAGAATCCCAACCTCGCATTGGTCTCTTAGCAATACCATTGCCTTCAACTCCATATTTACTTGAGAAGTACTCCGGACTCCAAGTCTGTGGAGCTACTCCAGAAGCATTAAGCCCATGTAACTCTTTGCCATCCCAAACGATGGCGAAACAGTCGCTTCCTAACCCATTGGATACCGGCTCCACAATGATTAATGCGGCCGCAGCAGCGATAGCTGCATCAATTGCATTTCCACCCTTTTGAATCATCATCAGGCCAGCTTGAGCAGCCAACGGATGGGAAGTAGAAACCACGTTGCGTCCCATGACGGGCACCCGAATACTGGGGTAAGGGTTATTCCAATTAAATTTCATTGATACACCGTTCCACTTTAATGTGAGCTTATTGAATCGCGGTAGTCAGAAGGATTTGCATGCATTGCCATCGATATGATCTGCCTCTAGATATGTACGTATCTACATCAAACCAATATCGTATATGATAATTTCATTCAATCTCTCTTAATTGCTCTGTGAACCAAAACCAATCCCAAGCGTACCCGTTTGATCACTTGGTCATTATCGGTCGAGATCAACTGCAGAATCTTGCCCATGCGTTTTCAGCTCAAGGGTTTCAATTAACCCCTATTGCCCTTCACAATTTAGGCTCTATCAACCAGCTCATCATGTTTGATAGTACGTATATTGAGCTACTGGGTTGGGAGGCTGATAAACCTATCCAAAGAGCAGAAATTGCTAACCAACCACAGGGTTTAGACGCTCTTGTATTTCGAACCAATGATGCTGAAAAGACCTATCAGCAACTATTGGAAAAAGGATTTGATGTAAACCCCGTACAAAATCTCAGTCGTGAATCAGAATTTCTAGGTAAATCAGTACTGATTCAATTTAAAACTGTACGCTTCTCTAAACAACCCATCCCCGGCATCAGAATCTATTTTTGTGAACACCTAACCCCACAGTACGTTTGGCAAGAACAATGGCTAAAACACCATAATCAAATCAGTCATTTACAAAAAATTACCATTGCTATTCCCGATATTGAAGCTAAAACAGATTTACTGAGTCAGCTTCTCAATCTCAGCAAAAAACACATCATCACTAGTGAAGAGTCTACAGAACTGATGCTTCCCAATATGGAGTTAAGCATACAAAAAGTAGCCCATCTTTCGGAAGCGCGAATTCTAAGTGCACAGCTCAGTAAAAACCCAGCAGATCCTGTAGACTTAGTGATTGACAGTCATTTCTTTCAAAATCTTTAAATACCAGACCATGAAAATTACCCTTAATCAAATTTCTAAATTATTACTTTCTGGCTTTGCAATTTATGCCTTATCCAGTGCAAGTTTTGCTCAAAGTGATAAACCGCTGACATTGGTTGTGCCCTTCCCTCCTGGTGGCAGTACCGACATTACTGCGCGCACTATTCAAACCAAACTTGCAGAGCGTATTGGTAGGCCTGTAGTGATTGAAAATCGTCCAGGAGCTGCTAGTCAAATCGCCACTCAATATGTCGCTCGATCTGCACCCGATGGAAATACCTTATTGATCAGCTTTGATAATCATTCCATCAATCCCATTGTCAAACCTAAACTTCCTTATGACACATTTAAGGATTTTGCAGGCGTGAGTTTGTTGGTACGCTTTCCTCTCGTGATTGCTGCCAACCCATCGGTACCTGGCAATAACTTAGCAGAATTTATCGCTGCAGCGAAAAAGAATCCAGGCAAATTCAGCTATGCATCAACTGGAATTGGCTCTCTCAACCAGTTGGCGATGGAGGACATCAAACGTAAAGCTGGAATCTTTGTGCTGCACGTACCTTATGGTGGTGGCGGTCCCGCTATTGCAGCAGTTGTCGGCAATACTGCCAGCATGACCCTGCTGAGTTATGCCGCTCTAAAAGGTCAAATCCAGGCTGATAAGTTGAAAGCGCTTGCTGTTACGGGAGCACAACGCTTACCAGAATTACCGAATACTCCAACTGTTGCAGAATCAGGCTATCCTGGTTTTGAGGCCTACTCATGGATTGGCGCATTTGCCCCAGCCGATACTCCAGCGGCGACCGTGAAAAAACTGACGGCTGATTTTCAAGCGGTATTAAATGATCCTGAAATTAAGTCCAAACTCACTCAAGGTGGTTTTGATGTGCAAGCTAGCGATGGGCCAAGCTTAGACAGACACGTCAAGCGCGAGTTTGATCGCTGGCAGCAATTTGTAAAAAATACTCGGCTCAATTTAGAAGATTAGTATGGATGACAAAATCAATGGCGCCGAAGCTCTTGTGCGCATGCTCCAAGAATACGATGTAAAACATATTTTTGGATTATGCGGCGACACTAGCTTACCGCTTTATGATGCTCTTGCTAGGCTTGACCATGGCATGCAACATATCCTCACTCGAGATGAGCGTAGCGCAGGGTATATGGCTGATGCTTATGCACGAGTGACTCATCGGGTCGGTGTCTGTGAGGGGCCCAGTGGTGGAGGCGCAACCTATTTGCTTCCCGGACTAGTTGAAGCAAACGAATCTTCTATTCCTGTTTTAGGTATTACATCTGATGTACCAGTCACTTCCCGTGGAAAATTTCCCTTAACGGAACTGGATCAACAGGCCTTATATAAGCCCCTGACGAAATGGAATACAACCATTGATTTAGCAGAGCAAATACCTTCGGCTGTGCGTAATGCTTTTAGAGCCATGACAACCGGAAAGCCGGGGAGCGCCCATATTTGCCTACCGCATGATGTGCAAAAACACTCTGTTGCCACCAGTGACGTGTGGGCCCAGAAAGAACATACTCGATACCCATCTCAACGTTATATAGCCAATGATGAAGATATTGAAAAGGCAACTAAAGAAATCTTAAGCGCTCAATGTCCAGTGCTCATCTGTGGCGGTGGCGTAATTAACTCTGGAGCAGAGCAGGTTCTTCAAAATATTGCGGAATTACTGAATATTCCCGTATGCACCACCGTCAGCGGCCAAGGTAGTCTTGCTGATACTCACCCTCTCAATGTTGGCGTTGTAGGAGCCAATGGTGGAGTCATGGCAACTAGAGAAGTAGTGAATAGTGCAGATCTCGTCTTTTTTATTACCTGCCGCGCTGGA
>JACCED011482140.1_pt1 | contig 12864 bp, 11 predicted proteins | sample 7455021 | NCBI WGS metagenome assembly JACCED01 (sample SAMN15323456, study PRJNA562643) | freshwater metagenome | isolation source: river surface water | place: USA:Blue River Watershed | collected 2017-08-19
ACCATGCGGGTATTGTAGCTTAGTATAGTGATGGGTACCGAAGTTTTTTAGAAATCTTTTCTCTCTTGACCATTTCAGACCTCCGGGCTCCTGCACCGTTAAATACAGTTGACATCCTGGCACACACCGTGCTATACTATCCCAATGAACGATCTTGACTTTAAACAACAGGTGCTAGACCCCATTAGCCCCAGCTTCTGTGCTGCAAAGTGGTACAACGCTACAGTATGGCTGGGCTCAGGGCAGACCACAAGCTGTCATCACCCTCCGGCACATGCTGTAGACCCTGTGGGTGTATTAACCAACCCCAAGCTGTTGCACAACACTGATCAGAAGAAGCAGGATAGAGCTATGATGCTTCGGGGCGAACGCCCTGCGGGCTGTGAGTACTGTTGGCGCATAGAAGACATGGCAGACTCAACAGGTACACCGGCTGTATCAGACCGTGTGTACAAGTCAAAGATATACCCCATAGAGGCTTTAAATGACGCTGCTAATACACCCCCAGAATCAGACGTGGACCTCCGTACACTGGAGATCGCTTTTGATCGTACTTGTCAGCTTGCTTGCAGCTACTGCAACCCAGCTTTTAGCTCAAGTTGGGTTCGAGATATACGGCGCTCAGGGCCCTATACCGGCCTGGTCAGCGACGGTAGGAACCATTTTACCCATGCTCATGATTCAGCACAATTATACAGTGTGGGAGAGGTCAATCCTTATGTTGATGCATTTTTTGCCTGGTGGGAAACAGATCTACATCGCACACTGCAAGAGCTCAGAATCACCGGCGGAGAGCCCCTTATGTCAGCCCACACATGGCGCCTTATCGACTGGTTTAAAGCTAATGCAGGCCGTAGTACTACACGCCTGGCCATCAACTCAAACTTGGGACCCAATGTGGACGTCCAACGCTTGCTCACCGCCACAGCAGGACTTGAAATCGACCTCTATACCTCATGTGAAGCCCGCGGTGCCCCGGCAGAATACATTCGTTCGGGGCTCAACTGGGACCAGTGGGCTGATAACGTAAACACACTGTTGGAATCCCGCCAATTCCGGGGCATACACGTAATGAACACTATTAATGCACTGTGCTTAACTACGCTAGCGGATTTTCTTGAATACATAGTGGCACTGAAAAAGAAACATGGAAAAGACGCTGTTAGCTACACCCTAAACATACTACGCTTCCCTAGCTTTCAAAGTGCTACAGTACTAAGTGATGATCTACGCTGTGTATATAAAGATCGCTTAGTAGAGTTCGTAGTACGACACCGGGGGTATTCATACATGCACGAGCATGAGATCAATCATGTGCTACGGTTAATAGACTATTTAGACGTAGTAAAGACTCCGCACACGGGGGCTGCTGACGTAGATCAGCTTAGAAAAGACTTCAAATCATTTTATACGCAATATGATCAGCGTAGAGGCCTGGACTTTGAATCAACGTTCCCAGAGCTGACATCATGGTGGAGAACCTTGTGATACGGTGCCGTATGAAGCGATCTAGGTTTACACGGTTCAGAATCGAAGACTATGCTCACTCGAGATCCACGGTTTTTGACCGTTCTCGCACTTTTGTCAACTTCACGAAAAGACGCCAATCTTTATTTTAATATACACAATGACACCACAGGAAAAAATCAATTATCTTCAACAGCAATACCACATTGTGGGCACAGTGGATCTGGACACATGGCACACACTGGAACCTTGGCAACAGCGTCCCTGGCTTGAACAGCAAACACAGGCTCTGCATCGCAGTGAGTACACAGATCGTCAGCGGCTGGTGTTCTATGCCACACACTGGGACGCCAATCACACTGTTTTGCGCGAGCTTGTGCAGTGTTTGAACTCAGTGGACATAACTCTTTTCTTTGTGATATTGCTGTGCCCAGTGCAGAACATTGCTGAACTGCAGGATTTTGTGCAACAGCACAGTCGGGATTCCACAGCCATGACCATACACACAGTCAGCACAGGTTATCAATACAGCAGTGTTGAGCCTTTGAAAATTGCCCGTGTTGATTTGAGTCAACAGCAAGAATTCTTACTGACCCGATCACGTACTTTTTGCATATATCCTTGGATTCACATACACGCTTATCCCACAGGTGCTGCTTATCCTTGCTGTCATGCAGAAATGGCGGATTCGATAGGCAATGCCAGGGCGAATACACTACAGCATATATGGAATGATGCTCCCATGCGCAGCTTGCGGCAGGACATGTTGGCGGGTCGCCCTAATTCAGCTTGTAATCGTTGTTATGAGCAAGAAGCTTCGGGATTCTTTTCGGGACGCAAGAGTGCCAACAAGCATCACGGGCATCATATTGCTCGAGTAGCAGACACACAGGCGGATGGCACAGTGGCTGAAATGCAGTTGATTTACTGGGATATTCGCTTCTCTAACTTGTGTAATTTGCGCTGTCGTAGCTGTGGGCATATCTTTAGCTCACAGTGGTATCAAGATCAAGCTCGATTGGCAGGTCCTGCGTGGAAATTGGCGAATTCAGTGTTAAACTATGCAGGGCCCACGCCGGAATCAATGTGGCAACAACTAGAACCCCATTTGGATTATGTAGAGCAAATATACTTTGCCGGGGGCGAGCCCTTGTTGATGGAAGAGCACTATCGTATTCTGGAAGAGCTTGTGCGCAGAAAAAGATTTGATGTGCGACTGATATACAACACCAATTTCACGCACACAGATCTAAAAGGTCGGTCAGTGTTTGATTATTGGAATCTTTTTGAATCAGTAAGTGTGGGTGCATCCTTGGATGACAGTGGGCTCCGGGGCGAGTACATTAGAAAAGGCACTGACTGGGCTGAGATAGAAGCCAATCGTAGACACATGCAACGCACATGCCCTGACGTGGATTTTTATATATCACCCACACTGAGCATAATGAACGCACACCATTTGCCTGCGTTTCATCGAGACTGGGTGGAAGCAGGCCTGATTCGACCCCAGGATCTAAATGTAAACATCCTGCAGGATCCGCCCTACTACAGAATAGACATAGCTCCCGCTGAATACAAACAGCAATTGACTGAACTGTATACCAAGCATATTGGGTGGTTAAAATCAACAGGAGATCCCTTGGGGCGTGCCACACAGGGCTTTGAATCAGCTCGGACCTTTTTAAATGCCACAGACAACACACATTTGATCGACAGTTTCTGGCGCCGAACACATGAATTAGATTCAATTAGAAATGAGTCGTGCTTGGATATTATTCCGGAATTAAAGGCACTGAAATGAACTTGCCCACTGAAAAATTTTGCGTGTTACCTTGGATCTCTTTGGAAGCCAGCCCTGTGGGCACAGTGAGACCTTGTTGTTTGGCAGACGATGAGCTGGTAGATGACGCCGGGGAAAAGTTCTCTTTATTATCAGCGGACTTTGGTTCTATTCAAAACTCTGCCAGTATGCGTGGATTACGCCAACAGTTTTTGGCGGGAGAGCAGCCACAAACCTGTAGAAAATGCTGGTCAGAAGAACGTGCAGGACGCACATCAAAGCGCATGCACACCTTGGATAGATTAAAGCACATAGTAGGCTCACAACACTGGACTGAGGACGCCAAGCCCCTGATGTTTTTGGATTTAAAGCTGGGCAATATCTGCAATTTAAAATGTCGTATATGCGGGTCTTGGAGTAGTTCACAGTCGGCCGCAGAAGATATTGCACAGTTGCCCCGAGAACAACAAAAGAAATCATTTGCTTATGAAATGCTACGAGCCGGTGCTTGGCCCAGAGAAAATCGCTCTTTTTGGACAGAAATAGATCGTCATTTACAGGATATTCGTTATATAGAATTCACTGGCGGCGAACCATTCTTGATCCAAGAACACTTTGATATGTTGCAGGGTATTGTGGATCGCGGAATAGCCAATCAAGTAGAAATTCATTACAACACCAACGGCACACAATGGCCTGAACAGGCCGCTGATATTTGGCGTCATTTTAAAAAGGTAGAAATTGCCTTTTCAATAGATGACATTGCCAGTCGTTTTGAATATCAGCGTAGCAATGCTTCATGGACTGAAGTGGTATTCAATATTGATCGTTTTCGTTTATTAAAGCAAGACTATGCCAATATTCAACTGCAAATCTGCGCCACAGTAAATGTATTCAACGTCCGTTACATAGATCAGCTGGCTGTTTGGCTGGATCGCAATACTGACAGCTTTGAATTTGTTTATTGGAATGTCATGCATGACGCTTGGTATTTCAGCATTGCTTGTTTGCCAGACACAGCAAAAAAGGCCATTTCTGAGCATTTATTGACAGCACCCATTCCGCCACGCTGGCACGAGGAATTTGCCCGTATAATTGATTTTATGAATAATGGTGCATCAACAGATGGCTTTATGACACGTATGAAAATACAGGATTTAGATCGAAAAAGAAACACAGACTTTGCGCAGGTCTGTCCGGAAATGGCTGAATTAATTGCATATGACCGTAACAGTAGTCCATAAAAATCCTATTTGCAGTTTCAATGCCAATTGGTTAGTGGATATTATCAACGAATATCTGCGCTTTGAACCCTGGGACGAGCAAAAGACATATCCCCGCGGCACCCTTTTCTATTTGAATTTGGCAGACTTTTGCGATCAAGCAGGATATGATTTCTGTGCTGAATTAGTGGATCGCGGGTTTCGTGTGATAATTGACAATTTATGGGAAGTAGACCCGGGACCGGTGATCAACACACATAGAATTGTGTGCGATCGTTGGTTTTGGTACAATGAAAGTCTGTGGTATAGATACCTTGGCTACAATCAATATCAACCCCAGAGAGATTATCATTATCGTGCGCTGATGCCCATGAATAGATGCAAGCCTCACAGAACTGATTTTTTACGCAGAATTGATTTGACAGGAATGTTGTGGAGTTATGTAGAAGCAGGTACACAATTACCCAACGACGGAGATATGACAGATTGGAATACTCAACGCTATATGAACCCTGACTGGTACAATCACAGTTACGTTAGCATGGTTGTAGAAACCTTTGTACGACCCGGCAGCAAATACACGCCTACATTTATCACAGAAAAGACTGTGAAACCCTTGGCCTTTTATCACCCATTTATTGTGTACGGCAACAGGGGCACACTGGATAAATTACACAGTTGGGGATTTGAGACATGGGATAATCTCTGGGACGAAAGCTATGATCAAATTGTTGATGTAAATGCTAGACGTGATACAGTGATCAATCTGCTGGGTTCAGTGACAATTCAACCGCATGATGCAGAAACTCAACGTAGATTAGAACACAATCATTGTTTGTTTTTTGATCAACAAAAAGTGCATGCAGGTATTGTCGAAGACATTATCGAACCATTATTAAATTATGCAGAAACCCGATAACATGTGCTTGGCGCCTTGGGTGCATACATATCTAAGCCCGCAAACCGAGCGTAGAATGTGCTGTGCGTCACGCGAGCCTGCACAGAACTTTGAACAGTACATAGACACAGCGGGCGGCACTGGCCGATATATTCCGCTGACGTTAGAACAGCACTGGAACAGTGAACACATGAAGTCTGTACGCAGACGCATGATGGCCGGAGAAATATTACCAGAATGCGAGGTATGCAATGATAAACTCCTTAACACTAGTGTCTATAGGACCTACTTCGATCATTTATTCGGACACAAACTTGAAGAAGTTTACAATAACACGCTGCCCGATGGTTCAACAACTATGGTACCTGTATCGTGGGATTATAGGTTTTCAAACCTATGCAATTTCCGATGCAGAACCTGCGGAGATATGCTTTCTTCAGCCTGGGAAACAGAAGAAAAAACTCACAACATGGTTAATTGGAATGATCCAAAAAACAATTGGATGCGAAAAGATTATCGTGAGCAAATCACACAGTTTCAAGATACACAGATTGAAGCCGAGTTCTCTGCCGCCGTTGAAAGACATGCTGTTGAAGAAGTTTATTGGGTTGGCGGCGAACCGCTGATGTATGAACAGCATTGGCGTTATATGAAAAGAATTGTGGAGCTGGGAGATGGACCTCGACTATACGCTAGATATAATACAAACTTGTCTCGGATTAGCCATCGGGGCGTGGATCTTTATCGCGATATTCTCGCTAACATACGGGATTGGCAGATATGTGCTAGCCTGGATGGAACTAACGAGATCGGTGAATATATTCGTACAGGACTGGATTATGAACAGTTCTACAGTAATTTTGCGCACGGACTTGAATACGCAACAAACAGACGACAAATGCGTATTGATTTTACACTCACAATGCCCGGAATGTTCGAGGTTGGTGCGATACAACGCTTGGCTCAAGAGTTTGGAGTAGAACTGCTAACAAAGGTTATCTTTAGCTTTTCACCTGATATTGTAATGAGTCCGTTGGCATTGCCTAAAGAGTTATTACATACGTGGCTGGATGAATTAATTGCAGAATGCACAATGGATTCCATGCGTAATCTATTAATTCAATTAAAGACACGCCCTACATTTGCGGAACAATGGCCCGATCAATGGCAAGCAGGACTAATCAAAGGCAAAGCTAGAATATTAAAGCTAGAACAAATTAGGACACAAAAGATAACAATGGAACAAATATTGTCTCGTCGTCCTGAAATACTGAAATGGTGGAATGAAATTGCTTGATGAAATTGTAATAACATTAAAGTCGGATCAAAACGAATTACTTGACTTATACATAGATGTGCATGATAACAGCCTAAGCCGTAAATGGCTTGCGTCGCTAAATGATATCATCGAGCGTAATCTACATTTAGAAAAGAATTACTGCTGGCTGGGCTGGACTGAAAGTGAACGCAATATAGAATACCTATGCACACAGGTTAATCGTAGCATTAACGCAATCAACAGCTCTACGCTAGACTATCGCATACAGGATTTCTTTAGCCCTGCTACAGTAATACAAAAAGACTTGGATATCGATCACGAAAAGATGAATCATTTGCATAGATATTTTGAAGATCTGCAAGGAACATCGGGGGCAATGAGCAGTCATTACACAGCCGCAGATGATTACACACGCTGGCACATACGTCAATTAAATCTATTGTGTCACGAAATGGAAAGTCTTGTGCTATCCTTGCGTAAAGATGTGCAAGCGCCAGAATGGAAGCGTCCTAGTCAATTGATGTGTTGGTTAAATGCTCCACGATTTACATTAGAGGAAGAAGATTATGATCTCTTTGGTATTGATACTATTAACCGTAGTCTTGGCGGTGTATATGTGGGAGTCAACAAAGCAGTGGGCAAGCATCATTGGGAGGTGTTCAATGACGAAGGAAGAGATAGTCGCATTGGTGAGTTGGTTACATCCTCGCTCCGTTCGCAAACTGAGGCCGCTGGTGACTTTGATATCGAATGGGCAAAAGATCCCGGTGCGTACCATTGGCAAATCACAAAGCTGGCTGAATTCCGTACCTGGCTTCTCGCAAACGGATTTGATCCAAATGACAAGAGTCTCACAATCGGTCATCCTCAGGTCGGGCAAGTTGATCTCGCCAGGTCGTTTGGCACCACAAGTTACAGCGAAATATGGGGTCAGCTATCCACTAAGCTGGATGTGTATAAAATACGCACATCGTCTGCTGAAGCTACATATAACTACAGCTGGCAGGATGCCGATTATGCTGAACAACAAATAAGGGCACTGAAATGAACTGGATTAAACGCATTTGGGACAGAATTACATTAGAGATTCGTTATCGCAAGAAATTAAAAGAGCTACGTAAACGTGATCCTTTTATCTACAAATGAAACATACACTGGGATTATCTGCAGGCTTTCATGATGCTGCCGTCAGTTTAATTGATAGTCACGGTGAAATTGTGTTTGCTGGCCACAGTGAACGCTACAGCAAAATCAAAAACGATGCTGACATACATCCTGATCTAGTGGCTGAACTGTACGGCTATGATATAGGCACTGTGGCATATTATGAGCGTCCGCTGGTTAAACAATTGCGTCAATTGTATTCTGGACAAGGTTTTGAGTGGGACAAGATTAGCACTAAAAAAATTGTGCGTCAACAATTGAAACCCAAGCTACTGGGTGATGCCAAGATAAAGAACTACAATCACCACCTGTGTCACGCTGCTGCAGGCTTTCAGACCAGCACATTTGATCGCGCCACAGTTGTGGTAATAGATGCTGTGGGTGAATTTGAAACAATAACAATCTGGGGAGCTGAGTATGACAAAAAAGGTCGAGCTGTTTACCGTAAACTTTGGCAACAAAACTATCCGCATTCAATTGGATTATTTTATAGTGCAGTTACTAGCCGCGTTGGCCTACGCCCACTAGATGAAGAATACATTCTCATGGGTATGGCCGCTTATGGCAAAGCAGATGTCAGACAACGCATGCAGTTGGATCTGATAGACAATGAATGGGAAATACGTTTCAAACAAAACCTACACACAGGCTTGGCCACAAAGTATCTCAGCGATTATTCAGACTTTGATATTGCTGCTGGCGCACAAGACCTAGTGGAAGATTTGATATTGAATGTAATGACTCGCGCAAAGAAACTGGACTGGAGCCGCAATCTAGTTTACATGGGCGGTGTAGCCCTTAACTGTGCGGCCAATCGTAGAATAGGAGCATACTTTGACAACATCTGGATTATGCCTTGCCCTAGCGATGGGGGTAGCAGCCTCGGTGCTGCCGCTTTGGCTTATGGGCATAGAGTTAACTGGCGCAACGCTTATCTTGGCCATGATATACCCGGCCCTTATCCTGTCAATGACATTTTGGATGAGCTACTTGTTCGGAAAATTGTGGGAGTGGCTTCCGGACGAGCCGAGTTCGGCCCCCGCGCACTTGGAAACCGTTCGCTCCTTGCAGACCCTAGAGGCAGCGAGATTAAGGAGAGAGTAAATGACATCAAACGCCGACAACAATTTAGACCCTTTGCGCCAGTTATTCTGGAGGAACTGGCTGATACTTACTTTGATATGCCTCGTGGTTTCGAGCATAGTAGGTATATGCAGTCAGTCGCTCGTTGCAGGGTTCCTGAGTTATTTCCTGCTATCGTTCACGCTGACGGCACTTCACGTGTCCAGACTGTGCCGAAAGATGGATCAGGAATACGAGAGCTGCTTGAGAAATGGTATGTAATGACTGACTGCCCGATGTTGTTGAACACTAGTTTAAACATACGAGGCGAACCCATGGTCAACGATCGAGCAGATGCTGATCGCTTTGAACAGTTATACGGAGTTAAGGTTTGTAGTTAGAGATAAGTCTCTAGTCCGCCTCTACGACGGATGTCTTGTGTGCAACAGCTAATGCCGCCGTCCCAGAAGTAGCTGTGACGCAGTTCTGAAATGATAGGTTCAATCTTGTGCTTGCGGCAATAGTCAAACACTTCTTTGTTGTATGCTGAAAAGATAACATGCGATTCATCTAGCACAAGACAGTTGACATCAAACACAGTTTCAGCAACAAAGCCGGTCCACTTGCTTAGATAAGTGTCTACAAATTGTGTGAACTCTGGTGTGGGTGTTTGTCCTTGCACATACCAAGCGCCTGGCGATTGTTCGTATTTGAACTTGCCAACTTCCATTGCGGCCCAGATTGAGCTATCCCAGATCTTGCAAACGTCCCAGCCTGGAAAGTCTTTGGCCAGATCCAAGTTAACATCGTGCTTTGAACTCAGCAACACTCCGGGCTTGAGAATAGCAAACACAGCGTCGCCATGGCCATCAGTGATGGCTTCATGGATCCGATATTCAGGACCCAGCACGTTGTCCACAATCCAACGAGTTTGTTCTGGTTTTAAAAAGTCTGAGTTATCAAAGAACACATCTCTGCCCACACGCACAATGCAACTTGCACTTGCGCCATTGAGAATACAGTTCTCATCCCAGCCATTGGGACCGTGTGGATTAACAACTGAGCCGGGTTGAGCTGCCTCGTATTCTTTACACAGCCCATCTAGTTCTTGCATGGCCAACACACGCAACAGCTTGTCACCCAAGGTGATTTGCCAGTCGCGTGGTGTTAACGGAGGTAGTGGTGCACCTTGTCCATGTATCTGCCCCCGGATAAACATATCCTTGTCGGGCAGATCAGGTCTACGAACTCGAGCACCAAATTTTTCTATTGTCTTCTGCAGGTTAGCAAGATCCTCTTCAGTTTCAGAAAGGATTTGTTGTAACTGATTACGCACTTGTGCGTTCTCGATGAAGTCAAAATAGTCTGGGCTGTACGCACGGCCGACTATGACTTCTTCAAGGGGTTGCCAACTTGTATAGGAATTAATAGTATTCATTTATGTGCTCGAGTAGGATATTTAAGCGAGCTGTCTTGCGCTGCAAAAATAACTGTTGATTATGTTCTATGTCTGTTCTAGCAGCCTCAAAACGATCAGATAGTCTATGTTGCGATTGACTAATTGCATCGCACAGCTTACGCCATCTCTCGGTATGATCGGCAATTCGATCATAGGAATTATCAAGTACATTGTCGAATGTGCGATAACCCATACTACGTAACAAGTCTAAACTTCCTGCTGGGCCTGCAATAAAGAATAGTTGCCCATGCTTGATAGGTTTAAATGTTTTTTCTGTTAGAAATGTGCCCGTAGATCCGTCTGCGTCAAAGTGTGTTTCCATTACAATATTGCAATAGGCATCTTGGTAGTATTTGGGCTCTTGGATGCTGTGATTGTTGCGCTCGTCTTGCGAGAGTGTGTCACTGAAGTAAGGTGCTCCAGCAAGGAACTTTTGTGTGTCATAACGCAGTTGTGGAAATGCATCTATCTGTATGGGATTGTCTTCATCCACAATGCTTCCTGTTTCGCAATAGCTCCAGTATGAGTTTGCTAGGATGCCTTTGCGATGCATGTCTGCCATGGCAGTGGCACGCCAAGTTTTGTGCAATCTGTTCAGTACAGTAAAGTCACGTGCTCGTGGTTTGTCATGTATGTTATATGCAGGTGTATGTTCGTTGCGCTGCCAATACCAAATTTCAAAGTCGTTGAAGTAAATAAATCTTGGTATTGACCTGGCAGCAGTGTTTGCACTAACAAAGATATAGCAGTCATTTCGCAAACTATGTTTGCTACATAGTTCGTCTAATCGTTCTTTGATGTGGAAAGGATTGTCGCCTTCGTGATAGTAGAACAGTATACGAACATTATTACAAAATAGTTCAGTCATCACGCGATCGGGCAGTAGATCAAAATAGTCTATACCAAAGTCAAAGAAGCCCAGTCCAATGGGATAAAATGCATCTGCTGGCCATTTATCGTTGACTCCTACGATGTTTAATTTAACATCGTGATGGTCGCAGTATTCTTGTAAGCGCACAGGAATAGTATAAGGCCAGTGTGCTCCAAACTCGCGCCAGCTTTGTGTGTAAGGTCTAGCTTCGTGACGAGCAAAGGCAGGATAAATTCTGCCTTTAAGTATTCGGTCCGCTATCAGTGTCAATGTCATTTAACATATCCTTGAGCTCTGCCCACAGAACTTTTTCAAAGTCGCCGCCATAAAAGTGATTCCAATTATGTTGGATGATCGGAACCATATGGCGATATAGTGATGTTTTTTCCACTGCTGAAAGGCGGTCCAAGTCAGCAAGAGTTTTAGCGATCGCAGCAATTCGTTGTTGATCATCGGCAATGGTGTCGTAGCTTTCATCCCAGAAGTCTCCAAATGTTTTAAATCCGTAACTGCGCAAATACTCCAAACTTCCTTGTGTGCCTACAATAACAAAGGGCATGCCCATGGCAATGGGTTTGAAAGTTTTTTCTGTTAAGTGATGCCTGCGTCCTGTGGCCACAGTCTCAGTAACCAAGTATAACAGACTCTCAGCACATTGGTCAAAGAGACTGAGCCAACAACTATGCATAGGATGATCCGTTTCGCCTGCAAAGTTAATTGGTAGTTGCTGTGCCTTGAATATTTCTTGAATATCTGGATATTTTGAGTCTAAAGATTTGATAGCTTCGTGTATGCTGATGTTCTCTGCAGGACATGTTTCTGGACAACTGATATGATTATCAGTCATGCCTAACTTAAATATCCAATAAAGCATTTCTAAACGATGCTGCCTTTCGCCAGCAACAATGCGATTAGGTGCAATAAATGTTTTGATTATCTCACGTTCTTCCACGGGTTTGATTAGAAATGTTTTATCGTAACCACGATACCAATCTAATGCAGCCCATCCGTGAAAAAAGTAGTACAACGGTTTCCAGTTAAAATATTTACAAATCCAATCAACAGAAGCACTATCTTTTTCGCTGGTGATAAGATATCCTGCATCGGCCTTTTTTTCATAGACATCGTTGAAAAAATTATGAGTAATATCAAAATTCATTTTTTCAACATACTTAAAGGTATCTATGTGTATGTTCAAATGTATTGGCTCTTGATCAAAAAAGAATATATAATTGTGTTCGTGTATATCATCTCTACCATAGTTCATAACGCTGTCTGGATCCGATCTTCCAAATGGCTCACAGAAAAATGCTCTGATGCCTGGACGATGCCGACGTATCCAAGGCCAAAAGGTATTGTTATAAATTTCATCTATTCTAATCATGTTTGACGTATTCTATTCAGGAAAGAAACCTAATCTGTTTGCGCACGAGCGTGAAGCTGATAGCATTGAGCATGCTCAGTTGTTGAGCCGCACTAGGTATTTCTGGTGGGTATCATACTTATGTGATTACAGTGAGTTTGATTGGGATTTTGAACCAGTACCTTGGCAAGCCGAATACACACACTCTTGGCCCAGCCAGCATCATGAATATTCAGGTACATACCTTGTGCCCCGGTCAGGAGATATCAAATACCATTTCCACAAAGACATAGTTCCA
>JACCED011003453.1_pt1 | contig 12859 bp, 7 predicted proteins | sample 7455021 | NCBI WGS metagenome assembly JACCED01 (sample SAMN15323456, study PRJNA562643) | freshwater metagenome | isolation source: river surface water | place: USA:Blue River Watershed | collected 2017-08-19
CACAACGCGGACCAATGCCTCCGCATCGTTCGTTGAGTGGAGCGCAACCTTTCGTCTCCCCAAATCAGCCGATGCACTGATCAATGCTACCAGTATTGGCCTCTACCAACCGGACGCGCTTCCGGATATTGAACTGGATTCCCTGCGTTCTGATAGCGTCGTCGCCGATGTCGTTTTCAATCCCGTCCAAACGCGCCTTCTGAAAGAGGCTGCCGCTCGCGGATGCAAATCGCTCGATGGCCTTGGGATGCTGGTGAACCAAGGGGCAACCGCCATCGAATATTGGACCGGGATCACCCCAGACGCCCGCGTCCTCCGTGCCGCACTCGAACATGCGATGGGGGTATGAGCGCTCCGGACGATAGCGCGGCCACGCGTCCGCCGCCGCTTCTCGAGATGCGGGAGATCGCAAAATCCTACCCCGGTGTTCGGGCCCTCACTGGGGTAGGACTCCATTTACACACCCACGAAGTTCTTGCCGTCATGGGCGAAAATGGTGCGGGAAAAAGCACCCTCATAAAGGTGTTGGCCGGAGCTGTTCAAGCCGACTCAGGGTCCATCTGGATCGACGGAATCGAGGTCCACCTTCACGACCCCAAATCCGCAAGGGATGAAGGAATCGCCGTCATCTACCAGGAGTTCAATCTCGTTCCCACACTCACCATCCCAGAGAACCTTTTCCTCGGGAGAGACATCACGCGAAACGGGTTGCTCGACAAACGAGAAGAGACATCGCGTGCCGAAGCACTTTTTCATCGACTCGGAGTCTCCCTCGATCTCTCGATCCCCTGCAAGGATCTGAGTACAGCCCAGCAGCAACTGGTCGAAATTGCTCGGGCCCTCGCGGACAACGCGCGGATCGTCGTGATGGATGAACCCAGCGCATCCCTCTCCCCTCACGAAGTGGAACGCCTGCACGCCATTGTCCGCGAACTCCGCTCCCGAGGTATTGCCATCATCTACATCAGCCACCGACTCGAAGAAGTGTTCGCCATCGCGGATCGCGTCCTGTTTCTCCGCGACGGCAAACCGGCTGGGGAAGCGAACATCCAGGAACTGACACGCTCACGAATGATTGAGTGCATGGTGGGGCGCGCGTTGAAAGACGAACATCCTCCGCGAAACACGGTCCCCGGCGACGCCGTGGTGCTTGAGGTTCAAAACCTTTGTCGCGGAAATATGGTTCGCTCCGTCTCGTTCCAACTGCACTCGGGAGAGATTCTTGCGCTCACCGGATTAGTCGGCTCCGGAAGAACGGAAACAGCCCGCTTGATTTTCGGAGCAGATCAACCTGAATCCGGCACCATCCTACGGAACGGAGTGCCGGTGACCTTTTCAAGTCCCGCCGATGCCGTCGCTGCGGGGATTGGGCTGTTGCCCGAAGACAGGAAGTCTCAAGGGTTAATCCTGGACCAAACCATCCTCGATAACTTTGCCCTTCCGAACCTCGAACAGTTCGCCGCCTCTGGCTTGATCGCGTACCAGAAAATCCGCGCCTTGTTTGCCCGCTTTCGAGCGGAACTGAAAATCAAGGCGCCTTCTGTCGACACACCTGCCTCCAGCCTGTCCGGAGGCAATCAACAAAAAGTGGTTTTGGCCAAGTGGCTTGCCCGCCAATGCCAGATTCTCATCTTCGATGAACCAACGCGCGGAGTGGATGTGGGAGCGAAGTTCGAAATCTACACCCTCATGCGCAGGCTCGTCGCACAAGGAGTGTCCATCCTGATGATCAGTTCCGAAATGCCCGAGGTGCTTGGACTAGCCGACCGCATATTGGTCATGCACGACGGACGCGTCACCGGCGAAATCCGGGATGTACCAGGCGCCACCCAAGAACTGCTGATGCAACTCGCTATCGCGTGAACCTATGAACCGAGCGCTCAAACGTCTCATCGCCAAATCCGGCATCTTAGTCGCCCTGTTCGGACTCGCTTTCTTCTTCAGCGTTGCGACGCTCACGACCCAAGTGCCGGACGGAGTCGACGCCGCTCCGTTGATCACTCGCGAGATTCTGCGAGTTCATGCTCCCAGCGCATCGGTGCTGATCGTCCTTTCCCAAACGCCTCAGGATCGCGCCCTCGCCCCCGAACTCGAGCGGTCCGTCACCGCATCCGGCTTACGCGTGATTGGCGTCATCATGGGCGATCCGCTCGACGTGCGGAACCAGCTCGCACAACTCAACACCACATCCACTCCACTGGATGCGTTCGCCTGCTCCGGAACCACATCCGCATGGCGGATTCTTTCTGACGCCGCGTCTGAGTTTCCAGCCATCGGCAAACCCCGTATTTACGCCGCCCCCGCACTTCGCACCTCCGCGTTCCTCAAATCGTCCAATCTGCTCAACATCGCCAACCAAATCGCCGTGATCGCAATCGTTGCCGTTGGGATGACCATGGTCATCATCGCGGGCGGCATTGACCTCTCCGTTGGAAGCCTGATTGCCCTCTCCGCCGTGGTCGCGACCCGGCTGATCAGGGATCTCGGCGGAGCAACTGACGCAACCTCAACAGTCATGGTTGCTTGTTCCCTCATGGGGATTGCCTGCACGGGAGGCGTCGGCGCAGTGACGGGCACGGTGATCACCCGATTCAACGTTCCCCCTTTCATCGCCACCCTTTCCACGATGCTCGTCGCAAGCGGCACCGCCTTCATCCTCGCCGACGGACAGTCCATCCACCAGGTTCCCGAACGCTTCGTCACGCTCGGACGCGCCAGCGGTCCATTCGGAATACCCTACGCGGTGTTGTTAGTCGTCGCGCTCTACGGCGCAGGGCATCTCCTGATGCGGCGTCGACGGCTGGGGAGGTACTTGTACGCCGTCGGTGGAAACTCCGAAGCAGCCCGCCTCGCGGGAGTTCCCGTGCGACGGGTGACGTTATTTGCATACGTGGCATGCGGACTCCTCTCTGGGTTGGGCGGGGTGGTGATGGCCTCTCAACTCAAAAGCGGCTCCCCCACCTATGGGACCATGTACGAACTCTACGTGATCGCGGCTGTGGTAGTGGGCGGCACGAGCCTGCGCGGAGGCGAAGGAAGCATTGTCGGCACGCTCCTCGGCACGCTGACGATTGCGGTCATTCAGAACGGCATGAATCTTCTGAACGTCGAGAGCTACACCCAAAAGGTGATTCTCGGTTTAGTGATCCTTGCAGCGGTGCTCATGGATACCCGCCGACAGAAGCGGGCTTAAATCTGGACCCGCTTTGCAGAAGCGTGAATTGCCGCTCGCAAGCGGATGGTCTAATCTCGGACGCGTATGAAGTTCCCCCGTTTCATCCTGCTGTCCGCGGCTGTTCTCTCTCCGCTTGTCCTGGCTGCTGAAAAGCCCGAAACCGCCACCAGCGGTCCGAACGGCTCCAACAAATCGACTGAGAAAACCCCTGAATCCCCTGCAAAATCCATGGATAAAGAAAGCCTGAAGAAAAAGCTCACCCCCCTTCAGTTCGAAGTGGCCTGCAATGCCGCCACCGAACCCCCTTTCCGGAACGCCTACTGGGACAATAAGCGCACCGGCCTTTACGTCGACGTTCTCGACGGCGAGCCTCTCTTTGTTTCCGGCACAAAGTACGATTCCGGAAGTGGTTGGCCAAGTTTCTACCAACCGATCAGCAAGGACTGCATCGTGGAAAAGAAAGATACCACCCACGGGATGGTGCGCATCGAAGTGCGGTCAAAGAAGAGCGACGCTCACCTCGGCCATGTGTTTCCCGATGGTCCAAAACCGACCGGCCTGCGCTACTGCATCAACTCGGCCTCGCTGAAGTTCATCCCGGTGGAAGACCTCGAGAAGGAAGGCTACGCAAATCTGAAGAAGTTCTTCACCGACGAAGCCCCAAAGAAATAACTCACTGGCCTCCAATGCATCCCTTTTCCCCTCTCCCCGCGCATGGTTGATATCAATCCACGCGGGAAGATGGTGGAAAAAGCCCTTCTCGTCGGGGCGTTCACCGACCCAGCAGAACGAGACGACGCGCAAAGCCTCCTCCTCGAACTCGAAGATCTCGTCGATACGCTCGGAGTTCCAGTGGTCGATCGCATCTTGGTTCACCACCGCGAGCGCCATGCGCGCTACCTGCTCGGCTCCGGTAAGTCCCAGGAGATTGCCGATCGCGTAAAGGCTGAAGGGCTCGATTGCGTCATCTTCGATAACGAACTCACCCCCAGCCAACAACGGAACTGGGAACAACTCTGTGGCGTAACGGTCCTCGACCGTCAGGAAGTCATCCTCGATATCTTCGCCCAGCGCGCTCGGACCCACGAAGCTCGACTCCAAATCGAACTGGCCCGCCTCGAGTATTCCCTCCCCAGACTCACCCGTGCCTGGGGACACCTCGTTCGGCAGGGCGGCGGCATCGGGGCCAAGGGCGAAGGGGAATCCCAGCTCGAGCAAGACAAACGACGGATTCGCAACCACATCGATCGCTTGAAGCGGGAACTGGAGGCCGTTCGATCCTCCCGCGCCACCCAACGCAAGGACCGCAAACGCGCTCCCGTCCCCAACGCAGCCATCGTGGGATACACCAATGCGGGTAAATCCTCGCTCCTGCGCCGCCTCACGGGAGCGGAGGTCCTCGTCGAAGACAAACTGTTCGCAACCCTCGACACCACAACCCGCAAGATTGCGCTCCCGAACCGGCAACCACTCCTGCTCACGGATACCGTCGGCTTCGTGCGTCGACTCCCGCACCGCCTCGTAGAAGCGTTCCGCGCAACCCTTGAAGAGTCCGTCCTTTCGGACTTCCTCATCCATGTCCTCGACGCAGCCCAACCCGCAGTTCTCGAGTTCCGTCAAACCACCCTCGATGTGCTGGGAGAACTCGGTGCCGAAGAGAAGCGGACCCTGCAAGTCTTCAACAAAATCGACAAAATTTCCGATCCTGCAGTTCTCGATCGATTGCGCTCGGAGTTCCCAGACGCACATTTTGTTTCCGTTCACACCGGCGAAGGTTTGGAAGCACTCGTCGCCCACATGGCAGAACTGGTCGCCAACTCGGAGCATCCCGTGACCCTCCGCATTCCGGCAGCCGCCGGCGACCGGATCGCAAAACTGCACCGATGCGCGCAAGTGGTGAAAACAGATTACGACGAAGATCACGTTCGTATCGAAGCCTTCATCGGCGGTCGGCTGCTTCAGGACTTCGCAGATTGCCTCGTTTGAGTTAATCTCTTCACCCATGAATTTCTCCCGATCACTCGGGCATTGGACGAGGCAGGCGCTCCCCAGCATCCTCTTCGCGTTCATCCTGAGCGCGTGCTCGAGCATTCCCGACACTTACTCTCAAAAAACAGCGCTCGTGGTCAGCGTTCCGGATCAACGCCTCGCAGTGATTCGCCCCGATAAGCCGCCTCGAACCTTTCGCATCTCCACCGGATTTCGCGGAACCGGGGATCGCCTCGGCAGCTATGCCACCCCAACCGGCACCCATGTTGTCGCACAGAAAATTGGCGCGGGCGCGCCCCTTGGCTCCGTTTTCAAAGGCGGCCACCGCACCGGCGAAGTCATCAAACCCAACTCACCAGGACGCGATCCCATCGTGACCCGCATCATTTGGCTTCGCGGAATGCAGCGGGAAAATGCAAACGCCTTCCAACGCCACATCTACATTCACGGAACTCCCGAGGAACGGAACCTTGGCAAACCCGTCAGCTGGGGATGCATCCGCATGAGCAGTCGCGACGTCGTGTCCGTCTTCGACGCGGTTCGCGTCGGAACCGTGGTTCACATCTCCGAATCTCCCCTCATCGCAGCCGTCTCATCCCTCGACTCGGCACAACGCATCGCCGACGCCGCCGTTCGCCCCGAAAAAACGCCATCGAAAAATCCTTACGCTCGCCCTCCAAAGCGTCGCCTCGCCAAATCGTAGGTGAGCGTAGGTGAGCCCCAGTTCGACAGCGTCTCCGACCACAAAGACCCTCGCCGCCTGAGCAAAACCCAGGCGGTTCATTTTGCTCTGCTCACCGCCAAACGCAGCCCGTAATTCGGTCTGCTGTCAGCAGGGTCAAACGCGTCGCGATAGAATACCGCACAGTTGTCCGCCTGATTACTCCAGCCCCCACCACGCCCAACTCGCATCCGCCCGGACTCCGGCCCAACCGGATTTTTTCCAACCGATCCGTAAAAACCGGTCCCGTGCCAATCCCAACACCACTCCCAAACATTACCAGCCATGTCATACAACCCAAACCCATTGGGCTTCAGACTTTTCACCTTTGCGGTCGGAATGGGGATCTCGTCAGTTGGCCCTCGGTGAAAGTGAGCGTCCTCCGGCGTGAGCTCATCGCCATTCGGGAACGTCTTTCCCACCAACCCTCCCCGCGCAGCACGCTCCCATTCGGCCTCCGTAGGCAATCGGTAACCCGGCGCATCCCACTTCACCACCCCTTGCGCTGAAGGCCACACGCCCTTACGGAACACATCCTCCGCTCCCCCATCCTCTCGCTTCACCACGTACGCCACCGCACGGCCCTCCATCTCACTTTTGGCGTTACACCAACGAACCGCATCAAACCACGTCATCGAATGAACAGGGTGATCCTCCGCCGTCCCCTCACCCGGCTGATCAAACACATATCCCTGCCCCTTGGCCCAGTTCCGAACCCGCTGCCATTCACCCCAAGTCACCTCCGCAATGGCGAGGTGAAACGCATCAACTTCGACTTCCACTTCCGGCGAGTTATCCCAAAAATTCGGTCCCATCTTGGAGCTGCCCGCGGGTATCTCCACGAACCCTCGCGGAAAAGACTCCTGCCCCGACTCCGCTACGCCCGGTTGATCCGAAGCCGTCACCCTCGGGCCACACCCAGAGCACACCGAAACAAACCCAGCCCCCAACAACGCAATAACATCCGCTCGCTTCATGCAGGACACAGAGTGTCGTTCCACCCCGCGCCACTCAAGACCAACTCCCACAGCGGATGCACACGCCATCCGGCACACCGTGCATGTGGATTTCCCATAGCCGAATGTGCAGAGAACCAGTCCACACAACCGATATACCCACAAAACCCTTCGTCTCATGAAAACACCTCTTCTCGCCGGCATCGCCCTGCTCTCCGCCGCGCTCACTCACGCTGCACCCGTCAACGTTGCCTTGTTCAGCGACTCCCCCGAAGTGGTCCAACGCGTAACCCAAATCCTTTCCACAGCAAACCACACGCTTGTCCCAAACAATCAAGCATCCTCTGCTGAGGTTGTTATCCTAGCATCCTCCCAACCAAAGCCGCTCCCCGGTGCCGATCGCGCGCTCCTGGAAAACCTCGCGAAACGAGGCGCCGGCATCGTTGTACTCGGGTCGGCAATCGGGGCAGGTGACCCCGCGTGGTTCAAATCACTCACCGGCGGGGCATGGACCAATGCGAGTCGCAAGTTTGCGAACCGCCTCATGTGGTGTCCGCTCACCGATGCGCACCCGCTCACCGCATCCCTCTCCCTTTTCGATCTCGATGATGAAACCATCTACGATCTCGACACCCTGCCCGATATCAACGTCCTCGCCTCAACCTTTACTCCCAAAGTCACCTCCAAACGGGTTGACCCGCGCTCTCCCGAAAACCCGACCCGCGCAAACGTCTACGATCTACAGCCCCAACTCTGGACGTATGAGGCCCCAGACAAACACCGAGCAACCGTCCTCCTCCAGTCCAACGCCAAGTCACTCTCGCACAAAAGCATCGAGACAACCCTGCTCCGGTCCATCGCGTGGTGCGCCAAACGACCGGAAAACGACGGTTCATGGCCTGTTGTTCCTTCCGAAACGCTCCGCTATCCAAAAGACGGACCACGCACACCTACAGACACGGTGCGCTCGTTTGAAATCCATCCCGGATTCCACGCCACCACCATCGCCGCAGAACCTCTGATCAACAAACCGATTGCGATGCAGTGGGATGCAAAAGGGCGTCTCTGGGTCGCAGAGACGGTCGAATATCCCAACGGACGCCGTCCCCTCACGGCTGAGCCATGGAAAGAAACCGGGGTCCTCTTGCCGGGTAAGTACGACAGGCCCGCACGGGACCGCATCTCGATCCTGAGCGAACCCGACGCAAACGGGATGTTCACGCGAAAGACGGTTTTCCACGAGGGACTCGAACTCATCACCGGATTCTGTCTGTACCGCGATGGTGCGATCGTGGTCGGCCAGCCGGACATTGTTTTCCTTCACGACAAGGACGGAAACGATCAGGCGGACTCAGAGGAGCGCCTGTTCACCGGATTCACGCCGGGGGACACCCATTTTGTCGCAAACCACTTCCAAGTGGCGCCGGATGGCTGGGTTTATGCCGACACCGGTAGCGGACCCGAGGTCACCTCGATCACCCATCCAGAACTGAAAACGCGCCTGAGCTCGGGAATGTTCCGTTTCAAACCGGACGGCTCAGCCATCGAACAGGTTTCCTCCAAGGGCGGGAACAGCTTTGGCGGCGAGTTCACGAGCGACGGCGAAATCTTCTTCAACCAAGCCACTTCCGGAAATCCTGTGCAACACGTGGTACTATCGGAAAAAGTGCTCGCGAAAGGAAAAGTCGGAAACGCCACCAGCGCTGAAAGCGTCATCAAAGGCCGGCAAATTATCCGAGAAGACATGCCCGACCGCGCACCATTGATGCAAATCGATCAGGTGGGCCGATACAGCTCCGCGTGTGCAAGTTCAGTCTATGAAGGGGGCGCATGGCCCGCAGAGTGGAACGGCGGCGTTTTCACCACTGAGCCCATTCTCGACATTATCCACCACGAACGCTTGGTTCCCACCGGGCCAACCTTCACCGGCCAGATGACCCGCGAAAATGCCGAGTGGTTACGCTCAAGAGATCACTGGTTTTTCCCCGTTGCCGTTGAGTTCGGCCCCGATGGCGCCATGTACGTGCTCGATTTCTACTGTCCTGTCGTCGCCCATAGCGACACGCGTGGACCACAACACAGCAAGGCCTCCGCGTCGATCCGCCCCGACCGCGACCATTACTTTGGCCGGATTTACCGCATCCAACACCAGGAGGCAAAGAACCTGGCAGCTCCCGACCTATCCCGCGCATCCGCAAAGGAACTGGTCGCTGCATTCAACCATCCCAACAAGCATATCCGCTTCACCGCGCATCGATTGCTCATGGAACGGACGGACATCGAATCCGTCCGCGCGGAACTATTGCAGGCAGCTTCCGGCTCTGCCCCTCACCCAAAGATGCTCGCCCTCTGGGCCTTGCGGCGATCTGGACTTCTTCCGGCTGAGACACTCTCAGCCGCGCTCGAACATCAGGAAGCACGAGTCCGGAAAGTGGCCCTTCACATCGCAGGAACGTCATCCGGCTGGGAGTCCGCCATCGCGAAACGTCTTGATGACACAGACGCACGCGTACGCCTCACCGCGCTCGCAGCACTGGCAACCTCCGATGAGGCCATTCGCTCTGGTGAAAAAGCCATTCCGAGACCGAGGACGGATCACGCCCCTGACGGCGATGTCGCGCGCGCTCTCTTGAAAGCGCTGCCCACGCTAGAGGATGACTGGTCACGCAGCGCCGCTGCTGCGGCAGCCAACTCCAACGCGCTCGCAATTCTCGAGACCATTCTCAAAGACGGATCGCTCAACTCACCGTCGATCAGCCAACTGTCACAGTCCCTCGCCCAATCCATTGCCGAGCGCGGAGAAGCCGCTGACATCTTGCGCGCATTCACCGCTGCATCCAAAGCCCTTGCAGGTAACAGCGCGACTGCGCGCCTGATTCTTGAAACACTCGCATCGCGTCCGATACCAAGCGTTGAAACACCCGCAACCGCACTCGCGGCGCTTGCGATCGCAGCCGACGAATCGTTACGGGACGCGACATTGCCGTTCGCTGTCGCCTGGAAGGCGCAACCCTCGTTGGTTGAGACGCTCACCGCTCACGCAAAGTCAGTTGTGGCGGACACCGCACGCCCGCAAGATCAGCGCGCAACGGCTATCAGAGCCCTTGTCCGAAGCCAGATCGCGGACCTGGGCGTCCGTTCAAGCATCCATGCGTTACTCACGAACAAGCCGTCCGACGGGCTGGCTTTGGATGCGATTGCGGCACTTTCGGAGAGTGGCGAGAAGGCCGTTGCGGACCTCCTTCTTGACGCGCTCCTCGCCCTTGCTGGGACCCCACAATCAGCCGCATTTGATGCGCTTGTCGCTCGTTCCGAGTGGGCGAAGCAAGTCATTCGGGCGCTAAAGGATAAAAAACTTCAACCAACGCTTCTTGGCCCGGCCCGTCTCGGAAAACTCAGTCGCCACGCAGATCGCGAGGTCGCCAAGAGTGCGCTCCAAGTGTTCGAAGAAATTGGTGCCGGCTCCAATCCCGCCAAAAACGCAGTGATTGCAAAACTCCTCCCAGAAGTGGAACGCGGAGAGGGTGATATGGCGAAAGGAAAAGTCGCTTTCACCGCCGCGTGCAGCACTTGCCACCTTTTTAAGGGCGAAGGAAAAAATGTGGGGCCTGCACTCGACGGAATCGGCGTGCACGGCGCGAACGAACTCCTCACCCACATCATCGATCCGAGTCGGGTGGTCGATCACGAGCACCGGACCTGGAGCATCGCCCTGAAAAACGGCACGTTTGCAACGGGTATCATCGGTCGCGAAAACGATCGAAGCGTCACACTCAATCTACTGGGCGGAGCGCAGCAAGACATCCGCACTGCGGACATCAAATCGAGACAAGACACTGGAGTTTCGCTGATGCCGGAGGGTTTCGAGGCACTGGGTGCTGACACCTTACGAGACATCCTCGCCTACCTCGCCGGAGGACCCGGAAAAAGCCGTTTCCGTGCAATCAATCTGACCAAACACTTCACCACCGACACCTTAAATGGGCTCTATCAAAGTCGCGAGGCGAAGGGAGATACCATCCATCCCGAAAAGTTTGGCGTTGTGACGGTTGAGGGCGTGCCGTTCAGCCTACCAGATCCGAGCACAACTCCAACAGGAGGCAACGTGTTGGTGCTCAAAGGCGGCGGTGGTCGCTCGTTTGCAGCAAGCCTTCCAAAACAGGTCGAGATTCCAGTGGGCTTCACAGCAGGTAACCTTCATTTTCTCGGAGCGGTTGCTGGGTGGGGCGGCGGGCCGGACATGAAACGTCCTGCGATGAAACTCACGATTGAGCACGAGAACGGGAGCAAACAAATCGAGGAACTCGGGACGGGAGACGTGTTCATCGATTACGTGAGCGCCTTGGATGTCCCTGGCTCCAAGCGGGTCAACGGCATCGTGAAGCGTCACCACGTCCGTTACTTTTCACTACCGGTGAAAGACAAAGCACCGATTCAGCGTCTCGTGATGGAGAGCTACGACAACGGGATCTCCCCCACCACACTGGCAATCACCGCAGACAATGAGCCTCCGAAGGAACGCCAAAAGTTTGCGTCGACCGCCAAATCCCCTGCGCCGGAAACAGCCTCGCAACCAAAACCATCAGGATTCCCAGTAACGGGAGAGACCCTGCCAGAACGTCCGACAAAGGGGACCGTGCGAGCGCTTCTGATCGGAGGCGGCAGTTCACACGATTTCGAGAAGTTTTTCCGTGCAGCGGATAGCGCAACCTTGCGCGAGGTCGGAAACATTGTCCCAGCATACACCTCAAACCTTGAAGAGGCATTGTCGCTCTTTGCGCGGGCCGACGTGATTGTCCTCAGTGCCAATCACGGACAGTTCGGAACACCGCAGTTCCAGAACGCCCTCAATGCCTTCGCGGATTCGGGGCGCGGATTGGTGATTGTCCATGCCGGAGGCTGGTACAACTGGCCCCCGATTTCCGGGTACAACAAACGTTTTGTTGCCGGCGGAGCGCGCGGACACGGTCGCGGAGACTTCAAAGTGTTCAACCGAGCTCCCGAACATCCCGTCATGAAAGGAGTCCCTGCGGAGTTCATGATTAACGACGAGCACTACCGTTCGATTTTGGACGTGGGCACCCCGGTTGAAGTGCTTGCTGAGACCGAAGTGGAAAAAGCGACCGACAAAGCCTATCCGGCCGTTTGGTCCGTAAAAGACGCCAAAGCTCGAATCATCAACATCTCCCTAGGCCACGCCCAAGAAGCCCACAACAACCCCGCCTACAAATCCCTGCTAAAGAACGCCGTGGAATGGTGTGGAGGGCGGTGAGGCTGGGCAGATGACTTCATCGTCACGCTTCTGAAACCCAAACAAGTTTTCAAGCGTTTCTCCGTCATGTAAAAGTTTAGTGAATGACATTAGTCTTTCTCGCGAACGTGCTGCTCTCTCTGGGCATTTGCGTTTTCTACGGCCACCCCATCGAAGGTGTTCAGACGTTGTGGCTCGGTTGCGCAGCGGTCTCGACCATGACGATGCTTTCACTGGTATTTTACTTGTGCGGCTTCCCGGTCTTCTGGGCTTCACGACGTATTGCTCCACGCGCGGCGGCTTGGATCGAGGCTGGTGCTTGGACGTCCTTCCATTTCATCCTGTTCATCGACACGCGAATCTGGGCGATTTTTCGCTACCACATCAACGGGATGGTCTGGAATCTCGTCACGACTCCCGGCGGACTACAGACCTTTGACCTCGATGCCGAGACGGTAGCCCTCGTGACCTTGGGCACGCTCGCGATGTTTGGAGTTCAAATGCTTCTTCAAACAGAGGGACAGAAAACTACCGTGCTCGACAAACTGCCGAAATCGACTGCGAGGATTGGAGTTTCCCTGATCGTCTTAGCAGTTTTGGGAGACAAGGCAGTGTTTGCATGGGCTGATGCCGTGCAACTCACCTCAATCACATCGCGCGCACGATCTTTCCCGCTCTATCAGGCAGTGACCGCGAAGCGGCTCTTCAAGCGAGTCTCCGGCATTTCAACACAAGAGGAAATGCCTCGGGAGGAGAGCCTCACATCG
>JACCED012329605.1_pt1 | contig 12852 bp, 1 predicted proteins | sample 7455021 | NCBI WGS metagenome assembly JACCED01 (sample SAMN15323456, study PRJNA562643) | freshwater metagenome | isolation source: river surface water | place: USA:Blue River Watershed | collected 2017-08-19
CAGGCGACATTGTGCTGGTAGGAGAATGGTAGGAAATGCCCTTGGAGGCATTCGAACACCCCTCTCAACTGATTGATCGAACAATAGATTGCTTGGTATCAGACTGGGACGCTGACTGCAAGTCTGGCTTCGGTGGATGAAGGCGGCTCAGTGGTTTTCACGCTCAATGCCGGAAGCGCCAATGCGGGCAAAACATACTCATTTGAAATATCTGGTGTTGACGCTTCCGAGATTGAGGGTGGTCAGCTCCTCGGAACAGTAACAGTTGACAGTGACGGCGTGGGTCTAATTCCAATAACTCCGCGTGCAGACTCCTTGACCGAAGGATCGGATACTCTGACGCTAACTGTGGCCGGTAAGACGGCTTCGGTTGTTGTCAATGACACATCTCTTTCCGCTGCTCAAAATTCGAGCTTTACCGTTACTGCGGCGCAAATCGCGATCAATAATGCTGTTGTAGGCGCAAATGCGATGACGGTGGAGGTCGGAAGTTCCGGCCCGAAGAGCGTTGCACTGCAAACCGACGCGATCACATCGGATGGCGGGTTCATCGTCGACGGTGGTAACTCAGACATATCAGTCACTGCAGGTTCCAAAGGCGACACCTTGGTCCTTGTAAGCGATGGCGACAATGTAATATCGGTAGGCGCTGGATCTGATAACGTAACGGTTCTGGGTGCGGGTAAAAACACCATTAACGTTGGCACGGGAAGTGATGTCGTAGTTGCAGGATCTGGGGACGACACCATTGTGTTCGCCTCAGGAGACTTCAAGACTGACGATGTTGTAGATGGTGGCTTAGGCTTCGACACCGTGGTGATCAGTGGTGAGGGCAATATTGCAGGTTCCGCCAACTTAGTGGGCATTGAGGCTGTTGTGCTCAATGGCACTGGACTTACTATTACAGACGATAACCTGGCGACATATATCGCAAACGGATTGCTCTCAATCACTGGCAGTGCAGATAGTAGCAAAATAGTCATTCAGGCAACTGCAGGTGATGTAGTTGACCTGTCTGCGCTCTCACTGACCACACTGCAATCAATCACAGTCGATGCAATTGGTGGCGCCGGAAACATCACGCTCAAGTTGACCGATACTCAAATCGGAAACATCGGTGCATTGGCCGCATCCACTGGTGACACACTTACCGTCAACACAACCGTTGCAGGGTTCAGTGCGCTCGGCACCAAAGCAGGCGCAGCAACGGTCACCATCACAGACACGTTGGAAAATTTGCTGGCGGCGGGTAGTTCCATTGCCGGCGTTACAGCATCGCTTGGCGAGTTGAGCGTTGCTCAAGCCCTTGATGCGCTTGAGACTGGCGCCACGGTCACCTACACCGTGAAGGACACGGCAGCCAATCTGGCGCTGGCCTCCAAGGCAGTATTTGACCAGGCAACAAAAATTACGGCGACGACCGATGCCACGGCAGCTCAGTCTGTTGCCATAGACGGGTTGCTGGACGTTTCTACATTCACTCCCACAGTGATCTCCGGCGTTTCAAACGTTGTGTACAACGTTGTGGATACCGCCGAAATGCTCGCAACCCAGTCTTCGGGTCTTGGGGACGCCTCAAGAGTGACAGCTACAACGGCCGCAAACAGCCTAGAAGCAGAAGCCATATTTGCGGCAGCGGCAGCCGGCGTAGTTTTAGGCACGCTGTCCTATCAGATAACTGACACGATCGCCAATCTGGTGGCTGGCGTTGCAGACACAGCGGAGAATGGCCAGCTGGACGCGCTGAACGCCGCCACCAGCGTGTCTATCAGCAATACCGTCACCGACATCGCCGATGTCGCTGCGGTCAACGCTGCATTGAACAGCAAGGCTGGGGGTCTCAGCAAAGTGGCCGCGGGATACGCAGTCTCTGACAGCTACGCCGACCTGACAGGCGCTAACGTCGCGATTGCCAGCGCGGCCGGTAAGGTCACCGTTACGGATGTAATTGACGTCACCAAGGCGAACGCAATTGAAGCTCTGACCAATTCGGGCACCAACAGCTATACGGTCTCGGATTCAACGACCGCTCTGCTGGCAGCTTCCTCTGCCGTCGTGTCGGCGGCCGCATCAGTGAACAGCAACAGCGCAACGCTCACGCCCACCCAGTTGAACAATCTGGTTGCGAAATTCGGCGCAACCAAGTTCTCGGACAGCTCGCTGGCGATCGTGGGTACGGCAGCAGAGCTGGCATCACTGACCGCCGCCGCTCTTGCTGAGCTCGGCGCTCCTGGCACATTAGCCTTCACTGTTGGCAGCAAGCCCTCGCTTGCGGATATTGTGGCGCTCAAGGCAACGCTGGGAACGACCTACGCTGCCAAACTCCCGGCCTATGCAATCACGGATACCGTTGCCAATCTGACAGCAGGCGTTGCTGACACAGCAAACCTCGCGGTGCTTAACTCAGCAACAGCCGTCAATGTCTCAGACAGCGCCACTGTTGCGCAAATCGCCAACCTCAACACAAAACTTGCCGGTGCTGCTGGTGGGCTGTCGGCCGTGGCCGCCGGCTACACGCTGAGCGACACCGCGGCGAAGCTCAGCGCTACGGGTGATGCGAACGTCACACGAGATATCGTGGATTCAGCCGTTAAGATCGTCGTGAGCGATGCAACGACTGTTGCAAGAATATCGACGATTGCCACCTACTTTACCGTAACGGGTGACGATGCCGTTCTGGGCACCGACGTTGTGTACTCTCTCAAGGACTCAGCCGCTGCCGTGATCGCAGATGCGGCCGTGAGAGCGGGTGCCTCCGCAATCTCTGTGACCGACAAGACCGTTGATGTCAGTACGGCAACAACGCTCACCGGGTATGCAAAATTCGATGGCATTTATACGATCCGTGATGGCGTCGCAGCCCTCAACACGGCCAATGGCAGCACTGCCGGCAAGGCTCTGCTGGCTGGCGCTCAGAGTGTCATTCTGTCCGCCGATGCGGCCTCTCTGACAGGGGTCGGTGGTGACGCGGCGCGCGCAGTGGCAAACAAGGTTGTCCTCAGAGACACTCTGGCCGCCCTGGGCGAAGTTACTGCCGAACTTAAGACGGTGGTTAACGAGTTTGAGATCAATGCCAACGTCGATATCACCGATGTCGCGGCGGTCAATGCACTGTCTGCCTCCAAGACCACGATCTACACCGTCAACGCGGCATCGTACGCACAACTTACCAGCGCCGCCGCCGGCGTTGCCACATTTGTGTCCAACGCCGCAGGGGTGACTGTCAGCGATGCCGTGACGGTGGCGAAAGCAGAAACCATCGTCGGACTGGCAAGCGGCAGTGTTTCCTACAATATTGTCGATACCGCAGCAAAATTGGCGGCAGCCTCGGCGAGCATTCTGGCCAGGGACGCTAATGGTGCCGTGATTTCGGGGGGGGCCTCCGATAGCGTGGTGAACGTCGCGCAGGCAACCATACTGAAAGCGCTCGGCATCACCGGGTACACCATCACTGATACCGCAGCGAATGTAGCTGCCGCAACTGCGTCAGTGGTGATCGGCGCCGCAGGTGGCAACGGTGCAGGTGTTACATTGTCAGACAATGGCCAATCCTCGATGTCCGTCGCAGTTGCCCAGAAGGTCTATGGAACCGATGGTCAATCTCTTGGTTACTATGACCTGGTTGACTCTGCCGCCAACATGGCGGGCGCATCTGCAAACCTTATCGGTTTCGCCCGAAACGTCACCACCAATACGGTTGCGACCTACGCTCAGGCTGACACGCTGGCCCAACGCGAGTCCATGGGAACCATCACGTTTGATGTCAAGGCGACAGCAGCAGAATTGCTGTCCAACAGCAGCCGTGCCCTCAATGCGGCTCGCAATGTGGAAGTCAGTGATGCCACCTCTGTTGCAGACGCTGTCAGCCTGCAGGCCGGTAGCAACAGCGGAACCTTAACCTACGCGATTACTCAGGATACCGCAGCAAACTTCGTTGCTCAGATTGATAACGCCAACAGCGCGATCAAAGCAGCTGCCATTGCAGCAGTTGAGGCAGCCACTGGCAAAGTAATCGTAACCGGCGCTGCCACTGCGGCCCAGGCGGTCAAAATCGCTGCACTGACCAAGTCTGTTGAGTACAGTATCAGCGACACTGCGGCAGGTCTTGGGGCCACGACTGTTACCACGGCAGCGCTCAATGAAGCCATCAATATCACGGTGTCCGATGCCGCAAGTGCAGCGCTTGCCTCAACCTTGCTAAATGCCAGCAACACCGGGACCGTAACCTTTAGCGGGGGTATTACCGGAAAGTCCGCAGACCTTGCAACGCTTGTCAAAGCAACCACCGATACAGTGGCCAGCGTCACCGCAACGGATGCAGCGACCGTGGCTCAGGCCAGCGCCTTCGCCAAGCTGTCCGCCACACTTACCTTCAACCTGAAGGACACCGCAGCCAACCTGTCAGCCAGCACCGCCGCCACCACCGTGGATGCAGCGGGCGTCGTGACCGTTTCTGATGCTGCGAGCGTCGCCCAGATCACCGCGATTGCGGCGAGCTATACCGTTACTGGCGACGATGCAACGTTGGGCACTCACATTGTCTACAGCCTCAGTGATACCTACAGCAACCTGATGGCGAATTCAGACCTGGCCGGTGACGTTGATGCCGATGCAGTCATTACCGGTGCAACCAAGGTAACTGTCAGTGATGGTCCGCTGACAGTGGCGCAGGCAGTTGCTCTCAAGAACGTACATGGCGCTGCCACGAAGTACGTTTACACGATCGTGGACAATGACGCTGCCATCGTCGCTGCCATGGGTACCAACCCAGATGTGCTGCTGGCAGCAACAACTGTCAGCGGTTCCGACGCCATCGCGCTTGCCTTCGAGAACGTGGCCGGCGTGATTACACTGGTGGGAACCGAATCAGCGCTGGCGGCGTTGGCAAGCGAGTTGACAGCTTCCACCGTGCGTAACCTGCATGTCGTCAGCGTGGCTGAACTGGACGCTGACCCGCTGGGTTACAGCACGCTCGGCGCCAACGATTTGCTGCGTGTCAAAGACACCTATGCCAACCTCACCGCAGGTAATGCCCTGGTAGCCACCGCAGCCTCGGTGCAAGTGACAGATACTATCAGTGTGGCACATGCCGCAACGGTCAATGGATTTAACGCGCTGGATGCGGATACGCTCTACGGTATCAGCGATACGGCGTCCAATCTGGCACCCACCGCCTCGGATGCAGCTGCTGTAGCCGCTGTGTTGAACAAGGCACAGACCGTTGTGGCCTCTGGCACTGCAACTTTTGCCCAGGCGGCCAAGATCGCGACATCGACGTCCAAACTCACCTACAGCATCAGCGATGTTGACACCGCTTACGCGGCCGGTGGGCTGAACAAGGCGACCAACATCACCATTACCGGGACAGCGGGTCTGACATCCGCTAACGCAGCCACTGTGCTGGCCGCGACCAACACCGGTACAACAACGATTGCCAAAGTGGTCGGGACTGCGGCTGAACTGGCTGCGTTGACCAAAGGTGCCAATGACACCATTACGCTGGCGGCCCTCAACAGCAACACCGCAGCCACTGTGGCAGAGGCCGTCAAGATGGCGTCGTTGGCGACAACCGCCAGCTACGCGCTCAATGATTCGGCCAAGAATCTGGCCGCGGCAAGCTCGGCGATCCTGAATGGTGCCAGCACCAACGGGACAGCCAAGGCAATCGTGGCCAACACGGCGGCTACCGTGGCCGAAGCGACCATCATCGATGCAGCAGCGCCCGCCGATGCAGCAACGTCCTTTGCGATCGCAGACAAGGCTGCCAATCTGTTGGCCGCCGATGTCAGCTTGCTTGCCAAGAGCAATGCCACCATCGCTCTGACCGATACCACGCTCTCCGCGGCTGATGCCACAGCACTGCGTGCACTCGATACGGCAAACACCACCTTCGCCATCGATGTGTCGGGCAAGTCAATCACCGATACGGCTGAGAATCTCAAGCTTTCAGCCAATGCCGGCGCAGTGGCTGCGGCCGCTTCAATCGTCGTCAGCGGTGCTGTGTCGGTTGCCGATGCCAAAGCCATTGACCTGTTGACAGCACAAACCGTGACCTACAGCCTGAGCGATCCGTTCACGACGCTGGGGCTGAATGCCAATCTGGCAACCGTCAACGCGGCGACCAATGTGGTGGTGACTGACGAAATCTTTGTGTCCCAGGCCGCCATCGCGGACAGCTGGACCAACACCGGGACATTGACATTCACCATCCGAGACAGCGCCGCGAATCTGCGGGATGCAAAGGCCGCCAACTCAGCGTTGTTGGGTGCCGCTACCGCGGTAAAGGTGTCAGGCACCGCAACCGTGGCGCAGGCAGGCTTTATCTCTGAGATCAGCAATCTGAGCGGCGGCTACACGATCACCGACACGGCCAGCAATGTGTACAACGCTCTGAACGCCCGTAACAGTGCCAATGCCACTGACCGCGAGACGCTGACCGGTGCAACCAGTGTGACACTGAGTACAGCAGCCACCGTGGCGCAAGCAGTGGGTGCCGCTGGTCAGCGCGGTCTGGCAGATGTCGCTGGACTGTCCTATCAGATCACGGATGTGGGCAGCACCATTGCGGCAGCGTTGGCGACCAGCAACGCGGCGGATCTGACTGCGGCGACACAGATCAACTTGCTGGACAGCAGTGGTCTGACCATCGCGCAGTACAATCTGCTGACGTCGACCTTTGGAACCAAGTTCAAGGCGTTTGACCACGACAGCAACGCGACAACCGCAGGCCGCTACTACATCACGGACTCTGCGGATCAGATCGTTCGTGCGCCGAGCGTGGCCACCGCAGCAACCACATTGGTGGTGAAGGACACTTACGCCAATCTGTACGGTACCAATGGCGACGACGGCCAACTGGCCGATGTCAAGAACGTGCTGGGCATTACCAACGTCAATATCGAGCTGACCGACGCATCAATCACTGTGACGCAATTGAACGCGATTGATGCGAAGAATGGCACCGGGTCGATTGTTGGCTTTGCCAACCTCAGCGGCACTGCTGCAGAGCTTGCTGCAGTGGATGCTGCCGTACTCGCGGCGCGTTCGACCATCAGCGTCACGGACGCGGCCGCTGCAGCGGTGACAGCGGCCAACCTGGCCACCATTGGCGGGGCGACCACTGCGGTGGTCACCGTCGCCAATGCCGTCAACATCTCCGGCAGCGAAGCGGAGGTGACTGCCGCACTGGTTACCGAGGCCAGCAAAGTCCTGGCCGCAACCGCCAACGTATCGGTCACCGGTGGCGCGATTGCTGTCGCCAGCGCCAATGCCATAGCTGCCAGCACCAGCGGTGTGGTGACAGCGACGCTGAGCACTGGCAACCTCGCCAGCTTTGCGACCCTGGCGGAAACTGGCAACGCCTATACTGTCACCGTCAATGATGCCAATGCGACCAACGTGGCAGCGACCGACCTCTCCACATTGGGCGGCAAGACCACGGGTACGGTTACTGTCAGCAACGCGGTCAACGTTCAGGGCACTGGTGCGCAAGTGATCGCTGCCCTGGTGACGGATGCCACCAAGGTGACTGCATCAACTGCCACGGTGGCCGTCAGCGACACGATCAGTGTGGCTGATGCCAACAGCATCGCAGGCACCACGTCGGGTGCGGTGACAGCCACACTCAGCACGGGCGACCTCGCCAGCTTTGCGACATTGGCTGAAACTGGCAACGCCTACACCATCACGGTCAATGACGCGGCCAGCACCGCTGTCGCAGCGACTGCCTTGAGCACACTGGGTGGCAAGACCACAGCACCTGTCACGGTCAGCAACGCTGTCGCCATCTCGGGTTCTGCTGCGCAAGTAACTGCCGCATTGGTCACCGCAGACACCAGCGTGGTGGCCTCGACAGCCACCGTCACCATCAACGACGCGGCGGCGACTGCCCTGACCGCGGCGGCGCTGAGTGCGATCGGTGGAGCCACAGGGGGTACCGTCACCGTCTCCAACGCCGTCAACATCTCCGGCACAGGGGCGGAAGTGACCGCGGCCTTGGTAACGGCGGACACCAAGGTGGTGGCAGCGACCGCCAATGTGACGGTGTCTGATGCCATTAGCGTGGCAACGGCCAATAGCTACGACAGCGCAACCAGCGGTGTGGTGACTGCGACGATTTCTGACAATGCAGACACGACATTGATTGGTCTGACAGGTACTGCAAATGCCTATACGGTTGCAGTCACTGGTACAGCCAGCGCGGCCAATCTGCTGTCAATTGATGGCAAGACCACTGTCCAGGTGGGTGCAACGGGTGTCACCACGCTGACAGGCACGGTGGCCGACATCAAGTCGGTCATTGCAACGCCGTCTACGATCGCGACCTCGGGTACTTACGCAGTCACGATTGATGCAGCCGCCAGCGTCGCCGCCGTTGACCTGAACAGCATCGATGCAGCGACCACTGGACTGGTGAATGCAACGGCGGTTGATTTGATCTCCGGATCTGTGAACCAGGCGCTAGATGCCACCGACGATCAGACCGCGCTGTCCACTGCGGGCGATGTAGACATCTCGCTGAGCGCTGCTGCAACTGCTGCTGCGGCAGACTTGAACACGTTGGATGGTCGTACTACAGGCCTGGTCACTGCCACGGGTATTGCTGCTATCACTGGCACTTTGGCTGATGCACTGAACGCTACCGACGACCAGGCCGCACTGGCTACGAATGCAAACGTGAACATCACACTGGATGCCGCTGCTACTGCAGCTGCAGCAGACTTGAACACGCTGGATGGTCGTACAGGTGGTCTGGTCACTGCCACGGGCATTGCTGCTATCACTGGCACTTTGGCTGATGCATTGACTGCGACAGCCACTGCCAATCAGGGTCAGTTGGACACAGCAGGCAACGTGAACATCACACTGGATGCCGCTGCTACCGCAGCTGCAGCTGACTTGAACACGTTGGATGGGCAAACAACTGGTTTGGTCACTGCGACAGGCATTGCTGCTATCACTGGCTCCTTGGTTGATGCACTGAACGCTACCGACGACCAGGGAGCGCTTGATACAGCAGCCGGCGTGAACATCACGCTTGACGCTGCCGCCTCGGCAGACGCATTTGACTTGAACACCTTGGACGGTCGTACGACGGGTCAGATTACAGCCACAGGCATCGCAGAGATTGTAGGTAACGCCGCAGCCGTGGTTATCGCCGCAGGATCGGCTGGCTTGGATACTGCGGCAGACGTGGCTCTCACAGTCACCGATGGAAATGCCACCGCAGCGCAAGCCAATACGCTGGGCGGATTGACCACTGGCGTAGTCACGGCCACGGTTGATGCGGATACTGCAACTAACCTCGTAACTGCAACTGCTGCCAACGGGGATGCAAATGACGCGCTGACTTTCACCGTTAACGGAGGCACTGCAGCTGCAGCTGATCTGATTACTTTGGATGGCCGCACGTCAGTCGCGGTCGGTGCCACTGCGATCACCCTGATCACGGGTACGGCCGCTGCTGTGATCAATGCGGTAGATGATCAGACAACCATTGACACTGCCGCCGACGTTGCACTGACAGTCAACGCCGGAACAGCCACCGCAGCGCAAGCCAATACCTTGGGTGGATTCACCACAGGCGTGGTCACTGCTACGGTGGATGCGGATACGGCAGCAGCATTGGTGGCTGCGACCGCAACCAACGGCGATGCAAATGACGCTCTGACCTTCACGGTGAACGGAGGCACTGCAGCTGCAGCTGATCTGATTACTTTGGATGGCCGCACGTCAGTGGCGGTGGGGGCAACTGGGATCACCTTAATCACAGGTAGCGTGGCTGACGCACTGAATGCAACCGACGATCAGGCAACCATAGATACCGCAGATAATGTGAACATCACGCTAGCTGCTGGTACCGCTACGGCTACTGAATTGAACACGCTGGACGGTCGCACAACTGGCTTGGTAAACGCCACGGCTATTTCTGGCATCACTGGCAGTGCTGCAGAGTTTGCAACGCTGATCAATGCTCAGAACAGTGGACAGGTGACATTGTCAGGCAGCTTCAACGCTACGATCACGGGCACCTCAACGGTTGCGCAAGTGAATACGGTCGACGTCATTACGAGCGGGACAGTTGTCGCAGACGACATCACTGATACTTTCACAGCAATCGCCGGGGCATCAGCAGTCTTGATTAACGGCGCTACTGCAGTGACTGCCACCGACACAAGCGCAGCCAACAACATTGATCTATCAATGTTTACAAAGGGAATCACAATCCAGGCAAATGGTGGCAATGACACGATCACTGCGGGGTCTGGCAATGACACCATTGTCTCCGGTGAGGGTGATGACACCATCACCAACTACACCAATGACGGTACTCATGTGGATGCGATTAACTTTACTGGCACTGAAGTCATATCAACTACTTCTGCTGCAAACAGCCACTTAGTCGCAGCAGAAGAGTACTTCATCAACGCAAGCGGGTTGATCACCTTCGTAGCGGATGTACAAGCTAACCCTGCCGCTGCATGGACGCTCGCTGAGAAGAGGGCCGCAATTCAAGCGGACGCTACGTTAAGTGCTGCAAATAGCGTAAGTGTCTTTGAGGACGGAGCAGATTCGTATGTGTTCTACGCCGGCGCTACGACAGGCACAGCGGATGACCAGTTCATCAGGCTACAAGGCGGTAGTGCATACAAGGCAATCGCTCTCGTTGGGGGCGGGGCAGGAATCACATTGTCGACGATCCCTGTTCAGGTCAATGCGATTGTGGCTGTTACAGACCCTGCCAACACGCTTGACGCCTTCACTGGTGTTGAACACACGCTTCATGGCCTGAGTTTCACCCACGACTTCTTTGGCTTGAATCACGTCAGTTTGGACGGGTTTAGCTCCATCGACCTAAGCGCAATGGGTGGTGCTTCCGCAGCGAGTGTTGCTGCAACAACAGGAGGCAATGGTCAAGGTATATACGCGTTCCCAACATCTGTTGCAGGTCCAACAATTACCGCGGTGGCCGGTACAGGCTCAATCCTGGTCGGCGATATGGCGGCTGTCTTCTTAGGCACAGGGCTAGAGCTGGTCGGAGATACTGGCAATGATCTGCTCTTGGGTACGCTGCAAAACGATACGCTCCAGGGTAATGCTGGAAACGACATTATCATGGGGGGTAACGGTGCTGACATCATCACTGGTGGTCTAGGTGCTGACGTGCTGACTGGTGGCGCTGGCAACGACGTTTACGTCTATGCAGGTACTGCTGATGTTGACGCAAACGAGACTATCACTGAGGCTGGTGGTGGTGGCACAGACCGGATTCGGGTCACGACGGGCAATACCGATTTCTCAGCCATGGCCGCCGCTAACTTCGATGAGATCGAGGAACTGCAAATTACCGGAGCCTTTACAGCAACCTTCACGGGTGCGCAGTTAACGGGTGAGACAGTTTCGCTGATTGGTAATGCTGCCAGTGTCCAGGCCGTTGTGATTACCGCAACTGCGAATGCTGTAACTGATCTGTCAAACGTTTCTGCAGGCGCAGATTGGACCGCAGGCACCGACACAGTGACGATCAATGGGGCGGATGGAAGCAGCGAAGCCATTATCGGCACAGCAACTGCTGACACAATAAGCGGTGGAACTGGTGTTGATCAGATCAACGGGGGTGCCGGAGACGACCGCATTCTTGCTGATGATGACGACAATCTTGTGGATGGCGCCGGCGGCAATGACACGATGGTTCTGGCGGCTGACGCTACGTTTGGTGCCCTCGACCTACTCAATATTGAGATAGTTGAGCTAGCCGATGGCGTTGATCTCACGGTCGACTACACTGATGTGACGGGCGCAAACAATATTGCGACTGTCACTGGTGTGGCGGGTGGTGCAATAGAAACGCTGATTGTTGTAGGCCGATCTGGTGGAGGCGGTGCAACCTTGAACTACTCCGCTGCCAACCTGACTCTCACCAACGTGCTGCTTGAAGTACAAGGCGGCACTGATGATGAGGTCATCACTGGTACCGCAGGAGCTGATACCATTTCGGGTGGCGCAGGTGCCGACGTGATCAACGGTGGTGCAGGCAGCGACACCTATGTCTTCGCGGCAATCGGTGACCTGGTTACCCTGGCTACCACTGTGGCAGTCGCGGCTGATACGGATGCTGACGGCGTCGGCGCCACTACGGAAGAGCTGACTAACGCCGACAGCTACGACGTTCTGACGTGGGCTGCGGGGGACATCATCGACCTGTCCGGTATCGATGCTGATACAGGCAACGGTGGTGATCAGGCATTCACCTTCAGCACCGACAACACGGCAGTTGCTGGCACCAGCGATGCAATCAATACGACTGGTACTGCAGGTCAAGCAATTCTGCAAACCGGTACGTACGATGCGGTCAACGGCGAGTTCACCCACACCGCTGCTGGTCCAGATGGTCTGCTGGTGATCAATGACGGTACGAATGTTGCGTACGTCGTAATCGTTGGTGGCGCCGGACTGTTGGGTACGGACTTCGTCCTCTAATCTCCCCCGGAGACGCCGCCTACCCCGGTAGGCGGTGCTAGTGAAAGCCTACGAACCCCCGCTCAAAAGGCGGGGGTTTTTGTATCTACAACAACGAAATATGCTGACTGTGAATTTTTCATCCATGAATAAACTCCTCCACATCGGATGCGGCCACAATCGTAAAAACCGAACCACCCGTGGATTTAACACCGATGCCTGGCACGAGATCCGTCTGGACATCGACCCTTCTGTAGTGCCAGATGTTGACCTTCCCCCCAAATTTAGAACCATGAACACGATGAGATTTCCGGCTAATCTAGCAAACAGGAGATCTCAACATGAAGCAGAAGCGATACACCGACGAACAGATCATTGGCGCGATCAAGCAGC
>JACCED010138629.1_pt1 | contig 12850 bp, 12 predicted proteins | sample 7455021 | NCBI WGS metagenome assembly JACCED01 (sample SAMN15323456, study PRJNA562643) | freshwater metagenome | isolation source: river surface water | place: USA:Blue River Watershed | collected 2017-08-19
CTCTACAATAATATAATTTTCTACCTGTTTCAGAATATCTAATTTATCTTCTTCACCGTAGATAATCAAATGTCTCATAGGTTTCTTGCATTGAATATTATTTTCATTACGAATGATTCTTACTATTGAAATAATTTCGAGCATATTAGAAATCATATTATTTGGATCTTCATAATTATATTTACTGATATCATAGTCATTAATATTTAGAAGATGAACCGAATCTGTAGTATTATTAAGGGTTTGATATACTTTTTCGCAGAAAAATGGTAGAATAGGGCTCAGATAAATACTTAGAATGTTCAGAACAGTCTTGAGTGTACTGAGTGCCTTTGTGCAATTAATCAGGTCTTTATCCTCTTCATCTTTCCCTTTTAGGACCTCGCGATTCAGTTTAATATAACCATTATTGAGATCATCAATATATCTTACCATAAGCTCGCTAATAGGATTAATTTTATAATCATTTAATAGATTAGTGACATTGGTAATAAAATCATATGTCTTCTTAAGAATCCATTTATCAAATGGTCTATCTGATTCTACTTGTACAAACTCTTTTGTCTTGTTATAAAACTTATAATATTCCTCAAAGAATGCCAAACTATTAGTTAGAGGGATGATCACTGTCTGTAATACTTCTTTTACTTCACTTTCTTTGAATCTTAGTTCAGCTGCCATTGATGCACCTGACATTAGAAGATAATATCTGAGAGCATCGGCTCCATATGAATTAACGATATCAAGTGGATCAGGATAATTCTTGTAACGTTTACTCATTTTCTTTCCATCAGCTGCGAGAATTAATCCATTTACAATTACATTTTGATACGGGCTCTTATCTTCCAAAATAGTTCCAATTACTAATAGAGTATAAAACCATCCTCGGGTTTGATCAAGACCTTCTGCAATGAAATGTGCAGGAAATCCTACAGTAGGTGAAGCAAATGGTACTGAACCAGATTCAAACCAGCAATCAAGTACGGTTTCATCGCGCTTATATTCTTTTCCATTATAAATAATGACGAGATGATCAATATTATGTCTATGAATATCATCAATTTTGATACCAGTTAATTCCTCGAGATGTTCCTTTGATTTTACAACTAGGATATCACCGCTATTATCGGTTGCACGCCAAATAGGAATTGGAGTACCCCAATAACGATTACGAGAGATACACCAATCACGGGTATTTTCTAGCCAAGAATTAAAACGGCCCTTACCAACATGTTCAGGTACCCAATTAATTGTTTTATTGATTTCAATCATACGTTTCTTAATAGCTTCCACATTTAGGAACCATGATTTAACGGCTTTATAAATCAGAGGAGTATCAGATCTCCAACAAAAAGGATAGCTATGATTATAGTCAAAAATTACAAGACTCTTGTTATTAATTTGTAAATTCTTTAATACCATATTTGTCATCTTTTTAATATCCACATGATTGAATTCATCACAATTGATACCATTTCCATTATCATCAATATGGCAATAAAGGCTACCAAGTTCTTTGGTAATTAAATTATACTTTAAGCATACACGGTAGTCATCTTCACCAAATGCTGGTGCGATATGAACAATACCAGTACCAAAATCATTAGTAACATAATCATCTTCAATTACTTTGTAGGATTTCTGATTATGGAAATTAAAAAGAGGTTGATATTCGAGACCAATTAATTCTGATCCGTCAAGTTCATCTTCAATAATATAATCTGTATTTGTTTTTTCTTTTAGAAAATCGAGGCGATCTTTACAAATAATATATTGAATACCTTTATCTGATTCAGGTGATACTACAATATATTTTAGATTCTTATTAATACATAGTGCATAATGAGCAGGAAGAGTCCATGGTGTAGTAGTCCAACTGAGAATATATCCATTATCATAGCCAGTTAATTTAAATTTTGCAATTACAGTACGATCTGTTACATTTTGATAATTACTGGAGGCTTCAAAGTTAGACAAAGGTGTTGTACAGGCAATTGAATATGGCATAATTTTCACACCTTCGTAAATAAGACCTTTCTCATAAATTTTGGCAAATACAGTCCATACCTTACTCATAAATTCAACATCCATAGTCTTATAATCATTATCAAAATCAACCCAACGACCAAGTCGGTTCATAGTAGATTTCCATTCACCTGCATATTTCATAACAATTTTACGACATGCATTATTATATTTATCAATACCAAATGCTAAAATCTGTTGCTTTGTTTTAATTCCTAATTCCTTCTCAATCTCATATTCAATTGGTAATCCATGTGTGTCCCAACCAGCACGACGAGGAACATAATAACCGTTAATAGTAGCCCAACGGCCAATAGTATCTTTGATGTAACCAGCAAGGATATGTCCGTAATGGGGAGTACCAGTAGCAAATGGAGGACCATCATAGAAAATGAAAGGTTTATTAGATTTATTATGCAATTGATTTGTGATTGATTTTTGGAAGATATTGTTATCATTCCAGAATTTTACAATAGATTCTTCATTTTCTTTGGTAGAATAGGAGCGTCCTTTAAAGGCCATTTTTTGGATAGATTAAAGTATAAAATAAATAATGCTTTAATATACAAAGTAAAAATCAATTTTTAATTATTTAAAAGATAATTAAATATATTAAATATCTCTAAAATGAATATTGTCAATTGGAAGGGGGCTGGAGTTGTGATTATGTTTGAATTAACAGATAAAAAATTCATATTAGTTGGTAAAGAAACAAGATACTTGTCTGATTATAATAATACAATTAATAATCCATCTATATTTAATAGTCCTTCATTAAAAGAATCAGAAATATATAATATATTTACTTTAAAAGCAAAAGAAATAGGAAATATTGATATATTTACAGATCAACCCAAACATGTATTTATAACTTATGATAAACCAATTTTACAAAATAATTATTGGTCTGCAAATTACAGAATATTACCTAGAAATAAAGATAAAATATTTTTTGGTGTTCCTAAAGGTGGTAAATTATTATGTGATGATAGACCAATGGATACAGTAATAAGAGAATGTGAAGAAGAAATAGGGTATAAAATGGATGAAAATAGGTTAGAATATTTGGGAACAGAAAAAGGGTATGTATTTTATATACATAAAATAAGTTATATAGAATTAGATAAAATAAAAAGAGATGTAAAAGAAAGATTAAATAAGAATATTGGAGAATTACAAGATATACAGTTTATGGAATTACAGGAGATTAAACAAAGAATCGATGAATTTAATGGATTAACTAAAAAAATTATAAATGAATATATTTAATAATTATAAATTTTGATATATTATTTTTAATGCATCTTTAGGATCCTTGTCTGGTAAAAATGCAATTGTTATTTTTGCATCTTTTTCATATCCTTCTAAATCACCTAATATGAATGTTATTGCTCTACCAACAACGTCATAATTATTATGATCTTTAATATTATATTTTCTACCTTCTAATGATGCAACTCTAGATAAAAATGTATCAACATTAGACTCATTATTATTCAATACTTCAGTATGTAACCCCATTCTATCTTGATGAGGGAATCCATTTGCTCTTAAAATATTTTTTAATTTTGATAAATGATTATATAAATCACTACCTATTTTTAGTAACTTTGATTTATTTTCACCCATATTCCTCTTAGTAGGTTCATCGTATTCTAATTTCATGATTATTTCATCATCATTTGAATCATTAGAATCAACTTCAATAGGATCAGATTTTAATTCAGTTGAATCAGATTTATTATCATTTTTGTTAGTAATAATATTAATTAAATCGGTGCTTTTTAATTTAGATGCAACAGATTTTTTATAATTAAATTTTTCAACAACAATTTGAATTAATTCTGCTTTTTTACAAGTTTCATAATTAAATTTTTCATCATATTTTGAATAATCAATTATAATTTGTTTTTTTAATTGTTTTTTATCATAAAATTCTAAAATACAATTAATCAAGTTAAATATACATTCATCCATTTCAAGATGATGAATATTTTTACCATTCTTTAATTTACTTAATGCATCTTTACCAGCAGCAGAAACTTCCATTTTTGATCCCCATAAAAATAAAACATTATTTTCATCAATTTCTTTTAATTTAATAATATCATAACTACATTTAATAAAATGATTAATATTTGTAATTGAACTTGTTTTATCTTGCCACTTAGTTTGAATAAATACATGCTTTGATGGATTTTTAGTTTTGTCTTTGGTTTTTACAATATTAAATATTTCAAAATCTATTCCAGATATATCTTTTCCATATTCATCTATTATCTCTTTTTCTCTTCTAATTTTAAATCCTTTATTAAAATTAGAACATAATTCATCATAAATTTTATCCTCAAAACTCATTCCTGCTTTTTGAGATGTAACTAAATTATCAAATGCCATTTTTGTTTTTATTTTATTAATTTTAATTTAAAAAAATTATAATTCAATTTTCTTATATAAATTGATTATTAATTCTAAGTCAATTTATATTTCAAAGTTGAAAACAAGATTGTCTATACCCACTATAGATAACTAGTATCTTTACAAAGTTGTATCTTAGATACCACCAAGTGCTAACAGCAATCTATGCTAGCTGGTACAGCTTAAAATGCCTTCTATTGCAGATGCAATCTTATTCATCCAGACATTTATTGGCATTCCCTACAGGTGGTGCCTTGATGGGGAAGTAATTGGAACAGATGATAAGTTTTATGCAAAAAATGGTGAGCCACCAACTGCACAACAAATAAAAGAAAATGATCTTTGTATTGTATGTACAGGAATTGCTAATTTGATGCGTAGATTCATGGGTCTAACAATCCCTGGACTAGATGGAACTATGGGAGAAGATGGATTAAAATGGCCGGGAACAACTGGGATTTGGTTTGAATACTTGATGGCAAAAGGAAGACTGAAGCCATTTGATATTACAGTAGATGATCCAGAAGGGACCCTATATTTAAGAAATTTTGGAGATATAGTAAATGATCAGGGACATGTAGCGATTAAACTAGGAAAAGATCAAATCATTCATGCATATGCAGAAATAGGGTATGAAGAGTCAGTAGAAAAGAAAATTGTAAATGTAGGAACGACAGGTATAACTAGTTTAAATTATTCACATAATTTTGTAGAAGGAGGGTATTACACACATAAGTGTTTGCCAGAAGATTGGTTGATTAAAGAATAAATCTTTGTTATAAAATTTATTTATAATAAAAGTATATGAACATAGTAATAGTTTTAATTATTTTATTTATAATTTATTCTTATTTTTTTGCAAATAAATTTAATGATTCTAATGTACAAAGTAATACACCAATACCAGATACAATTCCTTATACTATACCATATAATGTACCAGATATAGAAGTATTTAATGATAATTCATATGATCCATATATAATAAATGGAAAAAATGTAATAGCATTTGGAGGAAAGAAAGTTATATTAATAATAGATAAAAACAATATAGGGACTGATTTAGATTATACAGATACAAATGGTAATATAATTAAACCAATAATAAATATATCATCAATAAATAAGAATTTATATTATTATGCAATGGCAATATTTATAGATATAATAGATAAATTAATATTACAATATGAATCAATGGTTGGAATGATTCCACAAGAAAATTCATATAAAAATAGACCTATTAGAATAGAAATATCATATATAAATGCAGGAGGATTAGCCAGTCATGGGATATCTGGAATGGCAGCTGGGCCAGCATTTTTAAGAAATTTTTATGATACATGTATTAATTATTTAATAGATAATAATCAATTACCCAAAATAGAACATATTTTTACATATGAATTAATGAGAAATTATATATTTCCAAATGTATTTACACCTATAATGGATTATAGATTATATGAAATAGATAAAAGTACAGGAACAAATATAAGAACAAAAAAATTAAATGTAGATGAATGGGGATGGGTAAATCAAGGATTTGTAAATGTAACAGGTGGATTATTATCAGTTAATATAGAACCAAAAATATTATTTAATTATTTTGGATATGATGCGGAAGGATTTTGGGCAACAATGGAAAAACATTTAGATACATATATTGAAAGTGGTAAACCATGGGAAGAAATATATATGTATAACAGATTAGAATGGACTGAAGATAGAGAAAGTTTAGATAATTTATATTCAGGATTATTAATTAGATTATGGAGAAATTATGGGAGATTTACATTTTTACAAAGAATGTTTAAAGCAATTAGAAATATGTATAATAGAAGTGGTAATAATTATAGAAATAAACCTTGGGCAAGTGATTATATTGATAATTTATCATATGATTATAATAGTGTTATAAAATTAAATTATCAAACAGCAAGAGAAAATTTTTACATAGCTTCTAGTTATGGTGCAAATACAGATTTATATGATTATTTTGTCAATACATTAAGATGTCCAATAAGAAATGAAGCAAGAACTTATGCAATTAATTTAATTAATAGAGGTTAAAAATGGTTAAATAAAATTGATTTATAAATATAAATATATTATATTTTTGAATGTAGGATATATTTAAAGGAATTAATATATAAAAGATAAATGAATAATAATCAAAAATTTTTGTTTGCGTGTACAAACGGGAGAATAGAGGATGCAAATAATTTACTAGAATACAAGCAAATAGATATTCATTATGAAAATGATTTGATATTTGTGAGTTGTTTAGTAAACAATAGATTACATGTAGTAGATTGGTTATATATGAAGGATAAAGAATATTATAATAATTTGATAAAGGAAAAGGGGATTAAATATTGTAAATATATAATAGATAACTATCAATTAAATGGGGTAGAATGGTTATTAAGTTTAAAATTATTTGATGTTAGAGCAAATGATGATTTATTATTTTTCAAGTATTGCAGATTAAGAACATTAGAAAGTAGGGAATTTGCAGTAATGGTAGCAAAATATTTAATGGATAAATGTAAGGATTACATAGTAATATTTAATGAAGATGAGACAGATATATTAGAAACATATGTAAAAAATATAAAATTAAAGTATGTAGATCATACAACCAATTATATATCAAATAAATTTTTAAATGAGAATGTAGAGGATTGCCCGATATGTATGAGTAATAGGGTATTAAATGTAAAATTTGATTGTAAGCATATGTTTTGTGGAGAATGTGTAATGAATATGATGGCGAATGAATGGAATTGTAAATGTCCATTATGTAAAAATGAAGTAAATAAAGAAAGGGTATTATATATTAAAAGTGAATAATAAACAAAAATATAATAGATAAATATGGAAAAAGAAGATAATGATTTTAATTATAGATTAATGGATGATGGTAGAGAAAAACAAATTGAAAAAGTAAAAATTATAGATAAAATTATAAATATAATGAAATATGTAACGGATGGAATAAAAGAGGTAATTAAAGTTCCGAGAATAGAAATACCGTCAGAAAAAGAAAGAGTTAAAAAGTAAAATGACCGAAGGAGGAAGTATTGTAATAATATTTTTAATTTTAGGAATATTTATATGATCAGTATTGATATATGGATATTATAAAAGGAGGAGACAATATCAAGAAATATAAATAAAAAATATATAATTTATAGTATGGATAAATTATATAATGATTTTAAGAATAATACATTTAAATATGTATTTGGATTATTTATAGTTTATAAAATAATTTCATTTATTATTTTGATGAGTGAAAAACAGCATTTAAAAGATAATTCCTTTGTATTATCATTTGAAGAAGAATTAGAACTTAAACCAAATAGTACTATAATTGATACAAAAATAAATACAGATACAATTCAAGATGATGTTACATATAAAAGAAAAGTAATAGGTGATACACAAATTGTTAAAGTACAAAATAATATTATGTATGAACCAATAATAATCGAAATGAAAAATAAAGAAGTAATGACATTTGCAAGAAATAAGTTAGTTGTAATAGTTGATAAAGATTTGGTAAATGAACCAGATTCAATAAATAAAGAAATTTTTAATATAGTAGATGATAGATATGATATATACAATTATACAATGGGATATACTATAGTAATAATAGAAGATATTATAAATAAATATGAAGAAGTTTTTGGTTTCATACCAAGAGATAATTATAAATTTAATAAATATCCAATAAGATTAGAAATAGGACGATCAATGGGAGCAGCAGGAAGAGCAGTACATGGAGACTCACTTGTAATGATTAGACCTTATTATTTTAATACATTATATAATTCAGTATATAGATATTTACAAGATGGTACAATACCAACAGTTCAAAATATATTTTTTTATGAATTTGGAAGAAATTACTTAGCTCCTGAATATTTTTGGAATTTATTATCATATAGATATATTGATTTAGCAAAAGATCCAGAAGTAGTAAAAAATGGGTTATCATGGGGAAGAAATGTAGATAAAAATGATTTATTTAGAACTTTAATGTTGACACAAGGATTTGTAAATGTAACAGGAAGTTTAATAGTTGATCAATTAAATTTTAAAGTTAAACATGCATATGAATCATATACTAGAGAAGAATTTTGGAAAAGTATGGAAGATAAATTAGATGCATATATTAATAATTATTCGTTATCATCATCTGATGTATTTAATTATGAATTATTAGAATGGGATACTAGTACATCATTAGATAATATAATATCAGCAATTATAATAAGAACATGGAGAAATTATGGGAATTATAGATTTTTGATTAGATTGTTTAAAGGAGTTAAATTAATGACAGATAGAATGATTACCTATTTTATGACATTAGATGATAATACAAAATATATTGACCAAGATACAATAAATAATGATCAATATAAATGGGTAGTAATGGATAAGAAATTAACAATGCAAACTGCATGGGAAAATTTTTATATAATGTTAAGTTTTGGAGCGAATACAAATTTATATGATTATTTTAAGGGAACATTAAAATTTGAGCCAAGAGAGGAGGCAAGATTATATGCGGATAATTTAATAACCAGAAATAAAATAGATTAAAATATTATTCATTTAAAATAAACAAAGCTTTTGAAGGTTCAATATGTTTAAAACACATTGAACATTTTTTGTTATAATTTTCTTTTATACAATCTCTACAAAATTCATGGTTACATTCAAATCTAACCATAAATTTTTTATTTTCTAAACATATTTGACAATCATCTAATTTTTCTGTTTTATTATATAAATCATCTTTTCTCATTAAAAATATTAAATCATTTCGTACTCTATATTTACTTATTTGTTCATTATCATCTTCATCTAATAAAAATTCATAATCATTATGTATAGTCTTTAGATATTCACATAATTGTACATCACTAGTTTCACATGCTTCCATAAATATTTCATGATTTTTAATTATATTTTCATAAATATCATATTCAGTATCTTTTAATTTTTCATAAATCCAATCAATATAATCTATTCTATTTTTATGATAACAATTTTGGCACATATCTTTAAAAATTTCATATGCATAATTATTTAATAATGCATGTGGATATGAATAAAAAATTAATTTTGCTATTTTAAGTCGTTTTTCTTTTAATGCAATATGTAAAATATTTTCATATTTATCAAAAATAATGACATTATTGAAATCAATATTAAAATTTAAAATATAACTAATCATATTATAGTTACCATTAACAATTAAATTATTAAAAATATAATTAAAATTTAAATTTTCTAATATATCTAAACTGTATAAATAATCATAAATATAATTACAAACATCAATATAATTATTAATACATGCAAATTCAAAACCTTGTAACATATCATAATGTTGAACATTTTTTTTTTCATGTAAAAATTTAATAACATTTAATTTTCCAAAAGTGCAAGCAGTTAGATAACATTCATGAATAAATTCTGGATTTAATAATTTTTCAATATCATCGATATATTTAATAATATCTAAGTAACCACGTTTGAATAAGAATATAAATGCACGAATACAAATATTATTCCAATAAATATCTTGAAATAATTTATTATTTTTTGCATATTCATTTTTTAAATTATCTATATCATTTGTGTAAATATAGGTAATGTATTTAAGGGCCATGGTTGAATAAAAGAAAATAGTTAGAGTAAAAATATAAAAAATCAATTTTTAGTATTTAATTAATTTATCAATAATATTAATTAAAATATTATCATCTGGTTTATTTTTTATATTTTCTATATTTATTTTAGAATTCTCTATTGCTTCATCTATTTTTTTCATAATATTTTTACATTCGTCATCCTCTATATTTATTATATCATATAATTTAAATGACGGTAAAAATGGTTCAATACTAATAACTTTATCATTAAATCCATGTTTAATCCATTCAGGGTGATCATCAATCATTAAAACTTTATCTCTATAATCAAGATTTAATTCTTGTCTTATAATTTTAATATCTTTTAGTAAATACATTATTTCATTTTGGTCGTTATCAACAATATATTGAGTTATTGTATGATTCCTAGCAAAAACTTTATTAATAAATTTTAGCATGTTGAGATCTTTAAGATCATTCATTGCATATTTAAAATCACCTGCAGTATAAACATGTATATTTTCTTTACCATATTTATTATTTAACAATGATAAGAATTCATATAATTTTGGACGAGTATATACAAAATAATTATCTCTAATAAGATCTGGTTTAGGATTAATATTATCAGATGATAATGTATTGTTAAATTTTTTGTCAATACCTAATAATTCATTTCTTTTATTATGTAATTGTTCTATTTTAAAAATTTGTGTTCTAAATAGTAATGTATGATCTAAATCTAATAGAATTACTTTTTTTGGAGAATAATCATCGAGATATAAATTTTCTATTTTTTCTAGGGTTTTATTAAATTTAATCTCATACGACGTATCAGTCATAAGATCATTATTTATTTGATAATTTTTGTAATTTTGATTTTTAAACATATTTTTGATATAATTCATTTTAGTGTTACTAATTTTTTAAAAGATAATAATTTCAATTTATAAAAATGAAATTATTTATTTATATAAATATTTATTTTTATAAATATTAAAATGAAGATTCAATATGTTTCTGATATTCATTTAGAATTTCATAATAAAATTCCTAATATTGAACCTATTGGTGATGTATTAGTATTAGCGGGAGATATAGGATATCCATTTTCAGGATTATATAGTCAATTATTAATTGATGTAAATAATAAATTTAATAGAGTATATATTATTACTGGTAATCATGAATTTTATAATTATGGAAAAAATAAAGGTAAATCTATGGATGAAATTATTAGTCAGATATATAGTATAATTGATACCTATAAATTATCCAATGTAAAATTTTTATATCAATCATCAGATGATTATCAAACAGAAAATGAATTAGTAAGATTTGTAGGATGTACATTATGGACAAAGATAAAAAATCCGATGTATTTAATAAATGATTTTGAGTCAATACCAGACATGGATGTTGACTTATATAATGAATTAAATAATGATGATGTAGAATATTTAAATAGAGTAATAGATGAAACGGAGTATGAAAAGGTGAATAATGTGATAAACATTAAATTAGTAATAATAACACATCATATGCCATCTTATAATATAATTGATTCAAAGTTTAAAATTGGGGATATGAATAATTATAATCAATGTTTTGCGAATAAATTAGATAGTATAATAAAGGATCCAATAACTTTATGGGTATATGGACATACACATATTCCTAGAATAGATAAAATTAATGGAGTAAATGTAGTATGTAATCCGATAGGATATCCTAATGAGAATAAAGTAAAAGAATATAATAAAATTATAGAAATTTAAAGAGGAAAGCGAAGTAAATTTCTATAATTTAAAAAGGAAAGCGCAGAAAATAACGATCCAATAAATAATAAAATTTATATCAAAATAGTTATAATTCCAATAAAATGGATAATAAAAGGGGCCAATCATTAAGTTAATTAGGCCATCAAGACTGATTTTTTTAATACCATTTGAATCTAATCGTAGCCAAATATTTCCCATAGAAGGGGAAAGTTCAACGTAAATAGCGAAAATTATAGAAGCGATAAAAAAAGATTTTAATAAATCATAAAATATATTTTTAATAATATTAAGGTTTACCATTAATATTATTTTAGAAAATTAATGTTTAATATAATAAATTTCATTATTTAAATTAAATTTTATTTTATCTGTTCTTTTATCATAATATTTACCATTTAATAACCCATCTAAAAAGCTTGTTATATTTTTTTCACTATTATAATCTTTTAAAATAGATGGGTACATAAATGTATTAAATCTTTCTTTAAATAATAATGTATATAAATCATTACTATCAATATAAATTACTTCATTATATGATCCAAAAATGATATGGTAATTTAATTTATTTGATTTTAATGAATCAATTAATCTTAAATATTGTTTACGATCATATTTATCATCAATAAAAACACAGGCTTTTTGATGATACATACTTATACATGGATAATGTCTATAAATGGCACCTAATAAAAAAAAGAAGGATTCAGGATCTTTTATTTGCATAATATAAATTAATGATATTTTTTTATATTTTTTATTTTTTTAAATGAAAGTTTACCCTTGGTGGGACTCGAACCCACAACCTCTCGCTTAGAAGGCGAGCGCGCTATCCATTGCGCCACAAGGGTACAAATTAAGATGTAGTAACAATACATTAAAATTTCAATTTTATAAAATTGAAATTTTAATGTATTGTTACTACATCTTAATTTGTACCCTTGTGGC
>JACCED010238615.1_pt1 | contig 12847 bp, 10 predicted proteins | sample 7455021 | NCBI WGS metagenome assembly JACCED01 (sample SAMN15323456, study PRJNA562643) | freshwater metagenome | isolation source: river surface water | place: USA:Blue River Watershed | collected 2017-08-19
AGGACGATCGCGGCCTTCTCGTCGGCGACAAAGTCGGAGAGGTTCGAGGGCTTGGGCACTGCGATCCGGCGAAGCGAGAGTTTCGCGGGCTCGAAGGGTTCGTCGGGACGGACGGGAGCCGTCTGCGCGAATGCAGCGGCCGCGCCGACAAGGGCGGCGAATACGAGGGACAGGGCGGGAAGACGGCGCGGGGACATGGGCGGGAGCGATGAAATCCGGGCGCCGCACGGGGCGGCGCCCGGAAGGTGGGACGAACGGTTACTGGATCACGTCGACGGCAGACTCGGCCGCGACGACGCTGGTGGTCACGCTGACGTTGACCGCGCGGATGAGGGTCGGGCAGGTGCCGAGGACGGCGTTGGCCGACGGCGGCGTGATGACGGTGAAGCGCCAGGTGGCCATGCCGGGGATCACGTCCGGGATGGTGGTGGTCTGACCGATGAGCGTCTCGGTGCGGACACCGTTGATCGTGTCGACGCGGAAGATGCGGATGGTCTGGTTGGCACCGTTGGCGTGGGCGGTCGTGGCGCCGCCGCGGATGTCGAGTTCATCGCCGCGGGTGGTGTTGGGCGTGCGCTCGCGGCCCTGGGCGCGGAGGATCGTCACCTGGGGCGTGCTGCTGACGGGCGTGCCGGCGGAGACGTCGATGATGAAGGCGTTGAAGACGCCGCCTGCATAGTAGCCCTCGGCCGCGGCTTGGGCGCCGACGGGGACGGTGGACGGGATGACGGCGACACCGATTTCGTTGCGCATCGGGAGGGACGGCATACGCAGCTCGGTCGTCGGAATCGGCACCACGCGGACGCCGTTGATGGAGAGTTGGCCGGCGGTGTTGGCGGTGACCACGCCGAGGAGGATGTTTTCGGCGGGTTCGACGAACACCTCGGTGGCGTCGAAGCGGTTGGCGGTGGCGTTCCACGTGCCGTTGATGATGGCGGTGCCACCGATGAAGCCGCCCTGGGTGCGGCCGGGCAGGAGCGCGGTGCTGGCGAGCTGCGCGGTGGTGAGCGTAGCCGTGGGGGTCGTGATCGGCGTGGTGGTCGTGACGCGGACGGTCACGCCGATGACGGTCATGGTGGCGACGCCGGTGGTGGCGTTGCGCGTGATGGCGGAGATGTTACCTTCGAGCGCGGCGGGGACCTGCGCGAGAGCCTGGGCGACGCCGGCGACCGAGAGGAGCGCGGCGGCGAGGAACGATTTGAGTGTGGTGATGGATTTCATGGATGGAAAAAACGGAGGTGGAAGAGGGAGTGGTGGTGGATCACGTGTTGGCGGGCGCGAAGCCCGCGAATTGCTGGAGCGTGCCGGTGCGGGCGATGCGCTCGAAGGTGTTGGCGATGTGGACGGGCTCGGCGCCGGCGGGGATGCCGCCCCAGCGGTTGCGCTCGTCGTTGCCGAGCACGAGCACGCCGGAGTGGTTGCTGGGCTTGCGGTCGCGCTCGGGGTCGCGATCGACGAGGCGCAGCGCCTGACGGAGCGCGAGCGTGTCGGCCGCGCTCGCGACCACGAAGTGCCAGTTGGGGATGTCGGCGACCTGGTTGACCGCCGCGTAGCGGAGCAGGTCGTCGGCGTCGTCGCGTTCCGGGTCGATGGACATCGAGATCATGCGGAACGGCGCGGAACCGCGTTCCGAGAGGATGCGGTGCGCGGCGAGCATGTGACGCGTCGTGGTCGGGCAGATGCCGTCGCAGCGCGTGTAGATGAAGCCGAGGATCACGCGCTGGCCGGCGATCAGGTCGGAGACGAGGCGGAACTCGTCGTCGCGGTGGCTGCGCACGCGGCAATCGGGCCAGCGGAGCGTGGCGCGATCGGCGGCGTTGAAGCCGTGCGGGGCGAGATTCGCCGGGCCGACGAAGCGGCCGGACGAGGTCGCCGGGCTCGAGAACCGGCCGCTCAGCAGCTCGCGCCGCGAGAGGGAGGAGGGAGTGTCGCTCATGGCGGGATCAGCTGAAGAGGCCGGGGTGGGAGAGGACGTAATCCTGCGGGACGCCGGAGACGGCGGCCGGCACGGAGAACCACTTGCCGTTGAGCATCGGGGGCTGCTGCACGCCGTTCACCACGTCGCAGACCTCGATCTGCTTCATCATGCGCATGTCCTCGTGGTTGTTGTTGTGGCAGTGGAAGACGAAGGGGCCGGTGAAGGTGCGGAACTTCATCAGCATCTCGACCGTCATGTTGTCCTCGAGGGAGCTGTTATCGCTCTTGTAGCGCCAGGCCTCGGTGGGAGCCTTGCCGTTGATCCGGAGGATCTGGTGCGACTCGAGGTTGATGTGGATCGGGTGCCACCAGCCGCCGCTGCCGTTGCGGAGGACCCACTTCTCGAGCGCGCCCTTGCGGATCGCGGCGTCGCAGCGGTAGGCGGAGTAGAACTCGCCGTTGACCTGCCAGGCGCCGTTGGAGCGGTTGAAGTCGAAGTAGCGGGTGACGGTGGCCTGGGACTCGACGAGCGTCGTGTGCGGGCGCAGGGCGGTGCCGGGGGCGACGGAGCACTCGGGATACGCCTTGTTGAGCGGCAGCGTGACGTCGATTTTCATCAGACGCATCGGGCGCGAGGCGTCCACGCCGTCGGGTTTACGCCCGGAGGACTGCTGCATGATGTTCTCGAGGTAGACGGTCTTGCCCGCGAGTTTGCTGAAATCGATGATGATGTCGGCGCGCTTGGCGGGATTGAGGTAAACCTGAGTCGTCGAGAGCGCCTTCGGGAGCAGCCAGCTGTCGTTGCCGATCTGGGTCATGGCCTGGCCGTTGCTCAGGCGCAGCATATAGACGCGGGCCGGCGAGCTGCCGCAGAAGCGGAAGCGATATTTGCGTGGCTCGACCTTCATCACGGGCTGGGCGACGCCGTTGATCGTGTAGACGTCGCCGAGGCGGCCGTCGTGATCGAACATGTCCCACCAGAGGGTGCCGTCGGCGTTGAAGCGCTGGTCGGTGAGGGCGAGCGGGATGTCGTAGGGGCCCTGGATGGTCGCGCCGGCGGCATCGCGTTTCAGCGCGCCGAGCGTCCACTCCTTCTTCGTGGCGTTCCAAACGGGCGCCTCGCGGTGGTCGACATCGGGCAGCACGGCCTGACGGATGAGTTTCTCTTCGAGGGCGTCGGTGAGGAGGGAGAAGCCGACGAGACCGTGGGTGACGTTGTAGGCGGTGACGTCGTTGCCGTGGTCGTGATACCACATCGTGCTCGGAGCTTCGTTGGTATCCATCTGGCTGGTGCCGTCGTGGCGCGGAGCGATGTGGGGGTAGAAGTAGTCACGCGCCTGGCCGGGGAAGGTGTAGAAGCACGGATGGCCGTCGGCGTGCGAGGGCGTGTGGCCGCCGTGCAGGTGGAGCGAGGACTCGACGTCGGCGATGGTGTTGCGCACGCGCACGACCATCGGTTCGCCGAGGCGGGCGCGCATGGTCTGGCCGGGGAAAATGCCGTTGTAGCCGAAGATCGGGGTCTTGACGCCGGGGATGAACTCGTGGGTGCCGGTGCGGATCGCGAGTTCGTGATGCACCTCTTTGAACGGCGCGCCCGTGGCGGGGTCGTTGAGCACCCAGCTCTGTTTGTTGAACGCGTGGCCCGGCTGATACTCGGGCGCGATGCCGTGATACACGGCGGGGGAACCGACGGCGGCGGTGGCGGAGCCCGGAGCGGGAGTCAGCGTGCGCGGCGCCATGCGCGAGGGCAGCGGCAGGGCGCGGGTGAACGGCGTGTAGCGGAACGGCGTGGCCGGGCCGGCGTTGGCCATCGCGGCGGGCGCGAAGCGCAGGTAGGGCGCGACGCCGGCGGCGAAGATCGTGGCAAGTCCGCCATTGCGGAGGAATGTCCGGCGACCGGGATTCGAGGGGGAGTTGGACGGTTGGCTCATGGGATGATCAAAAATTCGTGAAACAGGGTCGGGACCGTGCGTGATTTTTTTTGAGCAGCTAGGTTAAACACCCCGGATTGATCGAAAGTCGCCAATGCGTCGGCGCGGTGCTGACGGTAAACACTCAAGCAGGCGTCATGAATCCACGGATACGGCGCTCCGCGTCGGCCGGTGCGGCCCGCCGCAGGGACTTTTCGTGTGGCGCCGCGGGCGCGGCGCCGCCGGGGCGACAGACGAGTTTCAACTAATCGAGCGGCTTCCGCCTCGACAGTGGCGCGGGTGGCCGCATTACGCGCCACCGATGAATTGCATTCTGCTCCGCCTCGCCGCCGTGTCGCTCGCGGTCGTCGCTGCGATCGGCCCGGCCCGCGCCGAATCGGCGGCGGCCTCCGTCGCGGCGCCCGAGAACCTGGCGGCGAAGGTCCGCATCGCGCTGCGCGACGCCCTCGGCGAAGACGCCGCCGCCGGGGATTCCCGCGGGACCCGGCTGGCCGAGTATGCGGCGCGGCCCGCCGGCGATCCGGAGCGGCACGAGAGCACGCGCGTCGCCGCCCGCCGCATCGTCGCGGAGCTGCCGGCGGAGCTGCAGGCGCCCGACGTGACGGCGGCCTGGCTGCTGGCGGCAGCCCGGGAAATCGAATCGTCTCTGGGCGCGGTCGGCGATTCCGCCCGCCGCCGCGAACTCCAGTCCACCGCGCATCTCGCGCGCTTTCATGGCCGCCGTCTCATCGCTGCGGTGCGCTACAATCTTTTCCGGCGCGCGCTGAGTCTCGCCGAGCTCTACGCGTCGGTGCGGCAGGAGAAGCTCGCGCTGGCGGCGTGGGAGGAACTCGTCGCGGCGGCGGAGGATGACGCCCGCGGTCGCGCGTGGCGTGAGGAGCTGGCGCGTTTGCAGGAAAACCTGCGGGAGCTCGAGGCGCAGTGCTGCCCGCCGCAGCCGGAGGCGGTTTCCGGGCCGGTATGGCGACCGGCGGCCGGTTGAGGCGGTCGCTCAGTTGCGATCCGCGGCGGAAGCGGGTGCCGCGAACTGCGGCGAGGGCGAGATGAGCCCGAGCTGGAGCGCGAGAAGCGTGAGTTCCGCGACGGTTTTCAGGCCGGTGTGCTGAGCCAGGCGACGGCGATGATTTTCGACGGTAAACACGCTCAAGCCGAGTTCCGCGGCGATCTGTTTGGAGCCGAGACCGCGGGCGATGCCGCTGAGGACGTCGCGTTCCCGGGGGCTCAGCTGCGGGGCGGGGGAGGCGGCGGCAGTGTCGTCGCTGGTCGCATCGCGCAGGAGCGGCTGGGCATCGCGGGAGATGAAGGTCGTGCCGCCGTGCACGCAGCGGATGGCCTCGGCCAGTTCGGGCATCGACGACGCCTTCGAGATGAAGCCGCGCGCGCCGCCCGCCGCGGCGCACCGCCATGCCTGCGGGTTAACCGAACCGGAAAACATCAGCACCTTGGCGCGGGGGGCGGCTTCGAGGAAACGGGGCACTGCCGCGGGTCCGTGCTGGCCGGGCAAAAACGAATCGAGCAGCACCAGATCGGGGCGAAGTTTCTGCGCCAGCTCGACGCCGGCTTCAGCATCGCTGCTCTCGCCGACGACGGTGAAATCGCTGATGGAGCCGAGCGCGGTGCGGAGGAGCATGCGGATGAGCACGTGATCGTCGACGATCAGAATGGAGATGCGGGGCGCGAAGGGGCTGTTGGTGCTCATAGGGTGGACACCCCATATACCGCGATCACTTCGGTCCGATGCAAGCTTCGGGGCTTGAGTAGTAGTGCTCAAACTGTTCGGCGGGCGCGCGCGACAGGGGTGGAGCGCGGGGCTGGGAAAGAGAGCGACGTCGCGCACGGCGGGCGGCCAAGGGATGGCTGAGCTATATAGGAATATACCTACGTAATAAAGAGATTTGATGTCGGCGGAACGTTGGCCTGATGGTATTCGCGCCCGGTCCGGAGTTCTGCCTTTATTCTTCCGCCCCGGCTCCGTTTCCCACCCACGGCGCACCTTTTTTCCCATGTCCGATATCCTCCTGATTGACGACAATCCCGACCTCCTGGATCTGGAGGTCGCGTTGGTTAAATCCGCGGGGCACTCGCCGATGATCGCGCGGAACGGCAAGGAGGGGATGCGTTTGTTCATGGCGCATCGCTTCGATCTCGTCGTGACCGACATCGTCATGCCGGAGATGGAGGGCCTCGAGACCATCCAGCAGATGAAGCGGCTGCGGCGGGATGCCAAAATCATCGCGGTCTCAGGCGAGTCCGTATGGCATACGGAGACCTATCTCCGGCTCGCGCACCACCTCGGGGCGACGGAAATCCTGCCGAAGCCGTTTTCGGGAAAACGGTTTCTCGCCCTCGTCGCGGCCGTCCTCGCCAGAGAGAGCGCGGGAGTGCCGATGGCGGAATGCCGATGAAGGGGCGGATGACGATGTCGGATGAAAGTCTTTTGGTCAGCCGGCGGACGACGCCCGGGGTGGCGGTATGCCCCGGAGCCGGAGCGAAGGCTGACCAAGGTCGGACATAAGCTGGAACTTGTTCCGACTCGCCGGGCGCAGGCCAGGCGATGCAGCGGCGCCCCAATACCCCGGGGGCGCCGCTTAAATTTTCGCCACGGCGGATCGGGCTGAGTTATATTACTCATCCGGTCCGGGTGGCCGGGGCAGGAGGGCGGGAAATATTGCCCGCGTCGCCGCGCCGCGCAGGCCCAGGCGCCGGTCGCTACTGAGGCGGTTGCTGGTTATATCATAAGTGTAAGCGCGCATATTATAATGACACGGGATGAAGTAGTATTCTCTAATTGATTTTCCGTCCTGATCGGCGTTCGCGCCACCCCGCAGGTCCCCGCATGGAGGAAGAAACCGCGTGCCAGGTGTCGGACCTCTGTCCGGCTACGGGCGGAGGCGCCGGTGCGTAGCCGCATGATTCTTCCTGCCTCCAACGTCGGTTCCGAGATCAGGCCCGAGTCGCCGGAGCGCGCCCGGCGGCCGGGAGAAAGTGTGTCGGTGTCGCCGTGGGCCCCGGTAGGCACGGCGCGGCTGCTGGTGTTTACGCTCGATGGCGAGCGCCATGCGCTGGAGGTGGCGCGGGTGGTGCGCGTGCTTCCGGCCGTGCTGGTGCGTGAGCTCCCCGGTGCGCCGGCGGTGGTGCGGGGCGTGTTCATGCTCGCGGGCAGGCTGGTGCCGCTGGTCGATCCGCGGCAGCCGCTCGGCCGGCCCGGGCGGGACCTCCGGCTGGACGACGTCTTCGTGCTCGCCGATACCGGGCAGCGGGTCGTCGCGCTCTGGGTGGATGCGGACGTGAAACTGCGGGACGTGGCGGAGGCGGAGATCCATTCGGTCCGCGATGCGGTGGGAGAGGTCGGGAAAGTCCGCGGGGTGGCGCAACTCGCTTCCGGGCTCGTGCTGATCCACGACCTGGAGCGGTTTCTCTCGGCGGACGACGAAGGGCTGCTGGCCTCGGCCCTGGCGGCCGCGGAAGGAGGCGGGGCATGAGCACGGCGGAACCGACGGCGGAAAATCTGGAGGAGGCGCGGGCGTTCATCGCGCGGCGCTTCGGGCATCAATGCGCGCCCGAGCGCAGCGACGGGCTGCGGCGGGCGTTGCAGCAGGCGGCGCAGGCCTGCGGTTTCGAGGATCCGTCGCAGTATCTGCAGGAATTGCTGGCGGAGGCCGGCGGCGACCGGCTGAGCGGCAAAATCTTCGCGGAGTTATCCGTGGGGGAGACCTACTTCTTCCGCGATCCGGACGTGTTTGCGGCGATCCAGAACGTGCTGTTGCCGGAGCTGGAGGCGCGCAATCCCGGGCGGTTGCTCCGCGTGTGGAGTGCCGGGTGTGCCACGGGGGAGGAGGCGTATTCGCTGGCGATCCTTCTTTCCCGCGCGCGGAGCCGGCATCCGGCCCTGCGCTTCGAGGTGCGGGCTTCGGACCTGAACGGGGCGTTTCTCGAGCGGGCGCGCGCCGGGGTGTTCCGGGAGTGGTCGTTTCGCGCGGCGCCGCCGTGGCTGAAGCCGGCCTACTTCGAGGCCGGACCGAACGGCACCTGGACGCTGCGCCGCACGCAGGACGTGGCGGTGGATTTCTTTCCCCTCAATCTGGCGGAAGGCAGCTTTCCCTCGGCCGCCAACGGGACCGCGGACCTCGACCTGATCTTTTGCCGCAACGTGCTGCTGTATTTCACACCGGAGCAGTTCGCCCGCACGGTGCGCCAGCTGGCCCGGTGCCTGAGACCCGGCGGTTGGCTGGTGCTGAGCCCGGTGGAGGTCACGCACACGAGCGAGCCCCTGCTGCGGCCGCTGCGGAGCGGCGGGACCACGGTGTTTGTGCGGTCGGGCGAGGGAGCCGGCGGCGCGGCACCGCCGGAGCGGGTGCAGGGCTACACGGCCGAGGAATCGGTGCGCAGCATTCTCGCGGCCGCGTCTGCCGGACGGCCGCCGGAGGGCCTGGGCGAGGAGGCGCGGGCCGCCGCCGCCAACCGCGTAGCGCCGCAGGCACAGGATGACCGCCCTCTGCCGCGCCCCGCGCCGGAACCGGCGGCGGGCAAGCTCGATCCGGCCCGGTATCACGCGGCGGCCATGGCGCAGCAGGAGGCGGGGGCGTGGCTGGAGGCCGAGCACTCGCTGCGGTGTGCGCTCTATCTCGATCCGGCGTTTGTCGCCGCGCGGGTCTCGTTGGGAGTTCTCCTGATGAAACGGCGGCGTCCGGCGGAGGCCTGCCGCTGTTTCCGCCATGCGATCGACCAGCTGCAGCGTTTGGCGCCCGATGCGCAGGTGCCGGGAATCGATATTCCCCGGGGGATTCTGGCGCCGATGCTGCAGACCCTGCTGGAGAATGCGGGTCGGAGCACTGACGCGGATCTGGGAGGTGCGGCATGAACGCCGGTGCGCGCCGGGCGGCGTCGCCGCTCGAGATTCTCCAAGCGCGGGCCGAGCGGCTGGCGCGGCCTGCGACGCCGGAGCCGGGAGCGGACCGGCTGCCGGTGCTGCAGTTCTCGCTGCACGTCGAGCGCTACGCGTTTCCGTTGGCGGCGGTCTCCGAGGTGGTGCAACTCGGCGACGTCACGCCGTTGCCCGGCACGCCGGCCTTTGTCGCCGGCATCGCCAATCTCCGCGGGCGCTTCGTGGCCGTGGTCAATCTGCGACGTTTCCTCGGACTCCCGGAACAGGGGATTCTCGACCTGCATCACCTCGTCGTGATCCGGGAAGGTGCGATCGAGGTCGCGGTGCTGGCGGACCTGGTCGCGGGCTTGCGCGAGGTGGAACTCGGCGCCCTGCAGCCCGCGGGGCCCACGGTGACGCCGATCGAAGCGCGCTTCGTGATCGGCCTCACCCCCGACGGGGTGTGCGTGCTCGACCCGCGCCGGATCCTCGGCGAGCCGCGGCTCCGTCCGGGCAGCGAGACTCCGGCATGAACATCGCATCTTTATGAAATGGCTGAACAACCTCCCGACCCGCACCAAGCTGCTCATCGCCTTTGGAGTGCTGGTGATGTTTTTTGTCGCGGGTGTGCTGGTCGCACTGCGCACGATGCTGCAGCTCGAGAAGCTGCAGCGTGATCTCGTCGAGCATGAGTTTACGACGGTGGTGGCCGTCGCCGACCTGCGGCAGCGGCTCGACCGGCAGCGCCTCATCGTCTTCGAACTCGTGGAAGCGGGCAACAGTGCCGACCGGGCACGTCTGATCCGCCTGGTCGCGGAAGGGACGGCGGCGCTCGACCAGTCGGTCCGCAACGTCGAAGGTCTGATGCGGAACGATCCGGAGTCCTTCGGCCCGATCGCCGAACTGAAGGCCGCGCTCGCCGAATATCGTCAGGGCCGCACGGCCCAGCTCGAGCTTATCCAGGCCGGCCGCATGGAGGAAGCGCGGGCGCACTCGACGGGCGAGCAGGAGCGGCGGTTCGAGCGCATGATCCGGGCGCAGGAAGCGGTCTACGCGGTGGCCAAACGGGTGGCCGCGTCGGTGGCGGACGAGGCGTCGGCCCTCGTCCAGAGCAATCAGACTATTCTGGCGACCGGCAGTCTGCTGACGATTGGGCTCGGTCTCGGGTTGGCGGCGCTCATCGGTCACTCCATCTCCTCGCCGTTGCGGCTGATGGCGCAGACGGCGGAAAAACTCGCCGAAGGCGACCTCACGATCGATGTGGCGGCCCTCGATCAGAAGCGCCGCGACGAGGTGGGTGCTCTCGCGGTTGCGATGGCCAAATTGACCGCGAACCTGCGCGACCAGATCCGCCAGGTGAGCGAAAGCGTCGCCGTGCTCAGTGCTTCGGCGCGGCAGATCTCGGCGTCCACCACGCAGCTGGCGGCCAATGCGGCGGAGACGGCGGCGGCGGTGAGCGAGACCTCCGCCACCGTCGAGGAGCTGCGGCAGACCGCCGTGGTCGCGAGTCAGAAGGCGCGGATGGTGTCGGATACCTCGCAGCGCGGCGCGGAGGTCGCGGTGGGCGGACGGCGCTCCGTTGAAGAGACGCTCGGCGGCATGCAGCGCATCCAGGCACAGATGGACTCGATCGCCGAACGCATGGTCCGGCTCAGCGAGCAGTCGCAATCGATCGGGCAGATCGTGACGACGGTGGAGGATCTTGCCGCGCAGTCCAATATGCTCGCCGTCAATGCCGGCATCGAAGCCGCGAAAGCGGGCGAGCATGGCCGGGGCTTTGTCGTGGTGGCGCAGGAGATGCGCAGCCTCGCCGAGCAGTCGAAGCAGGCGACGGTGCAGGTCATGGCGATTCTGAACGAGATCCAGAAGGCGGCGGGCGCCGCGACCCTCGCCACGGAGCAGGGCGGCCGCGCCGTGGAAGCCGGAGCGACGCAGGCCACGCAGACGGGGCAGTCGATCCAGGCGCTGGCGGCCAACGTGACCGAATCGGCCTCCGCCGCCGCCCAGATCGCGGCGTCGAGCCAGCAGCAGTTGGTCGGTGTCGGCCAGGTGGCGACCTCGATGGAAGGCGTGAAGCAGGCGACGCTGCAGAATGCGGACGGTGCGAAGCAGTTGGACGCCGCGGCCCGTAACTTGAATGAACTCGGGGACCGGCTCCAGGGCTACGTCCGCCGCTACCGGCTCTGATCGATCCTGATGGCGCTGAGTGACCAGGCCTTCCTGCAGAAGCTGCGGGAGACATTCCAAATCGAGGCCGCCGAATACGTGCAGGGCATCGGGGAGCAGCTGCTGCGGCTGGAGCAGCGGCCGCTGGCGTCGCTGGTGCCCGGTGACTTCGAGGGGCTATTCCGCACGGCGCACAGCCTGAAGGGCGCCGCGCGGGCCGTGAGTGCCCTGGAGGTCGAGGCGGTGTGCCACGAGATCGAGAGCGTGGTCCAGCGTTGGAAGCGCGCCGAGGCCACGCCCGTCCCCGAGGCGTTTGATGCGATCCACAGCGCGATGGAGGTGATCGCCCGGCTGCTGGCGCGCGGGAGCAAACCGGCGCCGGCGGACGAACCGGCGGCCGTCGCCGGGGCGATCGCCGGGTTGAAGCAGCACCGCGCCGGAACGGCCGAGCCGACGGCGGCGCCGCGGCCGGTTCCCCGGGCTCCCGTCCCGCCGCCGGCGGTCGCGCCGGCGGTTGCGGAGCAGCCCGGGAGGGACGCGGTGGCGGAGAGCCCGTCGCCGGTGGGCGTCCGCATCCCGTTGGGCAAACTGGAGCAGGTGTGGCAGCAGAGCGAGGAACTGGTCGGGACGAAACAGGTGCTGCGGCGGCACCGGCGCGGCTTGCAGGAATTGCAGGATTCGTTGCGGCAGTGGGATGGCCGTTGGATCCTGTTGCAGCGGGCCCGCCGGGAACTCGAGTCCGCGCTGCGCCGGCCGGAAGGGGCCAACGCCGTGGCCGCGGGGCGACTGCCGGCGGAGTGCAAGGACGTCCTCGATTTCCTCGACTGGACCGAGGCGCACCTGCGCGGAATCCAGCGCCTCGTCGGCGCGGCGGAGGAGCGCGCGCGGCGCGACGAGCTGGGAGTCGGGCGGATCACCGACGCCGTCCTCGAGCAGGCGAAGTCCCTGCTGATGCTGCCCGCGGGCAGTGTGCTGGAGGGGCTGCCGCTGCTCGTCCGCCAACTCGCCCGGGCGACCGGCAAGCAGGTCGCCGTCGACATCCGGGGCGCCGGAGTGGAGATCGACAACCGGGTGCTCGGCGAGATCAAGGACGCCCTCATCCACCTCGTGCGCAATGCCGTCGACCACGGTATCGAGCTGCCGGCCGCGCGGAGTGCGGGCGGGAAGCCGGCCGGCGCAACTCTCGTGGTGCAGGTCCGGGCGGTCGACGGGGCGAAAGTCGAGATCAGCGTGACCGACGATGGCTGCGGCATCGATCCGCAGGCGGTCCGCCGGATCGCGGTGGAAAAGGGCCTGCTCAAGGCCGCGGACGCGGCGGCCCTCGACGATGCGGGGGCGACGCAGCTGATCTTCGAGTCGGGCTTCAGCACGCGTGCGGGCGTGACGGATCTTTCGGGCCGGGGGCTCGGCCTCGCCATTGTCGCCGAAAAGGCGCAGCGCCTCGGCGGTCGCGTCACGGTCGATTCCGTCCCCGGTCGGCGCACGCGTTTTGTGCTGTTGATCCCGATCGCGTTGGCGGCGTTCCGGGGGCTGGTGGTGGCCGTGCGCGACCGCCGCTTCATCCTGGACTCGACGGCGGTGGAGCGGGTCGCGCGCGTGGCGCGGGCGGAGATCCGCTTCAGCGAAAACCGGCGCTCGGTGCGGCTCGGGGGGCGCTGGGTCGGCCTGTGCGAAATGGCCGGGGTGCTCGAACTGCCCGCCGCGGCCGCCGAAGAACCGCCCCCGTTGCTCCACCTCGTGCTGCTTGGCGCGGGCGATGCGCGGGTCGCCTTCGTGGTCGACGGGGTCCTGCACGAAGAGGAGGTCTTGGTGCGGAAACTGGCGCCGCCCCTCGATCGCCTGCCGAACGTCGCCGGCGCGACGCTGCTTGCTTCCGGCGAACTGGTGCCGGTGCTGAATCCCACCGACCTGCTGCGCCGCGCGCAGGATCCCGCGCGGCGCCCCGCGATGGCGGCCGCGCCGGCCGTGG
>JACCED010543982.1_pt1 | contig 12847 bp, 8 predicted proteins | sample 7455021 | NCBI WGS metagenome assembly JACCED01 (sample SAMN15323456, study PRJNA562643) | freshwater metagenome | isolation source: river surface water | place: USA:Blue River Watershed | collected 2017-08-19
ACCAGACAATTGGAATGAAACCCAATGAAGCATATTCAATATCTTTGAACCAAAATGCTGCATAATTCAAAACAAAATATTAACTTAGCACCACTAAACTTTGGTCCAACAACTGGGGAGTATTATATATTGCCCAGATAGATGGATATCAACGTTATTGCTAATAATGGATGAGATATCCCAACCTCGTTTTATCATTTCAGCTTTCATGGCTTTGATATATATTGAACGAGAAATACCCCAGGCTCTTTTCCCCAAAGCACTATTGTAACATTCAAGCAGTTCTGAATCCAATTTATTATCAAATAATTGAAAACATTCCTTTTCCCACTCTAATTGACTTTGCAAATCCATGTGATTATAAAATTCAGTTACAAAGCTAAATTAAAGAATTATTTACATTTGGTAAAATCGATGAATATGAGAGAAAATCCAGAATTAGTGAAATTGATTTTCTAATAGAAAAAGTAAAACAACATAGAAAAAACGTTGCAATTTCAGAAAGCGATAAATGGACCGAATTAACCAGAAACAAAACAGATGAAGAATTGCTCAAAATTTATTTCAATCAACGCTTTCAATATAATGCATCCATGATCATTGCCATTAAAGCCGAAATTGATAGAAGACGATTATTAAATTGAAGGTTTCATTTTGCCAACCCCTCCCCCCTTACCTCAATAAACGCACCTAAAATGTTGGTACCTGGATTCCATTCGTCTTGCCAGTTTTCGTTTTAGAAAATTGGATTGGTGGTTTCGTTTTCGTCGAGGCCGTCCATGTTGTAGATGAGTGAGCGGATGAGGCGTTGACCGGCAATGGCAATGGTGTCTGTGGGTTGTTTGGGGGTCCAACATACCACATCTAAGGCCCTCTTACTTGTGCCGTTGGCCCAGGCGTCGAGTTTTACGGCGGCTGTGATAAAAGATTATTAGTCATAGTAAAAGATAGATTTTTAGCGAATCCAAGTTCATCCACAAAAATTCCGTATACATTTAATTGGAAAAAATAGTTAGAATGGTGTTTGTTTTATTATAATTGCCTAACCGTGATTCTTAACTCTATTTTATGAAAAACAAAATTATAAATATCTTAATCAAACTTGTTTTATCTTTCATTCTGATTTTTTCCTTCGTATTAATCAGTGCAGTGATAAAAATCCCGTATGGTATCGGTTTAACTATCTTGATTTTAATCATTGTTCCAATTTGGAAATACAATTTTATTAAATAAAATAAACAACAAAAATATGACAAATTGCTTATTATTTATGGGTATGGGCCCAGGAGAATTATTAATTTTATTTATCTTTTTTGGTATTCCATTGATGCTAAAAATCAAATTCATAAATGCGCTAAATGAATTTATGGCAAAGGCCAAGAACACTGATTTACAATCGAATAGCATCAGTAATTGGTTATTACTAATCCCATTTATCGGTTTTTTCTACGCCATTAGTCTTTCTAAAAAAGTTGATCTGTTAATTAGCGAAAAATTGGGCACCGAATATAAGGTTTATAGAACCATAATCAACAATTTATTGTGGTTGATTACAATAAGAATCATTACAGTTTTTTTCACAATAGACCAAGTAGGCAATAATCCTATTATTACTATTTCAAACTTTGCCACATTAATTTTATGCGGAGTTAGAATTTCAAATGGAATAAAACTTTATAGAAAAATAAATGAACTGAATTCTATTGTTGAATAAACTATTTTTTTTAATAATCTAATTTCAAAGTTTAATGATTTTATCATTGTCAATGATTCTATTTTTGAATTTTAATTCCTAAAACAACTAAAATGAAACAAGTTTATAAAACAATTCAATTTTCAATGCTCCTTTTGGTATTCATGAATAATTCAATTGCTCAAAACAATATCAAAATCTGTTCTTCCATGAAATATATTTTCTTGGGAATGGAAAATTCGGTTTCTATTTCGAGTGGAGATAATGCAAAACACGATTATGAATTACAAATCAATGACACACTTTTTATTGATATTAAAAAAACAGGGCCAAATTCATTCAACTTAACTCCTAATAAGAATATTCCAAAGGCCGAAATAATATTGATTGATAAAATAAGTAAGAAAATTGAGTCATTGACATTTTATGTAAAAAGTCCTGAATTAACTTTACCAAGTTCAATATCAATTGATGATTTAAAAAGAACACAATTTTTAAAATTGGACCTTGATTTTAATAATTTAGGATATACTTTGGTTCGGTGTAAATGCACATGTATTGGAAGACGCACAGCCGGTCCCGAGAGTATCACGGTTAAAAGCGCATATTTAAATGACTGCAGATCAATTTTAAATAAACTTGGATCTGGTGATTTTATTATTTTTAGTGAAATTTTAGGCAAAACACCAAATGGCAAATTATTTGAAATCGAGAATTATACGGTGCGCATAAAATAAAATTTTTGTTGTGTTAAAATTTTATTTTATGTTCTTTCTAAAGTTAATGTCATTCAAGTTTAACGATTCTTATTTATCAAACAATAAGGATAAAGTATCCTTATTGTAGGCTACGTATCATTTAACTGTCACGCAAAATTCCGTTAGGTTACTAATCGCTTCAGGAATAGACATTGCAGCAGCATCTCCCCAATCCGCACAGGCTCCGTTTAAATCATTGAATGAGTATTTAGCATTTCCTCTTTCAAGCAGCAGGTAACCATCATTTTCATTTAAAGATATGGCTTTATTGAAAGCAGCTATGGCTTCTTTTTGATTTTTCTTCTCCATATAAAATCTAGCCATTGTCAAAAAGGCAAAATAATTGTTTGAATCAAGCGCTATTGATTTCTTTATATCTAAAATTGAAGCATCCATTTGCTTTAAATTCATTTTAGCAATCCCTCTGCTACAATAAGCACTTGCAAAGTTCTTATTCAGTAAAATTGCGTTGTTGAAATCAGAGATGCAACCATTATAATCTTTTATTTCTAATTTACAATTCCCACGATAATACAATGACATATAGCTTTGTTTATCAATTTTCAGATGCTTATTAATGTCTTGAATGGCAATTTTATAATCACCCAAAAAATAACGAACAATTCCAATGTTTTCTAGAGCTTTTTTATTTTGGGGATTAAATTTCAATGCCGTTTTAAAGTCGAGTAACGCCAAATTAAAACTGTCAATTGAGTAGAAAATATAACCTCTATCAGCATAGGCATCCGAGTTTCCAGGTTCCAAAGAAATTATTTTACTGTAATCCATAACAGATAATTCAACCTGGTTGTTAAAATGATATGCATAAGCTCTAATGTCATATAAAAATGTGCGCAATGAGTCTAATGAGATTGCTTTATTTAAGTCAAAAATAGCATTGGAATATTCCTCTAAATCAATTTCCAACAACGCTCTACCAGTATAAAAATCAGAAACATTTGAATCTAACTTTATTGCATGACTATAATCACTTAAAGCACCAGTATCATTACCCATATCAGCTTTCAAATCAGCTCTAGTTTTAAACAAAAATCCATTTTGTGCATTTAAATTAATCGCTTTATTAACATCTAAAATAGCACCATTAATATCCTTTAAGGCTTCTTTAACTTTAGCTCGACTTATATAATTTTCAAAGTTATTTGGATCAATTATGATGGCTTTGTTAAAGGCAATCAATGCACCATTGAAATCTTTTAAATAAAATTTTAAATCGCCTATTTTCTCAAAAATACCTGGATATTTAGGATTGAGTGAAACTGCTGAATTATAATCTTTTAAGGCCCCAACATAATCCTCAATTTCGTATTTAAGATTTCCCCGATTCGCATAGTATTGGGCAAGTTTGGGATCCAATTTGATTGCTGTGTTATAATCTTTCATAGAACCTGCATAATCTTTCAACCTTCTTCTAAGCACGCCCCGATTAGAAAAAAAAGAACTTTGAGTTGGATCTAAAGCAATAGATTTTGAATAAAAATGTAACGCATTTTGAAAATCTTCTTTTTCGTAATAAACCATACCCAAATTAAAAATTGGTTCAACCCAATTACTATCTAACATAATTGCTTTCTTTAAATCAGCAATTGATTTTTCATTATCATAAAGTTTACTATGTACTAGTCCTCTAAAGTTATATAAAATTTCATTGTTAGAATCATTTTCAATAATAACATTTAAATTCTTTAATGCGCACTGAAAATCGCCAAGGCTGTCACATTTAAAGGCTTCCTTAATGAGTGAATCATTTGATTGACTGTGTATTCCAGTAATACACAAAAATGATATAAATAGACTGATAATTATTTTACGTAATTTCATTTTAAATTTCTTTCTAAGATTTTTTTTGGAAAATTAGTGTTTTTTTCTTTCTTATTCTAAAAATTTTTGGCGAACATATATTAATTTTTATTAAAAACGGGAGCAATCAGTTGTTAATCAATACAACGTCTCCCTCCCCCCTCACCTCAATAAACGCACCTAAAATGTTGGTACTTGGATTCCATTCGTCTTGCCAGTTTTCGTTTTCGAAAATGGGATTGGTGGTTTCGTTGTCGTCGAGGCCGTCCATGTTGTAGATGAGTGAGCGGATGAGGCGTTGACCTGCAATGGCAATGGTGTCTTTGGGTTGTTTGGGTGTCCAACATACCACATCTAAGGCCCTCTTGCTTGTGCCGTTGGCCCATGCGTCGAGTTTTACGGCGGCTGTCATGACGTAATATCCCTCAAAACGCGTGTCGATGTAAATCTTCACTTCACCGCCAATGTCGGGCATCCCCATCATTAAAAATGGATGATAAAAACTCGCCCACAACTTCGGAGGCGTGGTTCCCATAAATAACCGCTCAAAGTTTAAATAGGCCGATGAAATGTGATAAACGGGTGCTCCCTGGATGATCCTGCAAACTTTGTTTTCTTCTTGTTCGGTTTCCGCCGGCGCGTTTCCAATGACAATCATTTTTCCTTGGATGGTTTGACGAAGCGCCAAATAATTCATTGCTGTTGCTCTGTTGTCCATAGTTTTATTGTTTTTGTTTATGCAAAATTCAGTCAATGTCCCTCAAAGAAATAATGCACAAATGCAATAAAATATTGCACTATTTTCTCGTGATTGAATCACAGTCTAATTATTCAACATGAATGAAATATCTTTCATCAAGGACAATAACGAAATGGTAAAAATTCTAATTAATTTGTCATCATGACTTAAGCTTTTTTATCCACCAATGAACTTCGTATTAACGTGGCTGTATTCTCAATATCACATCTGAATCTTCGATAAATGCATTGCATGAAGTTAAATATGCTTGCATGTCATCCATATTCTCTGAATATACATTTGCACTGAATTCATGAGCACGTTGTAACATTTTGATGTACGTATCACATTTACGTTGTTTCGTAAATTTCTTCAATGCAACCATATAATCCTCCCTAAATACAGTTGGTATAATAAGTTTTGATTGTCCCGCTTTTACAAGTTCTGCATTCATCATCACCCGCGCAATCCTACCATTCCCATCCAAGAAAGGATGTACCTCGCTGATAACGAACATGATGTATGCAGCTTTGGCAAATGGATGATCCAATGCCTTATAAAAGTCAAAGCTCTGAATCAATGTACCACTTACCAAACTAAAATCGACAAAGGCCGTGCTTCCCGCAAAATTATTCTTGTCTTTGAAAAGACCAGGATTTTTATCAATTCTTGCACTCATCAATACCGAATGTCGAAAAGCCATTATTTTTAAAAACTCTTCAGGCGTAGACGGCGTAATTTCCATTTCCTTTTTATTCGAAACAATCTGGTATGTTCCTAATACATCATGACTATCATCGTTTCTCGCAGGGAGGGGCTTGTTCGTTTGAATGATTTGTTTTGCTTCATCAATTTCAAATACTGTTCCTTCAATGTAATTTGAAAAATAGCTTTCGAAAAATGCAAAATTTCTAAACGATGTGGGGGTGGTATTTTTTTCCTCACGATATGGGATTTCTAATTGCTTTAAATCACGGAACAAAGTTTCAAATAATTCCAACCTCGCAGGATCATATGGCTTACCGAATGCCCTCGCTATTGCTAGCGGTGAACTTAATATTTTGGAAGTTTTAGTGGTTAACAGGGCACTGATCAAACGGTTTAATTTTTCAAACTCAACTTGCATACCCAATTGTTCTGAGATTCTTCGAGCTTGGTCTCTTAATTTATTAATTTCTGCTTCGCCGTTAACCCGAATGATCTGTTCTAATCGATCTTCTATTTCTGGCAAACTTAAACATTTTGATTCACTACCTAATTTCTTTGTTGTTTGCAAATTTTCCAAAAAAGCACGCGCTTTCTGTGAGACAGACAATTCACCAGAAAATTTGTTATCACCTTCTATTGGTGAAGGACCTGTCAGAAATTGAAGGGTAATTCCAGGAAGCTTTACTTTTTTAGTATAACTTGTTGTTAAAAATATCTGTCCTGTTTTAGTTGGCTGAAATTCAAAAGCAGAGCGATGACTAAGCATTGTACCCGGATAGATAGTTCCCAAAATACGAAAGAGATTTCTTCGTATAATGTCATCGATTGGTTCGTCTAAATTAGAAGAATATACCCTTGGGGCAATTTTCCTTATTACACCAGCAGATAACAATTTTGAAATTTGTTTAGAAATCTTAGCATCCCGTGAACTACAAATTACCTCTTGCAAGTGTATCGGCCTATTTTTTTCCATTACCCATCATATTTATCACGAAATTAACTTATATTTTCCATTATAAATCATTTTTAGGAAAATATTTTCCATTATAAGGCCGCAATATGAGAATTATCATGCATCTTCACAAACTCAGTTTTTCCATGATAAACGTTTCAACACACTGAATAGGTGAATTTTTTCCACTAAAACGACAAAAAATAAAAATATTTTCCACTGTAAGCCGCTGCGAAAAATTCGTACTTCTAATTTTGATTCATGAGCACACGCATGGATTGGGCAATTTATATCTGTGCAATCCAAATTTGTTTTTGCTGTGATTGATTGCTAGATATGTCGTTTCAGACCAAAACTACCGCGGCTGAATTTCATACTGTGATAAAATAATTTAGCAATACGTCAATGCACAAATGCAATAAAATATTGCACTATATTTGTGCTATGCACTTATCGAGGATTGAGCGACTTCAGTTTATTCAAAATTTGCTAAGGGAGGGACAGCAACCTACCTTTGAGGAGTTGAAAACGGTGATTTCCGAAAAATTGTCCCCCATAAAAACAAGAATGCTGAGGGAAGATTTGCACTTTCTTCGCACGGAAGGACTTAATAACAATCGATTGTCAATCAAATTAATAGAAGGGAAATACACCCTTCAAAACGACAATGAATTTAGTATTCACAGCTTGAAAGATAACGAACGTGGTACCCTTCCCCTGTTGTTTTCAATTCTCCAACCTTATGAGCAGTTTCCGGCGGTAAGTGCCCTGCTGAACAACCTGATTCAAGTGCATAAACTCAACGAGGCTGAAATAAAACAACTCAGTTGGGGCATTGGAAATAATGCACAAAATTTAAAACCCATGCAAATTCAACGCATTGTTGATATTTTGGGATGCATTCACAAGCAAGTGGCCATCGAATTTAACTACTATAAAGTCACCCAAGGTGCTGTAGAACATAGCGATGAGAACATCGTTTACAGGAGGGTTTATCCATTTCAAGTGCGCACTTTTGACGACCGTTATTATTTGGTGGGGATACAAGTTGGTCGCGAAATCAAGGCTGAAAACATTCAACATTTTCCGATTGACCGCATCCACCGGAGGGTTGACATTGCCCTCGACGAAAGTACGGAAGAACCCATTCACTTCGACTGGTTGAAATTCCTTCAAAAAACGGACTTCACCAACCATTACAAACATTGCATTGGTATGTATCGCGAATTTGGCAAGGCGGTAAAACCCATCATTGTATACCGTTGGTTCACCGGCTGGGCCGCCAGCCAGGTTCAAGCAGTGCCCATCCATCCCTCGCAACAAATTGTACAAAAATCAGGTGGCGACATCAGGATACAATTATACGTTTACAATACCCCAGATTTGCAGAATGTTTTTAGGAAATTTGGGGAGTTTAGTTGGGATTGATGGGGTATATTGTCCGTCCAGGGCAACAATAATTATTCATGAATCTTGCTTACTTTTGTTATGATGAATAATCATCCAAAAATAAGTTACACAATATCATTTCAGGAAAAAGCCAAGTTAGCCATGGAGCTGCTATCCAAGCAATCACCGGTTACTTTGACAACTGCTCGCAATCAAGCTTTGAAGTTAAAAAATCAAAGCAAGTCGGGGAAGAAGTGCCGTATCCAAAAAAACTAAGAGGTTAAATTTGAATTCAGAGGTAACTTAACCGATTCAATGAGAATTAAATTTTTGAGTTAATTATGTTATGGTTAGTTATTCTTAAGAAGATTAAAGGGGAAATTTCGCCTTGAATTCAGTTGTAAAGTTGCGGCTGGTTTGTTTTGACATATTGCTAAGTCAAACTGAGTGCTTTTTTAACTAAAATTTTGATCCAAGTTTTGCAGAATAATGGAGCTTACAAAGTAATATTAAAAGCATCAATTAATTTTTGTTTAAGTAAAAGCGTTGTATTTGAAAACAATTGCATTAATTGAATTTGGGAACTAAATTCTTTTTCTAGCAGTTCAAAATTAATAATTGGGAGTTTGAATGCACGAATTGCTACTTCTTTATTTTCATGCGAATCTACCTCAATAATTATTTCGGTAAATTCATTTTGATCATATTGAATTGTATCTGGATAAAACAATATAATTTCTCTTACCTCAAATCTAACTGCATATGTTAACATTTGGTATAGATCATTTTGAGAAATTCCATTTTTAGGGTCTTTTTGCCCGGAGTACACAATTTTGTATTTTGTGTCTGCAATAAGATTTTTATGGTCAGTTTTGATCCATAAATCTGGTTTTAGATTAAATTTTTTGTCTTTATCCAAAAATACATCGCTTCGTTGGGATTTGGCAGTTATTGTCTCAAGTTCCTTATCAATAAAACCAAAAATAAAATCCTCAAAAACGTATTCCATTGGTAAAAAAAATGCAAATAATTTCAAATTGTTTTTGTATTCAAACGAAATTGAATTCTCTAAAAATAATTTACAATAATTCAACACCATTTCATAATCCTTAAACATTGGATTTAAAACAATTGTATCAAACTGTTTTGCAGATACTCTAACGTCAGAGACATCATCAAGAATAAACAATATCTCCCGCAAGTATTTTTTATTTTCTAATTTTGTTGATGCTGACAGCAACAACTTTGAAACATACTTAATAATTCTATTGAATGCATTGTCTATTACAAAATCGTCATAAATACAATTCAATTTGTGAAAATTGCCATTAATAACATTTCTATTTACATATTCATTAAAATTCAGTTGTCCTTTTAAATATGTCAGCTCATTATTTTGTTCTTCATAACGATGAAAAGCAGAAACACTTAATAAATCTCTGGTATACTTGGAAAATAAATAAATTAATACTTCAAAAAAATCATTGTTTTTAGACCCAAGCGACGTTGAAAATTTAGGGAAGTTAATTTTCCTGCAATAACTCAACCACCAAATAATATGATTATGAATTTGACAAACTTCATTCTCAGAATATTCTTTATTAGCTTGATAAAAAATCTTAGGTAAGAGATTAATCTTAACCCCATTATAATGAATGACACCTATGAATTTATTAGATTTCAATTCATTTGATTTATGCAAAAAATTTAAAAACTTCTGAGAACTAGATTCGGAAATTAATGAATCTTCAAAAAAGCTGGGGTTCTTTTCTCTTTTTTTCCATATATCTTCCAAAAAATCCTCTAAGCCCTCAAGTGACTCAGGTAATTCAATTGTATTTTGATATTCAAATAAATTAATCATCATTGAATCTGAAGAGGCCAAGTTTGATTCACAACATTCAATCCAGCATTCATCAAAATATCCTTAACTTCTTTTTCATCATTCATAAAATACTCTAACAACAAAGGGATAACCTTAGTATTCATGCATGACGTTAAATCAACATTTTCTCCCATAAAATAAGAATGACCGATTTGAAAATCATAACCCTTTAATTTTATGATTTGGTCATTTATTTTTCGGAGAATATCCGAATTATTAATTGGAATACCCGCTATTTCGTACAACGGATACATCGCTTCAAAAACAAACCTTCTTCGTAAGGCAATATCCAACAAAGAAATTGATTTGTCTGCGGTATTCATTGTTCCAATGATATACAAATTTGATGGAACAGTAAATGGATCTCCAGAGGGAAGTTTAACACTCATAGACATTGTCCCTTCTGAGCGTTTATCGGGCTCAATCAACGTGATTAATTCCCCAAATACCTTCGATATATTTGCCCTATTTATCTCGTCAATAACAATTACGTAATTTTTCTTAATCACCTTCTCTTTGTTCGTTATATTCTTGTGTCCCAATTTTAACAATGCATCTAACAAAGGACTGTAATAACTGGACAATCCTTGAATATCTAACAGGGATTCCGAATCATACATTTTTTTAAGCGTTGAGATACTCAATGAATGCGATGAATTACCACTAGCTTTTCGAAAATCAATGGATTTTTGAGATATCCCGGTGATAAAATAGGATACTTTCTTCATTTCCACCTTTAACTCTTCAATTTCCCCTGAGATAAATGGAAAGAAATACTCTTTGAAAACCATTTCAAAAGAATGCTTGGCGTTTTGGGTGTTTTTAGAACTCCGAAGATTCTCAAGTGCACGATCCGCAATTTGCTTAAAAATGCCATCTTTCTTGTCAAAAACTAGCTGATGGTTATTTTCAATATCTGGGCGTAATCCTTGGATAAAATCTTCATAACCATAGTTTTGGTGAAAAGTAATGAATTCAATTTGATCGTTTAAATTATCATTGAAAATTTTTAGTGCCTCAGAGTAACTATCTATTTTTCTATTCTCAATAATCTCAGCGGCTCTTAATATTGTATTGTATGTCTTTCCAGTACCAGGAGGGCCGTAAAATATTGTATTCAATTGAAATTGCATTTCTGTTGGTTTTATTTCTGCTGTATTTTCTTGAATATTAAAAACTTCATTTTCAAAATACATATTAGAATGTTTACGATATGGATTTTTATGATTACGACTTAGCTCAAAATTCAAGCCGTCCAATATTGTTGTTTCATACCCGTCAAAGGAAGATATTGTATTCCAATATGCCTGTATTTCTTTTTTATTATTTGTGAATGTTGTAGCATTTTTTATGATATTTTCTGGATGAATAAAACTTATAACTGTTTTGTTATTTTTCAACTCCAACAAGAGCGAATACCTATTCCCAACAATTAAAACTAATCGATTTGTTGACAGCAATACATTCAATGAAATACGTGAGTCTTTATATTGAATTTGATTGTATGCAATAAAATCTCTAATTAAACCAATAAATTGATTAAATATAGTCTCTGAAAACATCTGTTTGACAGTATGATACGAACTTCCATTTTCGAGATCAGTCAATTTGCTTAACGCATCAAATTCTGCGGGTTCTAATTGCTCAATTGTTGTATTATATGAAAATTTCACATCCTTTAATTCATCAATTTTATCATTATCAGAAATTACAATGGGTTTTTGAAAAAAATCTCGGTTAATATTAAATTCGAACAAATCTTTAGCATCATTTTCCGAAAGTTTATGAGAAATTTCACCAATACCATAAATCTGAAACTCTTTAGCCTTATTCCACAGAACTACTTTGTCGCCCACTTCAACGCTATTTTCATTTAAATCAACCTCAAGGATAGGATTTTTGATGAACGCAGAAATTTCAGAGATGTTCTCACCCAAATTGTAGGCCCAATAATTCAATTCCTCACTTTGATCAAGCTGACGGTACAATAAATCTTGAGCTAAAAGCAAATTAGCACCTGGAATGTCATTCAAAGAGCCTAAATCTTTCGTTACGAGAGAAATTAACTCTGAATCTTTTACTAAATAATTCCAATATAAATCATTCAATAATTCTAAGTAATGTGCGTAGCAATATCCAGCAGACTTGGGTTTCTCACCAATCAATTTACAATATTTTTTATAATATGATGATTTATAAAAAGTGTATTTTGTTGGATTCTTAAATGCCAAATATGCCGAAATTGTTCGTTCATCCTGATGGCTTTGCTTTAAGCCACCTGCATCAACATAAAGTAATTTTGTAGTTTCAATATATTTTAAAATTCTTGAATTTAAATCATCTTCCTCATCCATCAAATTCGATAACTCATGGTTCAATTGAGTTGGAAATTTTTCATAAATCTTTTTTAAACATGGAATAGCCAATGGATAAATCAAATTTCCAAATTTATTTTGTATTATCTCCGAATATAAATCGCCTTGAGTTTCCAATGAGAATTGTTCACTTTTTCGAATAAATTCCCATTTATATTCTTCATTTTTAAACCCATTTTTCGAAATCACATTTTTATATTCTTCAATCAACTCATTGATTTTGTCGACATTTTTATGTGTTGCATAAAGCCAACTAAAAAATTGATCTAGTTCTAACCTTAATGAGCTTTTAGTTCTGCGGCCAACATATGTTTCATACATTGCAAGTATTGGTTCGATTGTATTGTTATATCTCAGAAAAAACGAGCCAAAAGATTCCGCTTTATCTCTGTTAATTTCAATACCCAATATTTTAAGTGCAGATTGTGATCGGGAATTATAGATAACGTATTTCTCTGGAAATGCATACGCAACCAATTCACTTGTCGATGAATCCCCAAAAAAAGGCAAAAAGTAATCACTATTAC
>JACCED011371088.1_pt1 | contig 12846 bp, 12 predicted proteins | sample 7455021 | NCBI WGS metagenome assembly JACCED01 (sample SAMN15323456, study PRJNA562643) | freshwater metagenome | isolation source: river surface water | place: USA:Blue River Watershed | collected 2017-08-19
ACTGAGCCTCTGCTTCGGCCTTTGATAGTCCATAGACATCCTCGTGTGCTGGGACATCATCTGCAGTAAAGAGTCGGCCTGAAGTTGTAGCCTCACCGTTGACCTTGATGGAGCTAATGAAGATAAAGCGCCGTATACCGGCAACAGCGGCCTGGCGAGCAAGATTCAAAGTTCCACACACGTTCACGCGCCGGTATTCAGTCAGTGGTTCAATCGCCTCTTCTCGCATGACATGTGCTCGGGCCGCGGAATGAATCACCACTTCAATGCCTTGGAGTGCTTGCGACCAATCGGTTGCACTATTAAGGTCAGAAACTAAAACTGAGTCGGGTTGTTCCTTTGCTGAACCCATCAACCGATAAACTGGTCGGATTTTGATACCACGCTGTTGAGCAGTTTTCAAGACAGCTTTACCGACAAAACCACTTGCACCTGTTAATAGAACTACCATGTGAATGCTAAATGTTTATCACTATCATTATGAGCGCTAGCCTTTGAATTTCAAGGTTAATCAACTGGGTTTGCGGACATACTTTGAAATAGTCTGCGCATCCAAATTACCGATGAGCTTTATTAGAACGCATTCTTTGGATTTCCAACTTAAAGTCCTCAGCAATACATTTGTTATTTTTAGTTGGTTGAGTTAGTCCATGCACTCATTTAGGAATCATATTCATCTTTCTTAAGCAAACTTGCCATGATTTGGTTTGCTGCTTTTTTCGACGAAAACATTGCTTTCGCTAAATTCAATCCGTTTTTGGACATCAATTCATGCTCTGTCGGGTTATCAATTAATCGCTCTATAAACACGCGCAAAGGCTCAGGCGAGGAGGACGCATAGGCCTTGCCAACGTTTTCATCAATGATTAGTTGCATCAGGTCTGTACCTTGGTTTACGCGCGCCAACACAGGTAATCCAGCTAGCAGGTAGGTCAGGAACTTGCCTGGAATATTGTGTGTTTTATGGCGTGGATCTAGTGCAAGCAGGCCAATAAAACACTGCGAGAGGAGACCTGGCATTTCGCGTGAGTCCACTTCATCAAGAAAAAGGATGTTGGTAAGGCCACTTGCCTTAACTTTTCCCTTTAAGCGTACAACCTCGGAGCCGCGACCAACGAATAAAAAGCCGACATCGTTGCGGTATGCGAGACTTTCGGCAAGATCAACAAGTACATCCATGCCTTGAGCGATACCCATATTTCCAATGTACACAGCGATCTTTCGCCCTGCCAGTGGAGTTGATCGGACATCTATGGTAGAACCTATGTCAAGCGCCGGGCTCTGCCAGTTATGCAGGACCTCGACCCTCTTGCCCGTACTCCGCCAGGAATCCATATACGCAAGATTTGACTCAGTCTGCACACCGATGACATCTGCTACCGCGTACTGGATGTGTGCGATCGCCTTAAAGAAGGTGTAGGCGAGACCCTTGCGCATGAGCCCAAGGTCCAGAGTCCACTCAGGAAAGATATCGCGTAGGATCAAATAGGTACGACAGCCACTAATGTGCTTGAGATACCAAACTAGGGGGCCGAAGAAAATGGTCGGCGAGTACCACGCCACTACATCCCAGCTTGTACGAGCGAACGGCGTTTTTTGAAGATGGAGAAGCATAAGGAAAGGAAGCGAGAGCTCCGTGATTGTGCGCCGCACATAACCAATGTCTCTAGTTTTCGGAGTCCGGATGCGAAGGAGAACTACGCCGTCCATAATCTCAGTTGTCCACGCTTCAGGAAGATTGACGGTTGGCACAATCGCAACAGTCGAATGCCCCGCCCTATGCATCTCAACAGCTAGATCATGCATTTGGACAGCAGCTGAGGTTCGCAGCGGAGGAAAGTCGGTGCATATGAGGGCGACGCGTTTCGGTCTCAAGGCGGGCCCAGGGATTTCAGCTGGCAAGTTCGGCTATCAGAAGAAGTTGGTAATTTGGGTGCGCAGTGCGTTGACAACAACCGACGAAGGAGAAAACTCTTCGGCGAAGTCGTAACGTGCACTCCAGGGCTGGCTAACTGCGGTGACCACTGACTCGACGATGTTATCGGCCGACATGCCAGAGACAATGGTTGACCCACTTTCCAGCGTTTCCATACGCTCAGTAGCCATACGCAGGCTCACGTTGGGTACTTTATAGAACAGCCCCTCTTCTGCAGCAGTCCCTGAATCTGAAAGCACGCAATAAGAATCTTTAAGCAACCGATTGAAGTCATAGAAACCAAGAGGGGCCATGATACGCAGGCGGGAAGGAATAGCGATGCCACCGAGCTTGCTCTGCGTACGAGGATGCATCGGGAAGATGATTTCGAAGGGAAAGCGCTCAGTCAGCTTATTGAGAGCTTGAAATATGTTAGCGAGCGTCTGCGGGTTATCCACGTTTTCGCTGCGGTGCGCTGTTACTAAAATATATTTCCGCGCTTCGAGACCAAGGCGGTTAAGTATGTCGCTGGCTTCGATCTGCGGAGCAAAGGCACGCATAGCCTCGAAAGTAGTATTGCCAGACACGATGATCTTCGACGGGTGAATGCCTTCACGCAGTAAGTTTTCGCGATGATAGTGGTTATACGGAAGCAGTACGTTGCTGATATGGTCTATCAAGATGCGGTTGCGCTGTTCAGGCATCCGGCGATCCCATGCGCGCAGTCCAGCTTCCATGTGAAAGATTTTGATGCCGCGATGCGAAGCTGGCAGTACCGCGAGACCACTGTAGGTGTCACCCAGCACCAGCAATGCGTCTGGCTTCGTCTTTGCCATTACTTCTTCCGACTTGAGAATGACGTCAGCGACCTCCTTGCCGTATCCTGTGGTGTCGATATTGAGTTCAAAGTCCGGCTTACGCATGCGAAGGTCGTTAAAGAAGAAATCCCGCAGTTCAGGCGTGAAGTTCTGCCCAGTATGAACCATCACATGCTCAAAGTTCAATTCATCGAGCTTCTTGAGGGTCGCCCACATCTTGATCATTTCGGGACGGGTTCCGAAAATTGACATAACTTTCATGCAATAACTCCTAACAAATTCTGATTAAAACTTTATAAATACCCGGCTTAGTGAGCAGCAGGTAGGGGATGAATGGAAATTGCCGGCAGCGGAAGGATCATTTGCCCGCCGTTCTTAAGGTAGTTTTGATTTCTCTTGAGAATCTCGTCGAAGAAGCTCCATGCGAAGACGAGCAAATAATCGGGTGGGTTTCCTTCTGCAAGGATTGAGCTAGGATGAATCTGGAGGTGCGATCCGGGCGTGTAGAAGCCCGTCTTGGCCGGTGCATCATCTATCATGTAATCGAGATGCTCTTGTCCTAGCCCGCAATACTGAAGCATCGTATTCGCACGTCCCGAAGCACCGTAGCCTGCAATTGCGTGGCCCTGGCTTCGTAATTTCTGCAGCAACTCGAGCAATTCAAGCTTGTGGTTCGCTACATTTTCAGCAAAGCGCCTGAACGTCTCGAATTGGTCATACCCCAAGCTGCGTTCCTGAGCTTCCAATATTTTCACTGCTTCGGATACAGTCTGACTATGCTTGCTATTCTTTTTGCAGACGTAAAAGCGCATTGAACCAGCGTGGATCTGAGTTGGCTTGATGTCGAACACCATCATGTCGTAGCGGTCGAAATGTTTCATTGCCGACATAAGCGAGTAGTAGTAGAGATGCTCGTGATAGATCATGTCGTACTGCATCTCATTGATGACCTTGCCCAGGTAATGCACCTCAAACACAAATACACCGTCATCGCTCAATGCCTGCGAAATTGCTCTGGTGGTTCCCTGTATGTCGGAGATGTGCGCGTACACGTTGTTGGCCATAATCATGTCGACCTTTCCGTGCTCGGCGACAACGCGATGAGCCACAGCTTCGGTAAAGAAGTCGTTCACGACGGTAACTCGCGGATCGTTTATTGTGGCAACCACATTCGATGCAGGGTCGACGCCTATTACGGTGCGAATGCCTAGGTCTGCCAGCGGCCGCAGCAACACGCCGTCGTTGCAACCAAACTCGAGCACGGTCGCTGTCTCAGGCGTTAAAAAGCGCGATGTCACTTCAGCTGCGTAAAGCTGAAAGTGGTCTCGCAATGTTCCAATTGATGAAGAAAAATAGAAGTAGTGGTTTTGGAAAAGGACGTCGGCGGGAATTTTATCGACGATTTGCACCGCATAGCAGTCGTGGCAGAAGTAAAGCCGCTGCGGGAACTTCCGTTCATTATCGAATTGTTCCGGCTTCAAAAATGCGCCCGCAAGCGCCACCTCGCCGAAATCCATGACCTCGCTCATGTGTGTGCTGTCACAGAACGAGCAGCAATTATTGTTCACTACGGTAGTGCGCATGTGTGGAATACTCTCTAACTCAATTGGTGGGCTGGACGTCGTATCCGCGCAAGTGATGCTGTATGAAGTCGAGCTTTAACAACAGCTTTTTTACCTCCGGTACCGTGAGACGCTGAGTGTTGTGCGATGTGTAATCATCCAGAGTTGAAATTTTTTCCTGGCCATTGGTGAAATACATGGCGTAGTTTAGATCGCGATTATCAGCGGGAATGCGGTAGTAGTTATCCATGTCCTCCACACGTGCCATCTCTTCACGCGAAACCAACGACTCGTAAAGCTTCTCGCCATGACGAGTACCCACAATTCGCACGGGATTGTCCCTGTCGAAGATCTCTTTCAGTGCCTGAACAAGGTCACCAATCGTAGAGGCTGGCGCCTTCTGCACGAAGAGGTCTCCCTGGGTTCCGTGTCTAAAGGCGTGGACCACGAGATCGACCGAGTCGTCGAGTGACATCAAGAAACGGGTCATGTTCGGGTCGGTGACAGTCAGCGGCTTGCCTTCTTTGAGCTGTGAAACAAAAAGCGGGATGACCGAGCCGCGAGAAGCCATGACGTTGCCATAGCGAGTTGCGCATAGCATCGTTTCTTCCGTGCTAAGCGTTCGGGCTTTGGCGACCATGACCTTTTCCATTAATGCTTTGGTTTGTCCCATGGCATTGATTGGGTACACGGCTTTGTCGGTGCTCAGTACCACAACTTTCTCGACACGGTTAGCCACCGCGGCATTGAGCACATTCTCAGCACCGAGAACATTGGTTCGCACAGCTTCTAGTGGATAGAACTCACAAGAGGGCACCTGCTTGAGGGCTGCGGCGTGAAACACGTAATGCACACCACGCAAGGCTTGATGGATGCTGTCGTAGCTTCGTACATCGCCGATGTAAAACTTCAATTTATTATTGTTCAATTCAGAACGCATTTCTTCTTGCTTCTTTTCATCGCGGCTGAAAATGCGAATCTCGCGCACATCGGTGGCAAGAAAACGCTTCAGAACATGTCGACCAAAGGAGCCTGTTCCGCCTGTGATTGCCACTACTTTGTCCTTGAACATCATTTCCTCTCTAGCTTAAATTGATATGAATACATGGAATCGATCAGCTGCGGCCAAGTGGGTGGTAAATAGCCAGTAGCTTTGGTGAATTTGCCTGATTGCAGCGATCTATTTATCGAAACGGTATCGTCTGGAATAAGGCAGATATTTTTCCCGTAGCGTTCAGCGATAAGCTGCAGCAAATCGAACTTGGAGATCGGTGCTGCTGCTAGGTGATAAATGCCGTTTAGGTCAGGGCGCGTAATCACGTGGTCCCGTATGATTTCCGCGAGAACGACCGTAGGGAAACCAGAGAAGATTGCGCGTGTGAAGCAGCGGCATTCTTCGCTCTGCAATAGAAACCACTCAAGCAACCCGCTACGTGCTTTGAGTTCGTGCCCGATCATGGATGTACGCAACGTAACGGTATGCGGCTCTTTTACTTCGCCGAGTTGCTTCGCCATTCCGTAGAGGTCTACTGCATCTGGAAAGTCGTCTTCAGCATACTGACCCCTCGTGCCAGCAAAGACCCCATCAGATCCGATCTGGATCAAACGCGCACCGTTCAACCTGCAAAGGCGGGCGAGCCGATGTGGCAATACCGACAGTATTGAAAGTGACCGCATGGGGTCGGTTGGGATCGGTTTACCTATTGAGGTGCAGTTGACAACAACCTGCGGCCCCACATTGTCGAGCAGGCGCTCCAAGTGCTCATGGTTCTCAAGGTCATCAACTTGAATAAGACGCTCAGCAGCCGCTGGCGCAAAGAAACGTTTGTCGTCTGAATGACGTATTGTTCCGATTACATGATTTGGCTCTTTGCCTGACAACACTTGGAATACTGCATGTCCCAGCATGCCGGTGGAGCCAAGTATAAGGACCTTCATGGAATCGTTCTTAGGCACTCAAATACTCGCGAATAAGACGATCCTTCTCATCGGGGCTCGGGTAATTGATCAGAACTGCTTTGTAGACACCCTTAAAGACGAAAAGGCTTCCTACTCCCGCAGCAATGATTCCGAAGCGCCGGATCAACTCGCCAATGTCCTCGAGCGAACCCGCTCCGCCCAGCGCCGTCATTGGCAGGGTATTGGCCTCTCTGACCTCTCCCACCATAGCAAAGTCGTAGCCTTTCATGAGCCCCTCATTGTCAATTGAATTGACCACAATTTCGCCCGCGCCAAGCTTCTCGACCTGAGCGGCAACTTGAGCAGGAGCGCAACCCGTATTGGTTTGGCCGTTGTGGGTCCAAACCTCATAATTACCGCTGCGCTTGTTTTTTTTGATGTCCAGCACGACAACGATGCTTTGACTGCCGATTTCTTCTGCGACCCGAGAGATCAGCTTGGGATTTTCGATCGCCGCGGAACTGATTGCGACCTTTTCAACCCCCAACCCAATGATGCTCTTGGCCTGCTCTGCAGTTTTGATGCCTCCGCCATAGCATAATGGCATTCTCGACTGCATAGCAAGGTTCTCGATCATCTGGTAGTCGGGACTACGACCCTGCACCGTCGCATCGATGTCAAGAACCATCAATTCATCAACTTCTTTCTCGTTGAAAATTTTTACCGCATTGATCGGATCGCCAACGTATTTCGGTGAAGTAAAGCCTGCCGTCTTCACAAGTCCCTTGTCTCTGATCAGCAGGCACGGCGTAATTCTGGGTCGCAACATGACTATAGCTCCGCAAAATTCTTAAGTAACCGAGCGCCATAGTGGTGGCTCTTTTCCGGATGGAATTGAACGCCGTAGATGTTTTTAGAGCGCACGGCGCAACTGAACGTGGCGCCATAGTCAGTTTGCGCCAAGACATGTTCTCGATCAGCGCAGCGAAAGTAATATGAATGAAGAAAATAAAATCGTGCGTCATTTTCAAGGCCTGCAAACAGACCGGAACTTGTCACTGGCTTCACATCGTTCCATCCCATGTGCGGGAGCTGTGTGCGATGGCGAAATAGGGTGGTATCGAATTTTTCCACACGGCCATCTATCCAGCTCAGGCCTTGCAACTGCCCCTCTTCGCTAGCTGAGGCAAGAATCTGCATGCCCACACAGATGCCCAGCACCGGAACCGACCGTTCAAGCACCATGTAGTCAAGAGTCTGGCGCATTCCTGAGCGCTGGAGCAGCTCCATGGCATGATCGAATGAACCCACACCCGGCAGGATCAGTTTGGTGGCAGCCTCTAGGTCTGAGTAAGTCTTGGCAACCTTTACAGGAATGTCTAGGCGCTTGTAGACATTCAGGAACGCGAGGATATTGCCAAGGCCGTAGTCAATGACTGTGATCATCGAAAGATCCTGTTTTCCAGACCGAGCAGATTTGAAACTCTTGCACCCAGGGAGATCAGGAACAGTTTGTTCTTGTAGTCCCTGAAGGTTTTGTTCTCGCCCCTGAAAATCTGTTCAAACTCGGCCACGCTCCAGCCGAGCTTGGTCGCTACGTACTCGAATTCCTGAGCCATGGTCTTTTCATCGAGCTGCGGGCGAGAGATTATGTCCAACGCTTCTTCTCGCGTAAGCTGGCCAGTCAAGATCTCGCTCGACATGTATGCTCGGCGCTTGTCGTAGCCGAATTTTTTGGGCGTCCAAAAGGATTCATAGAAGCGCGTGAAGCGGGACTCATAGTGCTTTTGCGGGTAAGGCTGCCAGCCAAATTTCTCGTTGAGCTCTTGGATGGCTTGCTTTTTGATGAAAGGCACGGAATCAAGAAGCTTGATGACCCGAATGCCTTTGATCCAGCGATAGTAGAGCTTGTATTTTAGAATATCGCAGGTTGGCAGGGATTCAAGCGGGCGAGTGCCGAACTTCTGGTGAATATCCTTCACCTGTGTCATGTCAGTGGAGAAATAAGTCCACTCAAGAGATTCGCGTACGCACTCGGTCGAGTTGTTGCCGCCAGTGATCACATACTTGAATCCGTTCTTGGCGGCGAAGTTGTAAATAGCTGAGAAAAGCGCGAGATCCTGCGGAGTGTCAACAAACGGAACCTGAGATTTGAAGAAGGCCCGTTGCAGATCCTTCATCTCTTCCCAGTTGATCACTTCGGTGACCAAATCGAGCCCCATGCCCTCGATGATTTTTTGTATGTTGCTGACCCCCAGATCTGAATTCCAGCCAGCATCACAATGGAACATCAGGGGACGCAGCCCGAATTTTTCTTTAGCGATGTAGGTCACATAAGAACTGTCTAGCCCACCGCTGATGCCGATCAGGCAATCATGGTCCCGCCCCTTGCCATCAGCCTTGATCTTGTCGATCATGGGCATGATTTCCTTCAAGCCAAGCTCGTTCGGATGCCAGTTCGGCAAGATGCTCTTATGGAAATTGCAGCAATAGTCGCACCAACCGCGCTCGTCGAAAGTGATCGTCGAGTCGCTCGTGTCCATAATGCAATTAGTACAGATCTGATACTTGCGCTTGTTCATTAATTTGCCTTGTTGGATCGTTGAATAATTTACTGGATTGTTTTGTCGTTAGACACTGCAATGCATGAGCTTCACGCGCGTTTTGGACCTTCGACTCCTCGGACTCCGTCAAGCAAGGCAGATAAATACGCCCGGACATAAGACCACCGATCATTGACGAACAATAGCAGGAGCGTGCGGCTGACAAAAACCGAAATCAGTTGCTTGGATGAGAACAAGAAAGGAATATGTTTCCTGCGGAACAGCAGAAAGCAATTTCTGAGTTGATAGTAGCAACGCACCTGATTGTGAACAAGTATTGTAGTGATGCCGAGATTGATGGACCTCCTGCCTATGCGGTGGTGCATGATCGCACTAGGAACCACCCAAATCGGAACGTTCTTGTTTCTGCAGCGAAGGCACCACTCCGTGTCGACGAAATCAATAAAAAGGCTCTCATCCAGCAGGCCGGCAATGTCGTAGACCTCGCGGGTGGCTACAGTTCCTGATGAAATGACGACGTCCACGGGATAAGGATTCTGCTGCCCCTGCCTGTGGATGGCAGTAGATATGCCAAGCTTACTGACGGCGAGAGATGGCAACTCTTGTTCAGACATGTTGTCATAATAGAGTGGCGATACAACTGCAGGAACACCGAGACGTAACGGCTCGACCAGCGCGCTGAGGAAACCCGGTTTTATCTGCGAGTCTTGGTCGAAAAGTGCGATCACGTCAGCTCCGGAGTCTAGGGCGCTCCGAATACCGATGTTCTGTGCAAACGCAATTCCGGAATTGAAACCCAAGGTCGTCAGCTTGGCACCCGGAATAATTGTCTTCAAATCGTGTACGAACGTCTCGCTATTATCTACGAGAACAATGGTGGCGCTGTCTGCCAACAGGGCCTCGCACAACTGCCGTAGTATTTCCACGTTAGGCCTGTAACACACTATCACACACCAGATATTCATGGCCTAGAGCGACTTCCAGACTTCTTATCCCGCTGGTATATCAGCGCTAGAATCATTGAGAGAATAAGCGTGCCCATCGACGAGAATAACAGCGGATTGGATGCACACATGACCAAATACCCTGCATATCCAACAACCACGGCCTTGCTATTAAAAGCCGGTTTCGCTACGAAACTGTAGTAAATTGGAAATAAAAGCAGGCTCAGCATAACCAATCCACCAAATAGTCCGAAGCTTCTAACGATCTCGTGATACGTCAGTTCCGTGACGAACAGGTATCCGCGTCCTGTAAAGTAATGGTAAGCCCCCAGGCCCTGCCCGAACAGCAAGGTGACTGGGTCTTCGAAAAGAGCTGTGTAATCGGCGAGGGCTTGGAGCTTCACGCTGTTAGAGGTTTCCAGGGGGTCTAGAAATGCGCCGATTTCGGTCTGGAAAAAAAAGCTCAGTGCAAGCATGACGATCAACGCCCACAGCAAGCTCCTGACTTTGTGCCGTGTGTACACGAACCACAAAGCGATCGGCAACGTGACCCCGATCAGGATATTGTTGCGCGAGCCCGCGAGCAGCATTCCGACGGTGTTGATCAGCGTTATGAGAATAAATTGCATCCTCTTCTTCCGGTCCGATGCATGCACCGCCCTGTCGAAGTAGTAGGCGATCGATATCGCAAGCATAGGGGATGTTACGAAGTAGACCTGCATCAAGACCACACCTTCACCATAGTCGCGCCCGCTGTCGAGTTGCACTACGCCTGTGGCTTCTCCGAAGTTGTAGAGGGGAAGGTACAGATCGGGGACTGCCAAAAGGGCGAGGTAGGTGAAGACGATCAAGACTGCCAGACACGTCAGAACCGCGGCTAGCTGCCTGAACAGGTCGCTGCGACTGAGCACCAGCAGCAAAGCAAAGGTAATAAGGACATAACCTTTCACGAGAACGAATCCTCCATAAGGCTCACCACCGTTGCGTACCATGTAGACCATGATCGACAGCAGCGGAATCAGAATGAAAATACTCACGTAGGCAAGTAGGCTTGCAGGAAGCTTGATATGTTGCGGCGAGACTGCAAAGCCTGCAAGGACAAACAGCCAGCAGACTAGGAAGATCTCAACCTTTGCGCCTAGCAGCTTGTCCGCCGGGTCAAAAACACAGGCCAGCAGGAAAGCTAGCAGCGGCCAGCCAAGCAAGCGCTGCAACCCTCCGTGATGGAGTGGGGTCATATCTGCGGAAATGGTTGTTGCTTTAATAGGGTGCTCTTGATATAGGCTGCGCGTTAACGGGCCACTAGCCGTAACCTTCCGATCAGCACCAACAAGCTGAGAGCGAAGATCACCCGCGACCAAAATTTACGAAGCAAGCTACGCGTTGACACTGTACTTGTCGCATTTCTGCCATGCTTGCGCTTGAGTAGAGTGGCTTCATCAATGTGTAAGTTCGACTGAGCCAGATTGCTTGCCAATGCGATCCATAGGTCGTGCGATTCGACGAAATTTGGAATCGGGACGACCATCGGAATAATCTCGCGGCGAATCGCCATCGCGCATCCGAAATAGTTTGTTTTACCGATGAAAATGTCGGTAATGTTGCTCAGGTGCTTCCTCGAATTAGCCGTTGCGACTCCGTCATACGGCACATCAATATTGGTCTCTTGGGCGTCAACCCACGCGAGGTTAGAGCTAACAACCCAGCAGCCCGACTCGGCAAGCTTACGTGTCATCAGCTCTGCGCGTTTGGCAATCCAAATGTCATCCTGATCTGATAAAAAGATGTAGTCGTTGCGAGCGAGCGATATGGCGCGGCTAAAGGAATGAACCTCGCCGCAATTGCGGTCGTTCTGGTGAAGTGAGATCCTTGGATCACCGATGCTGCGTATGGTCTCCACTGTTTTATCAGTCGAGCAGTCGTCGACGACGATCACCTCGTCTTCAGGGTCCAACTGTACGAGGATGGACTTCAGTTGTTTCAAAACATACGCCGCACCGTTGTACGTGGCCATGCAAACGGAAATACTCATAGGATGCTTCGCGAAAAGAAGTAAAAAAGAACGCTCAAGAGAGAGTTTTAGTATTGATTTTGCGGTCAGTCGGAAAAGGACTTCGCAAAGCGGCAATCGCCTCAGGTGTCTTGAACTGTTGGTTGTTTGGCAACTGCGCAGCCATCGGTTTGCGGGCCACCAGCAGGATGTCATGCGGCCTGAAAACATCAACTGAAATGATCTCCAGACCTATATGATCTAGAAGGTCTACTGCCAGGCGAGTATCAAACACGTGGTGATGCAGGCAACGGTTCTCGAAATTCCTGTGTGAACGCTTGGCGAAACTATGGTGATCACCAGCGTCCGGATCCTTGGACAGGTCGTGCATGCACAGAATCTCTTCAAGATGCGTCAAGTCGTCCTCGTCAACCCCATATTCGAAGTCTTCGATCAGGTGTGATAGCGTTGTCACAGGCCGTCGGTGGTCGAAGGTGCCGTCGCGATGTGGCAGGGCAAGAACAAGTATCCCCTCTACCTTTAGAACCCGAACCCACTCGGCCAGCGCCTTTAACGGATTCGCACTGTGCTCCAGCATGTGAGAGGACAGCACGAAGTCGTAGCTCGATGATTGGATACGGCCCAAGTCGGTTGCCTCGCAAACGTACTGATTTCCCGGCGCGCGAGATTCATCGAAGCAGAATGTAAGGCCGACCTCTATAGCACCCTCCCACGTCGTGCGCTGACCGAAATTACAGTTATCGATGCGCGCAGCGAGTGGATAGACGGGCAACGCTCCCCGGCCCATGAACATGCCACTTGGTCCGCCTATCTCCAGGCCGGTTTTGCCTTCGAACTGGGACTTCCCGTCCTTTAAAAAACCCGACCGGTAGGGATACACGCGCCGGTAGGCGTGTGCTATGAGGCCGGCGAACCCTTGGGTTCTGAAAATAGAGCGAATACTTGTCAGCAAGGGCACGGGATGTCTCCGAATGCGTTCATGAGGTTTGCTTGTTCACCCGGAGTTCTGAACATCCTTTGTTACCTGCGTTGACGCCTTGAACAAGGCGAAGGTAGCTGGTACCGAACTCCATTGTGCGCTCGCGCAATGCATCGCGTGCAGCGTGCTGCGTCTCTTCTGATTCGGCACCGAC
>JACCED011871770.1_pt1 | contig 12830 bp, 9 predicted proteins | sample 7455021 | NCBI WGS metagenome assembly JACCED01 (sample SAMN15323456, study PRJNA562643) | freshwater metagenome | isolation source: river surface water | place: USA:Blue River Watershed | collected 2017-08-19
CCTATTTTTTCTTCGAGCTATTCCGCTTCTACCGCTTGTCATTTTCCTCTGCGAGTTTGCAGAGGAAAATGAGAGTTTTTTCGGTAAAGTAGTTTTTTTGGCCCTCTTCCGTGAGCTCCCAATTTGGCCTGACTTTACGCATCAGGCCTGCGTCCCCGAGTCGCTTACCGGCCCAGCCGAAATCTTTTTCGAAATTAGATTCGCCGGTTTTATCTCCTGCGGCGGCGTCAAGGTAAGCGTCCGAAGCTCTTAGTAAGGGGCGCACCGCAATCTTGATTTCGTCTAGCGTGGCTGTCCCGCCGAATGACTTGAGGGTGTTAAGGATGGGGAGGTAATAGTCCTTCTCGATAGGTTCGTTTTGGGTCATGTTTTCATATCATTAATATAGGGTGGGATTGCAAGTTAGTCCTGGACGGCCGGGGCGATTTGTTGTCTCATTTTGATGTCCAATACTGTCCTGTGAAGTCGCCTCTCCCCATCCCCGTAGTTGACCTTTTTGCCGGCCCTGGCGGGCTAGGTGAGGGTTTTTCGCGTGTTGAGGATCGGGTAGGTCGCAAGGTCTTTAAGACTGTCATCTCTATCGAGAAAGATCCTCACGCCCGTCAGACGCTTAGACTCAGGGCGTTTTATCGCCATCATCGCGATAGCCGTACGAGGCTCCCGGATGCATACCTTCGAGTTCTTAGGGCGAGTACGGCCAAAGAGAAAAGCTTAGCCTTAGGTCAGCTTGCCCAAGACGTGATTTGGAAAAGAGTGTGCGATGAAATTCCCGAATGGGTCAGAGCGGGGAGGAAAAGTTGCGAGCTTGGCCCTGATAATCTCGAGATTCATGCTGCCATAAAAAATAGGCTCAAGGGGGCGCGCAAATGGGTCTTGATTGGCGGTCCTCCTTGCCAGGCGTATTCCTTGGTCGGTCGTTCTAGGATGCGTAATCACGAAGGAATGATACAGGATACGCGCCATTTCTTATACCGTGAATACTTGGCCGTTATCCGTAAGTTTAGGCCAACCATTTTCGTCATGGAGAATGTAAAGGGGCTTAATACCGCTAAAGTAGAGGGTATGCCGATTTTACCTATGATCGTGAGGGACCTCGAGTCAGCCGGTTATGCTTTGAAGTCGATTGTTAAATCAGAATCACCTAGCGATTTTATGGTGAAATCTGAGCGCTTCGGCATCCCTCAGACCCGTCACCGGATGATTATAGTAGGAGTCAGGCTTTCGGAGTTTGGGCTGGCTGAAAAACTTCATCCTATTGAGCAAAGCCTAGTAACAGAAACAGTTCACAATGCGATTTCTGGCCTCCCAAGACTTGCTGCCCTTGATTCATCTACTCCCCGTTCCAACGTCGAAGAATCCTTGAAAGGAAAGCCCTGTCTTGAGCGTGATTATGAGTGTAATTTCGAAGATCGAAAGCTGGTCAAATTTATAACTTCAGGGTCTCCGCAATTATCGGGTATGATTCTTAATCATGAGGCGAGGTCGCACATGCCTGAAGATTTGAAGCGTTATCAGTGGTGGGTCGACAATGCTACAGAAACGACAAGCCCGCGACTTAACGGAAAGGTCCCAAAGAGTCATCTACCTAAGCACCGCAACTCTTCTGCTGATGGCGCCTCGGCTTTTTCTGACCGTTTTAAGGTCCAGGTCAGCGGTCGGCCCTCCGGTACGATAACCTCCCACATTTCCAAGGACGGCCACTACTACATCCACTATGATCGCAAGCAGGCCCGTAGCTTCTCGGTCCGTGAGGCAGCCCGAATACAGACTTTCCCGGACGACTACTTTTTCATGGGTAACCGGACCCAGCAGTACCACCAGGTAGGTAATGCCGTTCCGCCTTATCTTGCCTATCAAATCGGCCTGCGCGTCTATGAGGCCCTTCGCGGGTAGTCTAGAAGTGCCAGATATCCGCCGCGAGGTCTGCTAGGGCGTCACGCCGTTCACCAAGCTCCTTGGCAGTCAACGTGGTGATTTTGTAACCGTCATTCATCGGGATGCTTGGAACGATTTTGTTACTAGCTGCAAGGAAGGCGTTGCCTAACGAGTCGATCAGTTCGATGAACTGCTGCTTGTCGGAAAAGCCATGCTTGTTGATGCCTGTGTCGTACTCATTGACTAGCAGTTTGATGCCCTTCTCGCATGAATAGCCTCCAGTTACGTTAGGAATATGCGTAAAGTCGACTTTCCGTCCGGCCTTGCCCGGGTGTTGCATCGCGAAATTGATACGACTGGCGATGGCCTTCGAGAGGCGGATCTCTTTAAACATATTACGTGCCTTGAATCCGACGATAAGTTCATGCCTGGAGGGCCCGGCCTTGATGAGTTCAGCGATTTTACTATAGACGCCTGCCTCGAGGTCAGAGGGGGTACGGCCGAGTTCGCCCTTTGCGATATGCCTGGCGATTTGTGCTAACGGCTTGTCGATGGTGTTGGTTCGAAGGTCGCAGATCTTCCATCGCATATGAAGCTTTTCAAACACGAAGGCAACTCGCTGCATAGCCTCTGTAAGCTCGTCGTGATCGTCGAAAAGGGAAGCCGTGGCGATCAGCGCGGGGCGAGGAAGTTTCGCACCTAGGCACCCCAAGGTGTGCAGGAATTGGAAGTCGAGTTTTGCTCCGCCTGCTTGGCTATATGCGTAGCTGCTGAACGAGCCGTAGCATCTTAGAGACCTATCTAGTGCAGCTAGTAGCTCAGCATGTGCGGTGGGGTTGGCAGAGAGTAGGTCGTTGTAGCAGTCAAAAAGGTCATCTTTAGAAATATGCCCGTTCTGGGAAATCCAATGTGCCCGAAGGAAGTCATTCTTATTCGCGTCAGCAATTTCAGGTTTTGTGTCCGAAAGTACTGTGGCCATGGATTGCCTGGGCCCTTCGAAAAAGGCTTGTGTTGACTCCGCGCCGGCGTCGCCGCCGTAGCTAAAGAATGAGCTCATGACGAGTTCCCAAGGTTCGAGTTTTGTGCCGCTAGCGTTGATGGAGGCGAAGACGCGCATGCCCTCTTTGCGTTCATCGGTATTAATAATGACTAGTTTAATGCCCTCCAGGATGCGTTTCAGGATTTCGTCCGCGCTGATCTTACTTCCAGACTGCGAAAGCACCTGATCAATTTGTTCATCTAGGGGCTTTTGGGCTTTGAAAATAAGGTGAGACTCCAGGGCCTTTTTCCATTCCTTGTTCGACTTTATGGCATCTTTATTCGTGTTGGGTCCGAAGGGTAAGAGGTTCGGAGAGTCCGACAGCGCAACTTCACGGTAAGCACCTCTGTCGTCGCAAGTGGCTCCTTTTGTCACTTTGTGCATAATCGCTGGCTTGTTCCGATCACCAAGAAGCCGTCGTGTTCTTACGGATATGCTGTTCGAGCTGCATCGTACCGCCAGTCGACGGAGCAATACGGCTAGGGTCGTAAGCCGTTGCTGTCCATCGACCAAGTCGGTCTGGCCGGACTTCGGGTCATGCGATAGGACTATGCTTCCAAGGAAGCAGCTTTTCCCATCGGCCTTATCTCTTAACTTGAGTCCTTCCAGGATGTCCTGGAAGAGATCGGCGACGTATTCTTGCTCCCATTTATAACTTCTTTGATAATTGGGCACGATGAGTTTCGGGTGGGATTCCAAGAACTCACCGAGGGTCATTACTTTTGCATCGAGGGGCATGTTTAGGCAATTTGTGCGTCTTCGTAGCACTTTTGGACAAATTTAACTGAGGTGCCGATTGATTCCATGATTTCCAGGTCTTTGATGGTTGCCCTGAGCCGGAGTAATTTGATGGCTCGTCTAAATCTTTCCATGCGTTCGGCGGGGTCCTTGGAGTTGTTGGCAAGGTGTGCTTTAGCGAGGGTGAGCGGGACCTTAGGAATGCTAGCCAAGGCAGAACGTTCCATGATCTGCACCAATTCGTCTTCCTGTAGTTTACCGATGAGCCAATAATTATCCTCAACGTTATCCTGATCCTTAAGGACTTCATATCGCCACCAAAGCCGCCCAAAAGCGTGACGCTCCTGCCGTTCTTGGCTCACCCAGCGCTCGCTCGGTTTCTCTGAGATTTTGTTCGGATCCTCCCATCTCCATGCTACGAGGTTCGGCATGTAGTGGCAGGCCAGGGCGTTCCAGATGCCGGCTTTACTGGCTTCGTTGCGGCTGATTTGCATCCTGGAATGTAGGATGCGGCCCCATTCGAGGTCAACTTGACGTGCTCTTGGTTTTTTGAAGCAACTTTCGGGGTAGTTGTGGCTTACTGCAACCTTCAGCATGTCCTCATATAAGTGCTCTATTTCATCGTCTTCGACTTTTGTTCCGAGGCTACTAAAGTCGAAGCTTTCACTGTTGAAGGTGAGCCGTTTGAGCTCTAGCTCCTTGCACTTCATTCGAGTGAGTTCGGTGAGCAGATCCCAGTCTTTAACTCCATTTCTGGATTTGTTGTCAACTGGGCTGAATTGCGGGAAAAGTTTCATGATTATTCGCCGTGGATTGCTTGGATCGGGAGGTGAGCTTGAAGGAGGGCGCGCACTCCTTCCGGGTCATCCTTGTATCGTTTGAGGACGTTGGCGGTACCGAGGGGTTGGCCATCGATCTTGAAGTGTGCGACGAAGAAACGTTGGATGAAATCTCCGAGTGTCCCTTTTTCAAAGGTTTCCTTGCTGATGTCGTCTTCGTTTCGTGAGGCATATTCGAGTATCGAGCACGCAGCTCCATAATAGAGAAGATCAATTGCGGCTTGGTCGGGTTCGTTATTGTCGGGATTTACGCGGCCGATGAATCCGGTGTTCCTGCCGTTCAGCAGGAGTCTGACGCGAGTTGGGCTACCGTGAAGTGACGTTCTCGACCAATCTAACTTCCACGCCGAAGCATTTCCGCCATCTTGGTGAGGGAAGTCCACGGTAGTGGTGGGGAACATTGAGCCCGTTCCTTCCAGCAGGAATTTCGCTGAGGCGTCCCAGAGCGTATCCCCGGGGTGCTTAGCCGCGTTCTCGTCGCCGGACTTTCCGGCTTCCAGCAATACTAGGCTATAATCGATGTATAGCATGTCTGCGATCATGCCCTTGGGAATCGTTAGCAAGGTCTGAATGTCGCCGGATTTCTTTTTATCGAACGGCTGAGACTGTGCTCCAGTCATAAACATAGTGCTGGGGCAACGTGCGCGTACCACGATTGTTACCAGGGAGTTTGAGGCTAGTCCTAGTAATTCAAAGATAGTGGAAGCGAGGACGTTAGCCGTAACCTTGATGCGTAGCTCGGTATCGCATGTGTATCCTTTGATGAATTCGTTTCTTTTGAGGGCTTTCCCGTCTTCAAGTGCTTCGATAACTTTGATCGCGGGGCACTCGGTTTTTAGCGTCTTGAATGGGGAGACGGTAACGTTGGACATGTTTCAGATAAATTTAAGCGTTACCTTGATGCCGAATGTTTTAGCGTTCAGAACGACGGCGAAGATCCCCTTAGCAAGGGTCTCTCTGGTGAGCACTTCTACAGGTAGTATCGCTCCCTCGGCTAGCATTTCTGGTTTCATTTCCTCGGGCTTTCCCGCGAACCAGCCATAGATATGGCCTGGAAGTTTTCCATGAATGTTCTCGGGTTCTCCTATTTCACTGTCTACGTCCATGGTTCCGCCGCCGAGTGTGCGTGCCTTGGCTGTGAGCTCGATCTTAGTCTTACCGGTGGGTATTTTGGGTGAATTGAGTAGCCTGATGAAAATGCAGCTCTCCTTCTGGAATGTGCCTAGTTCGGCTTCAGATTTGATCTGACCGCCGGCGCCGCCGCCGCCTCTGCCGGTATCGTCATCAACATCGTTGCCACCTCCCGCATCTCCTTCTCCCCAGAGGCCTCCAAGTCGAAGGGCGACTTTACCCATTCGATCTGAGTTGCCGTTGTGTGTGGCGATGTTTGGCGCTACGATGCTCTGGATCTCGCCCCTAATTCGGTTAATAATTGAGGGAACCGTCTTGTTGGACTGGATGGCCCAATCATCATGGGCTGGCGGTTCACTTTTTTTAACTTCAGCTTCGATTTCCTTGGCATTTGGTCCGGAAGGATGGAGGAAAAAAACGGCTGCGTACTCGTTCGCTGGCATGGAAGATTCGGCCATCTGTTCATATTTCACTACCTGTCCAGGCGCACGAATTAGGGCGACATGGCGGCAGCTTGCCACGCCGTCAGATGTGCCCCACAAGGCAGTGCCGAATGGGTGCCTTGGCGTGATTGCCTGAGACTCGTACTTTGGCCGTGGGGATTTGCTCGATTTGAAGACGGCAAGATAGCCGTAACCATCCGAGCCCTTTTTGATGAGTTTAACCGTAACCTGCGGGTCGGGCTTGTGGGCGGGATTGAAGATGGCCTTTTGTATCTCGTTGAAACAAATCTGGTATAAATGGAGCGGACTAGGAAGGTCGTCAGGGGAGAGTGTCTCCTCTTGAGACTGGTCGCAGCTGAGGGTGCATATAAGCTTTCCGTCGTTCTTTCCTGATCCTTGCATCCGGGGCCAATACCAGAGGAGTAAGGCCTCCTTGATTGCCTGCATGAACTGAGATCGCCCTTCTTGGTCTGAAAGAATGGCCGCAGAGTGCGCTGATTGTATGGGGAATGAAGGACCGAGCATCATCACGCTGGTTCCGGTCTCATTTTTAACGTAATTATTAAATCCGATGGCTTTTGCTAACTTGTCAGCCTCGACGCCAGTTAGGGGTTGATTGAATTCATTGCACCCGGATGGGGTAACTCCCCACCAGTGCCTTCCAGTTTGTTCTTCCGTTTCTTTGCACAGGCTCATGCCCATAATGCGAGACACTATGTTGCCGAGTTCATCTGTGGTCCTGGTATAGGTGATGATAGTTTTCACCGAGCTGAACCTGAAGAAGACAGATTTGCCAAAGCCGAATGCTCCGCCGGAATTCTCGTCATGTTTGTCTTGTCCGATGTTCCGGACGAATGAAACGAAATTCCTGACCTCAGATTTTACATTATCTTCAGTTGGTCCAGCCAAGCCGACGGTCCCTCGGTCTTCGATGATGATGTAGGGTTCACCTTTGCTTGTGGCTTTTAAAAGTGATGCCGTGAGCTCACGTGAATCGTCTTTCCCGTTTAGGACCGATGAGGCGAATGTCTTGGATTCTGCGTCGGTGAAGGTGCGAAGCACGAAGCGGTAGTTAGCATTGGCGCTACTATTCTTGTCCTTGCGTGCGTCCCAGGTGTTCTGGGCGGTCTCTCTTACGAACAGAGAAAGTTCGTCGATGTATCCTGGTGCGCCGAGTAGCTTGGTTACGATGCGGTAGTCGAAGCCGCCAAGAGGCGTTTTCTTTTCGGAGAAGATGGAAAGCATTTTACTGTTTTAGCTGATCGATGAGGTTGTTGAATTCAGTCTCCGACAGGCGGAAATTCTCGGCGTGTCCGATGTTGATTTGATACTTTAGGTTACTTACCCCTGGGGGGCTCTGCTTGCCGTCGAATGAAGCAGGGACGATTCGGGGAAAGCCTTCGCGGACGATGTAAGCGGTTTTATCAAGCAGCCGGAAGTATCTCGTGGCTGTCGTGATTTGTTGCGGGCTCGCTTTAGCTTTGAGCATGCCTTCCTCGAGCCTGCCTTGGTTCACTCCGAGCGTCCGAAGGCGTTGCACCATGCCGGGCAAGCTGAGCTCTTCGCTAGAGGTTGCTTCGATTCGGATTACCCTGAGCGCTAGTTGGCCGTCGCCAGGGGTCTCCAGTTGGCGGATACCATTAATCGTGATATCCGCACTGGCCGTCGTCTTCGTTTTTGTTTCGATCGCGATTTCGCTTCCACAGAAGTCATGGCGTTCGCCTTCGAAGCCATGCCAGAATTCCAAGGCGTTCGAGCCGTGTTTCTGGGCGATTTCCTCTAGCGTGATTAACTCACCGAGTAGTCCAGCCAGCTCGTTTACGTTAAGTCCGTCAGCATTGCTGAGGAATAATTCACGCCACTCATCCAGCGCGCCACTGATGGTGCCGCGCTTGGTGGATTTCGTGTCGATGCATTTTCCGCAAATGCTTGTGGCCAGGGATGTAAAGATGCCGTCCGTGTAGAGTCCTTCCGTCTCTACGACTATCCATGAATTAGTCGTGCCGGAACCGTCCGGAGATTGGGTTGCCCTGATGCCGCGGCTTTCCCAGATGACCCGCTCCGCTGAGACGATGTCGTTACTTCCGACCCAGAGAGATAACCGACCGATATTATTGACGGAAAGCTTGAGTAGGAAGCCGGCGAAAATCTCTTTGTTTAGGTTCCTGAAGGCGAATTCTCCCGCCAAGGGGGGCGAGCTTTTTCGCAGATCGTTTAATGCGAGTTCGAGATGGGCGAACAATTCGTTCTGAGCTTTCATACTGTAGGTTCTCCTTCGAATTCTTCCTCTTCGTTGGCGTTCCGTGTTGGTTCGATCCGGACTCTTACGGAGCCTAGGCCGCTGCGATCTGTTCTTCCTCCGGGGAAGAAGATGGCTAGGCCGAATACATCATCAATTGCTTCAAGCGGCAGACGATTCTTCTTATTGCTTTCATTTGGCTGCGAATCCGCCCTGGTAGGGTAGATGACGATTAGGCCTCGTCCATCTTCGTACTTCGTTCTTTCTGCGATACGTTCAGGGTCGTTTTTGCAGCGGCTTTCCAAAGCGCCCGGATTCTCGGCGTCGGCGAAGATGTCGGTCGAACTTTTGATGGCTTGGAGGTAGGCGAATCTCTCTCCGGCGTAGGCTTTGTGTCGACTGAACTGGAACTTGCGGATGTCTAGACCGGCTAGGTTGATTTCATCGCCCGCCTGCGGCGCCTCCGATTTTGTCTTAATTGCAATGTTCCAATGGAGGCAGCCTCCGAGCTCTTGACGTTTGCGAATGTAGCTCAGCAGGATTTCGCGATCAGCCTTCTGGTTCTTTTCGTGGAATTGGTAGTTCGAAAGAAAGGCGATGACCGTACTGACGGTTGCATCACGTTTAAGCCAGAAGCCCGGTTTTCTGTCCCAAGCGGGTCGCCCTCCGCAATCTGTGATGAGCGTTTCCACGGATCGTTTGTTTTTGGCCAATGGCTCGGCCTCGTCCTTATGGACGAAAGTGGTCTGAATGCAGAAACCCTCGTAGTCGATGTCGCAATCTTCGGCATGATACATCTTGGATCTCGCGGTGATCTGCATCCCGGGACTTTTCCGGATGCGAAGTCCGACTTCGGCCGGCGATTTGCCGGCCATGAAGTAAGAAAGCTCCTGGAACATTTCGAATTCAACGGCCGAAAGTTGAAGGAATTTGTCCTCCATCTCCTTGGTCATCCAGATTCTAGGCATGTCTTCATAGTCTCTCCTGTACCCGAACCATCTTCCCATCTGCAGCAAGGTGTCGTACGTGGTGGAGGTGCGCACGAAATATGAGGTGCTCAAGCCTTCCAAGGTGATCCCGCGCGAGAGGGTGTTGCCTCCGATGACTATCTGGACCGCTCCTTTTTTAGACTTATCATAGCAGGAGTTGAGGTTGGAAGCCAAATTGGGGTCGCTGTTGCTCACTATCACGGCTACGTTGGTGAAGAAGTTTGCAGTGAGTTGGGTGGAAAGGTTTTCCCATGTGACTTTATCGTGTCTGCAGCCGATCGAGTTTTGGCTAAACTTGCTTGATTCGCTCTCCCACTGGGCTTTCCATGTGCTTCGTTCTGCTTCGTAACTGTCGGTAAGCTTTTTAAGTACTCCCGCTACGACAGGTTTCATCTTTCGGTGGATTGCCGTATACTGGGAAGTGTTGATGAGCATCGATTTGAAGTCGGCTTCGAGCCCAAGTTGGCGTTCGCGCCAACAACGGGCAGCCGTACTCATCAGGAAGTATCGGATCGCTTCCTGGAGCGATTCACTCTCGGACATCTCAAACTCATCCAACGACTTCCTGCTGGCTGGGCAGACTTTGGTTACCTCTTCCTTGGAGATTTCACGGACAATGTCGTTCCCGTCGCTCCCAGCGTCGTCGGAGTTGAGAGGGTTTCTTCCGAAGATACGTTCGGGGCCGAAGTAGTCTTTGTTCAGTGGAATCGCAAATAAGAAGTCCCGCGGATAGAGGTCTTGTTCTTCTGCCTTTGGGTTTATGAGTACGTTGGCGAAAGGCGTTGCGGTGTATCCCACGTAGCTAACTTTAGGCAATAGTTCCAAGATGTCGCGGATTTCGCTGTTGATCGCGGCCGGATCTTCGCCCGGGCGCTTCGTGTTGACAGATGCATTATCGCACTCGTCATCGACGATCAGTACTGGGCAGAGTTCCTTGTGTTGGTCTGCTACCCCCTGCAGCCATTTTCTGACCCTGCGCAGGACGATGGCGTTCTTTTTAATTACGGCAATTTTCCTGACATTGATATTTCCCATCACCGAAGTGGCATTTCCTCTTTCCTTGAATTCGCCGTCCGGGTCCACGATCAGCGTGGTCTGATCGCATTTAGCCTGCGTCAGCCAAGCCCATTGCGTGTCATTTTGCCCCACGAGATCACGCTGTATTCTGTCCTGCGTCTGGTAGCGGAGGGTGTTAGTCGTGCCCGCGAGGACGATGATTATCCGATATCCTGCGTCCCCCGCTTTAGCCAATAGTCCCATGAAATTCATGGTTTTGCCGCTCTGGACCCTCCCGACGACCAGGCCTTGCTTGCGGAAGCGTGAAGAGCCCGGGCTCCCCAGCTGGCTGACAATGCGGGTGGTAGCTTCGTCGACGCCATCGACGTTCTCCGGGGACATTTTGCGCTCTCCGAGAAGCAACTTGCGATATCTTGGCCACAGGTAACTATACTCGTTCGGCCCAAAATACCATTTTTCGTTTTCAGTCTTAGGCTTATGGGAGATGCGAGGGTCGCGGTCTATGTAGACGTCGGCTTGAAGTTTCCGCACTTCTTCGCCGGCAAGAGCAGACCTAGTCTTGGCGTCCGCTGCCGGGGTGCCGTTGGCAATCAGCTGACGTTCGAGATTCTGGATCGCTTCGGCCAGGGCCACTCCGGCGCTGACGGCCGTTTTTATTGCCTGAATGTTAGTCTTTAGAATGGGGTCGGACATGGGGTGCACCCATTTATGCCGCCGCCTTATTCACTAGCAAGCGGAGACCCTTTATGTTCATAAGAATTATAAGACTTAAGTTTCCCGGGGTGCGATGGCATAAAAGCCTTGAGGCTCATACCTTTGTGGTTTTTATTTAAATATGGAAATCAAACAGCTTTCATTAAAGGAACTCATAACTGAGGCCGATAAAGGTCATTTACTTATCCCAAGATTCCAACGTGATTACGTATGGAATTCTGAAAAGGTCGGCGGCCTCTTGCACTCTATTTTGCAAGATCGTCCTGTCGGAATGGCAACAGCATGGCTACAGCCGCAGGGGCATCCGCATTCGCCGCCCAAACGCTTCTCGATTGATGATGCCGGCACTCCTCGCGAGTTTGGTTCATTCGTCGATGTGCCGTCAGTCACCGCTCTCGTCCTGGATGGAAGACAACGAATCACAACGATCTTACATGTCTTCACCGAAAACTTTTATGCAATAACCGAGAAAAAGGGGCCTGTGGCGAATAGGTGGTTTGTTGATTTGTCCAAACAAGTAGACGACGAGGATTTCATCTTTGAGGAAAAGGCTCACAAACTCTCGAGGCGAAAACTTGACTCCGTTGCCTCCTGCATCGCGCAGGGGTATTTCCCCCTTAAGGATTGGCAACTTATGGGGCGTTCTACTGCGCTTCTTTCTCAGCCCGAAACCTATCCAAACGGTCAATTGCCCAGCAAGGATGTCCAAGACGCGAGAGCTGTAAGGATTGAGCAAGTGATTGATCTACTTGCGCGTTTCAAACTTCCTGTCGCCATGATTAGCGACACATTCACGCTTTCCGATGTTTGTGAGATTTTCGAAACGTTAAACCAGTCCGGCACTAAGGTCTCAGTCTTCGACTTGGTTCATAACAATCTATTTTCAAATGATTTTGACATGAAATCGCGTTATAAGCATTTCAAGTCTGAGCTTCCTGCAAGTGATGTCTTTGGGGATACTGAACCGGTTTTCTTCGCACAGCTCGCAACTTCTCTTTATATTGCAGATGACCCGACGTGTCAGCCGCCGAGGAGGGATAGGGCGTCTAGCGACAAGCCCCTGGTATCAGTTCGTGCGGGTGATTTGCTGGACACCCCTCGTCGCGGCTATGAATTGCTCATTTCGGCAATTGAAGATGGCCGCTTTGGCAATGCCTTGAGCGACCTGTATGGGTCTTTCGGCGGGAAGTTCCGTTTTAATAAGACGGCCTATGAGGTTAGCTTCACCATTTATTTCGCAATATATCTATCGTGTAAGACCGATGCGGAGCGATCAAGGTGCTGCCGACTGTTTAGGTCGTTTTATTACCGTAACTCCCTCTTGGAACGTTATGTCCAGGGCTATTTGAGTAAGCACCAGGATGACTTGGCTGCCCTTAAGCGAATCGTTCATTCACAGCCCGAGCTTGATATTTCTGCTTGGGCAAAGTTCGCAGACGAGCAACTCGACTCTCTCATCAGTGCTGACAAGAAAAAGCCAGTTTCGTTATCTAAGGAAGAACTCGTCTCTGAATTGCTCGATGCTAAGGCAGACAATAATGGTGCAGTTGCCTCGCTCGTGAACATGCATCTTTTGGCGAGAAACAACTTAGATTTGCTCACGTCTGAAGTCCTCGACGTTTCAGTAAAGAACCCCGATTCTCGCTCTGTTGAGATTCATCACCTTTGTCCTAAATCTTGGATGGATCGAGACCAAGAGACCTATAAAGAGACTTACCCTTTTGTAGAGTGTTTTGCGAATAAGGTTCCTTTGTCTCGCGGCTCCAATAACGATTGGAGTGCTGATGCTCCAAGCCGAGCTTTGAC
>JACCED011456030.1_pt1 | contig 12828 bp, 7 predicted proteins | sample 7455021 | NCBI WGS metagenome assembly JACCED01 (sample SAMN15323456, study PRJNA562643) | freshwater metagenome | isolation source: river surface water | place: USA:Blue River Watershed | collected 2017-08-19
AGCACCTGATGCATTACACCGGAATCAACGATTTTTCCGCCCTCTCCTCGTGCCTTGCCAAGCGCAGCGGGAGTGAGTGGTGCCGTTCATGGTCGAAACACCGGCAGCATTTTTACAAGATACTCCACGCTGACACCGCATCACTTCCGACAGAGAGTTCAGGTTCAACCCGATCAAACAGTGAAAAAGAGGAGGACTTGCCGGAGAACGATGGAGAGCGCGCCGCGTTTTTACTCAATGCGTTCAACGGACTCCGCCGCGAGATGGCGAAACTCATCGTGGGCCAGGAGGAGGTCATCGAACAGTTACTCATCGCAATCCTCGCTGGCGGACACTGTCTTCTGGAGGGCGTTCCGGGGCTCGCAAAGACTGCGATTGTGCGTTCGCTTTCACAAGCAATGCAGCTCTCCTTCCGCCGCATTCAATTCACGCCGGACTTGATGCCGGCTGACATCACGGGCACGGACATCATTCAAGAGGACCCTGTCTCGGGCACCCGAAAGTTTGTCTTTCAAAGAGGCCCCATCTTCACCCAGATGCTGCTCGCGGACGAAATCAACAGGACCCCGGCCAAGACTCAGGCCGCGCTCCTGGAGGCGATGCAGGAACACTCCGTCACGGCGAGCGGTCACTCGCTCCACCTTGAACAACCCTTCTTCGTCCTCGCCACGCAGAACCCGATCGAACAGGAAGGCACTTATCCCCTGCCCGAGGCGCAAAAAGACAGGTTTCTTTTCCATATTCATGTCGGATACCCGGAGCGCGACCAAGAGCGACTCGTCATCGAGCGCACCACCAGCGAATACCAGGCGCAGCTCCAGCCGGTGATCAACGGACACCAGATCCTCGAATGCCAGAAGACCGCGCGCAAAGTGCCCGTGCCCGATCACGTGATGAACTTTGTGTTGGACCTTGTCCGCAACACGCGGCCGGACGCCGATCAGTCGCCAAAGTTCGTAAAAGAGCTCATCAGCTGGGGGGCGGGTCCGCGCGCCTGCCAGTGCCTGGTGCTCGCTGGAAAGGTTCGCGCCCTGCTAAAAGGCCGCTTCAGCGTTTCGCTTGAAGACATCGAGGTGCTGGCAAAGCCAGTATTGCGCCACCGCATTGTGCCGACGTTCAATGCCGAATCGGAGGGCATCACGCCGGATGCCATCATCGAAAAGCTCTTGGCCGCGACCCCACGCAGCCACTCGCAATCACCCTTGTAGCTGCCCTTGTAGCCGCGCAAAAGGACAGCAACCCACGTCCATCCCGTGAGCGTCTCCGCAAACAGAGAATCCGCCGCACAACCCGTGCCGTCCATTGCGCAACGCAGCCTCTCGAACCTGCAATGGCTCGCCCGGAAAGTCGTCGAAGGGATCGGGATCGGGCTGCACCAATCGCACCAGCGCGGGGCGAGCCTCACTTTCAAACAACATCGGGCCTATGTTCCCGGGGACGAACTGCGACGCTTGGACTGGCGCGCCTTCGCGCGCTCCGACAGGCACTACATCCGCGAGTACGAGCAGGAGACGAACTTACGCGCCACCCTGCTGGTAGACGTGAGCGGTTCGATGAATTACCGGGGAGCGTCCTCCGAACATTCAAAGGCGGACTACGCCAAAATGCTCGCAACCTCTGTCGCAACGCTGCTCATCCAACAGCAGGACGCCGTCGGACTTGTCACTTTTGATTCAAGGATTCATTCCTTTCTCCAAGCCCAGTCCGTCCCGCGCCACCTCAAATCCATCGCGAAAACCTTGGAGGAAGCCGCCCCCGGCGGCGACACAAGCATTGCGGAAATGATCCGCATCGCCGCCCCAAGGCTCCCGGCGCGCGGCCTGGTCATTTTGATTTCAGACTGCCTTGATGAGGTGCCGTCACTCGTGAAATCGCTGGCCCTTCTGCGGCACAGCCATCACGAGATCGTGGTGTTCCAGATCTTCGACCCGGACGAAATCAACTTTCCATTTTCAGGATGGACCCGGTTTGAGTCCCTCGAACCGAACGATCCCGCACATGTCGCAGACGCAAACGCGCTGAAACGGCGTTACCTTGAGAATCTGGCGCGCTTTCGGATGGAGCTCACAAGTGGATGCCGGCAGCACGGCGTCGATTTGACTCCGATCGTCACAGACGAGTCGTGCGCGGAAGCGCTAAGCCGGTACCTGTCTCAACGCATCCGACGCACATGACATTTCTCAACGGCGTACTGCTTGGTGGCGCGGTTGCGGGTGCGGTGCCTCTTGCCATTCACCTGCTGAATCGCAATCGAACACGGATTGTCCGCTGGGGCGCCATGCAACTGCTTCAAGCGGACCCGAAACAAAAGCGCAGGGACATTGAGCTCGAGCAGATCATTCTCTTGCTGCTGCGCATCTCTATTCCGATTCTGCTCGCGCTATGCATGGCGCGCCCGATCGCATCGAGTTTAAAGGCCAGCGTGCACTCAGCCCCGGCGTCGATCGTTCTTATTTTGGATGACAGTGCTTCCATGGGCGCCTCGGCTGGGGACACATCGAGCTTTGAAAAAGCCAAGTCGAACGCCGCTGAGTTCATCAATTCGCTCGGGAGAGGATCCGAGGTGGCAGTCATCTCCACTACCAATTCAAGGCGCCCACTGGTGCTGCCGACGGTGGACACCTCAGGCGCGGCCCAGAAAGTCCGCGCACTACTACCCTCACACCAAGCGGCCGATATCCCATCTGCCATCGAAAACTCAGCCGGATACCTCGCAGGAATGCACAATCCCCTGCAGCGCGTTTTATTGTTCACGGACTTTCAATCCGCGAACTGGGGCGAGCAAAAAGTCGACCAACTCCGCGCCTCGGTCCGACGCTTGTCCGCCCTCAACCACAAACCCGCAGTGACTCTTTTTGATACCGGCCCGTTTCAATCAGAGAATGCCTCCCTCGAGTCCATCGACTTCACAAAACTCCCCGTCGCCGCGAACCAAACCGTGCGCTTCACAGCGACTGTCAAGAATTACGGGAGCCAACCCAAAACCAACATCCCCGTGTATTGGAAAGTCGACGGGATTTCCGTCGCCAACACGCCTGCAACCGTAGCGCCGCATCAATCAACGCAGGTACAAATCGAGCGGTCATTTGAGACAGCTGGCACCCACACGATTGAGGCAGGTATCACAGGCGACAGCTTTCTTTCCGACAACTCAATCTACGCAACAATCGACATTCAAAATGCCATCAGTGTTTTGATCGTAACCGGCAAACTCGGAGGCGAGCCATTTCAGGGCGAGACCGACTTTCTCGAGCTTGCGCTACAACCCAGAACGCGGCCCAAACGGCAGGGCACCCTGTTTTCGATCAAGACAATCCCGGCTGAGGATCTCTCGGCCAAGCACATCGGAGACACACGCGTTGTCGTTCTAGCCAATACTCCACGGCTGAAGGACAACCAGGTGAAGCTTCTCGAGGAACTTGTGCACTCGGGAGGCGGCCTCGCCTTCTTTCCCGGGAGCCGCACGGACTTGTCGTGGTCGAATCAAGCCCTCCACGCTGATGGAAAAGGTCTTCTGCCCTCAACGCTCGCTGAAGCAGTCAACAGCGCTAAAGAGAACACGGCGGGAATCAGAATCGCTGCAGGGCCCTACACGCACCCAGCATTGCAAATCTTCAACTCCGACGAAAACAACCTCGCAGGGATCGAAATTCAAACTTGGTATAAGCTAAGCGCGAGTCCGCTTCTTAGTTCCAAAGAGACGGGGAGCGAGCCTGAAAAAGCCACGCCGAAAGCCGCCTTCATTTTTCTTTCGCTCGAGAACGGCGATCCTCTCTTCGTTGAACACAAATACGGAGCCGGCCACGTCATCCAAGGGGCCATCCCTTGCAACGCCGAATGGAGCAACTTTCCAACGCGACCTGCATTCGTACCCGCCATGCAGCGTCTCGTCGGCCACCTGCACACTGCATCCAGCGAGACAGCACAGCTCAAAGCCGGTGAACCTCTTTTCGCTCAGGTCCCCATTGAAGCCGGTACGTTTGCCATCCGATCTCCTGATGGCTCCGCGCATGCGCCGGTGATTGAAAAGACAAAAGACCGCTCCATCATCCGCTTTGAGAAAACCAGCCAGCCCGGGTTCTACAAGCTCGAGGGAGCCGGCTCCAAGGATCGCCCCTTCGGAGTGAACGCCGACCGCCTCGAATCAGACCCCGCACGGCTTCCCAGCGCGGAGATCGAATCGCTTTCAAAGAAAATCGGCGCCGATCTCGTCTTCAACACAGACGCTCTGAGGGATTCAATCGCGTCAACCCAGTTTGGGCGTGAACTGTGGCGCCCCCTGCTCCTGGTGCTTCTGGTATTTCTCTTCGCCGAAATTGCACTGCAGCAACGCTTCAACCCCCGGGCTCCGGCAAGAAAATGAGCCACCTTCATTTCACAGGCATTTGGAGCCCCATCGTCTCCATCGTCGCAGGCGCCTGCCTCGCGAGCGCAGCTTGGTGGATGTACCGGAGGGAGCTCGATCACCTTGCTGCGCAATCGGCAAAACTACTTCCCTGGCTCCGCGCGGCCGCAATTTTCCTGCTCGTGCAAATGCTGGCAGGGCCTGTGCTCCAGTACCGCGAGACAATCGGGCGAATGACGCGCCTGACCATTCTCATCGACAGTTCGCGAAGCATGGGGCTCACGGACCCGGATATGGCGCCATCGCGGAAAGCCGCAATCGCAGGCCAGCTTGGAAACCCGCAGGCGACCGATGCGCAGGCCGAGGCGTTTGATGGAATGTCGCGAACCGACAGGGCGCGAAGCCTCCTTTTTGAGGGCGGATCTGACAGCCTCGTTTCGAGTTTGATTCAGAATTTTGAAGTGAGCCTGGTTTCGCTGGAGAACTCGCGTTCCCGCCGGCTCTGGTCTTCAAACAGCAATTCCGAGCCAGCGCCGACTTCGCTGCCCGCCCCCGCGTCTGAGCGGACCGACTTGAGCGCAGCCCTCCGAGACAATTTTGATGCCGGCGCCCGCTCGGACTCCTCAGCACCACCGCAACGCTCAGTTGTGGTCCTGCTTTCAGACGGAAACCACAGCACGCAAACCTCCCCATTGGGAGCAGCCAGGATGCTTGGAGACAGAGAGATTCCTGCATTCTGCGTCGGATTCGGCACAACCGATCGCCCCCCAGACCTCGCCATTCAGAAAATCGAAGCGCCGGAATCCGTCTTTAAAACGGATCGTGTGAAGGGGCAGATTTTTATCAAGGACGACATGCCCCCGGGCCTTGCATTTGACGTTCAGATCCTCCACGCGGGCACCATTGCATGGGAGCAGCGCCTCATTACAAACGGGCAACACATCCGGCCCGTAAAATTTGATTTCCCAATCCAGCCTTTGCTTGAGGGCCTCAATGGAACGCTCCCGGACCGACTTTCGGAAAGGCAGCCTGTGCAACTGAGTCTTGACGCCCTCATCACGTCTTCCACGGCCGAGCGTCAAACCATGAACAACAGAGCACGGACCGTTGTGTCAGTGGTGTCATCAAAACGGAAAATGCTTCTCTTGGACGGCAGGCCACGATGGGAAACGCGGTACCTCAAAAACCTCTTCGAGCGGGATCCCCAGTGGGATGTGAACGCTATCTTTTTTGATCCCCTTGATCCCTCACAAAGCCGAATAACGCTCCCGCGCGGCCTCGCGAACGGAAGCTTTCCGAGCACCCGCAGCCGCCTCATGGAATACGACGTTGTCGTGATCGGGGAATGGAACGCAGCGCTGCTCTCTGACGAGGAACTCGAGTGGCTGGGCGAATTCGTCTCCACCCGAGGGGGCGGTATGCTGCTCGTGGACGGCCCCCGCAGCACGTTGCGGACGATGACAGGCCGCGCCACGGCGCCGCTCGTGCCAGTCGGGTTTCCTGCACGAGAAGAAAACCTCACCGAACCCTCGCCGACGAACCGCCTTTCGCTCACAGAGCACGCGAAAAACATCCCAGCGCTCAGCCTTGTGGCGGGAACCTCCGAACAATCAGTCGTCTGGCACACGCTTCCTGCTCCACACCGAATCACAGACTGCGTGGCTCTGCCTGGAAGCGAGATTTTGGTAGAAGCGGGAGAAGGGCCCTCCCGCAGGCCTGCGATTGTGCACAGGCGCTACGGTGCGGGGAAAATACTCTACTGCGCCTCAGACGAGACATGGAGATGGCGAAACAACGTAGCAGGCCTGTACCAAGAACGGTTTTGGAGCCAGATCATCGCATGGATCGCAGCACAGCCTTTCGCGGTCCAAACGGAGGGGCTTTCGCTAGACACCAGTGGATTCGTGTTCAAGGAGGGCGCTTCTGCCGAGCTCCGCGCTTTTATTGATCCAAAACAAGCCACGTCGAGCCTCGGAATCGGAGATGGCCAAAGTATCACCGGCGTGCTTTGGCGAGACGGAAACCGAGTTGCCGCCATCCCACTAACCAAGGACGAGTCGCGGGACGGGTTTTTCTCCGCCAAATCACCCCCGCTGGAGGAAGGCCACTACGAACTCACCGTTGAAGGCGCCGCCTTGAGCAGCGAGTCAAAGGCCGTTCGGGCGCCTTTTGTCGTGCTTGCAGAGGCGGCGAACGAACTCACAGAGATCACTCAAAACGAAACGCTGCTCCGCCAAATCGCATCAGAATCGAGGGGACACTACCTGCCGGAGGAGTCCCTGCGTTCGCTTAAAGAACTGCTCGCGCCATGGAAAGAAGGTGAGTCGCGGCTGGTGGAGATTCCTGTCTGGCAGGGCTTGCCTTGGTTCTGCATCGTGATTTTGTTACTCGCTGCAGAGTGGTCGCTTCGAAAACGCCTTGGGCTGATCTGATATTCAATCATGAATCTCGACCCGAACATCCGTGAAATCCTCAAGACTTTCAGGCAGCAGCGGACGGTCGCCCTTGCTCTTCGCTGCGCGCTATGGCTCGGCACAGTCCTCGGAGTCGCCACGCTTTCCGGGGCGCTGATCGACCGCTCATTCTTCCTTTCCGACAATTTGCGGATCGCAGTCGGGATTGCCGTCTACGGGACTTCGCTCCTCGCTCTGGCTTTTCGCCATGGACGCCAGATTCTTATCAAGCAGGACGCACGCACTGTCGCGCGAATGATCGAGTCCACGCGGCCGGGGCTTCGCGGCGAGCTTTTGTCACTCATCGAACTCGCTGAGGGAGGCGCACTGCAATCCAGCGAGCTTGGCGGCCCCGTCGGGTTTACCGATTTGCTCCACCAAAAGACCCGGAGTGCGCTGGCCTCGTTAAATCACGCAAAACTTTTTCCAATGCACATGCTTCGCGCTGACGCCCGAGGCTTCACATGGAGCGGTCTACTGGTGGTTCTTGCATGCTATTTCGGCGGCGAATCCTTCCGCACAAACTGCGAGCGGGTGCTGTTGCCTTTCGCAAACATCGAGAGGCATTCGGATACGATGATAACGCTCAAGGCTCCAAATCCTCTCGAAGGCGTCGTCCCTGCGGAGGAAGAATTCTCCATCACCGCAGAAATTCGCAATCACAGGGACCTCCCGGCCTTCCTAGAGGTGCAGCGTCCCGGCCACAAACTTCAGAGAATTCCTTTTTCCAGAGCTGAAACAAACAGGTTCACCGCCTCGCTCAATTCTCAAACAGAGCCTTTCTCCTACCGCGTTCGATGCAACGATGCGGCGACACGTTACTACCGATTTCAACCCGCAGCGCGGCCCACCGTACGTTTATTCCAAAAGCACTACACTCCCCCCGCGTACACTCGCTTGCCAGAGGTCACAAAGGACAGCCGCGACGGGCATCTCAAAGCAATCACGGGGACAACGATCTCGCTGCGTATCTCCGCTGACCAACCATTCGCGCGTGGGCAGATTATATTCACTGATACACCCGGCACGCAGCCGCTCGAACTGCAACGTGATCCCAAATCCCCAAAAGAGGCCTTGGCCATCTTCGAGCTCAAACAAAGCGGCCACTACGAAGTCGAACTTCTCGCCGAACTCACCGGCTTCCGGAGCGCGCCAGGGCAGCTTTACGAAATCCAGACTGATCCCGACCAGCCCCCGGATGTGTCGCTGGACTCTCCATCGAAAGACCTGATTCTTCCGGTTTCGGAAAAGCTTTCAGTGGCAGGGCAGGCTTCCGACGATTTTGAAATCGCCAACGTCACTCTCGAAACGCGCCGAAATTCCGAGCCGTGGATCAGTCTTGAACTCTCCTCCAGCCGACAAAAGAACACGCAGCTCGCGTCCGTATTCGATCCGCTTGCGCAGAACTTTCGGGTCGGGGACACGATCACAGCGCGCTTTACCGCGACCGACTCGAAAGGTCAGCGCACCGAGTCAAACGCTGTGAAAATCGCCATCGGCCACCCCCCCGATTCAGCAACCCATCGGGGCATTTTAGCACCCTTATTGGAGATTGAGAAACAGCTGTCTGCTTTGCAAAAACAGACACTGGAGGCTCAGCAGCAACTTTCAAAAGCGGCAAGCGCTGCTCAATCTCAAAAGCCTGATTCTTCAATCAAGAACCAACTCTCGGAGATCGCGAAACGAAGTTTGGAAACCGCGATTCAAACTTCAAATGAAATTCGGGAGGCGCTGCGGGCCTCGTTAAAAAACGCGGAAGACAGTCATCAGCGCGCGGATTTACTACTCACTGCGCGCGCCCTCAACCAATCCCAATTCAGCGCTCTGCAGCCGGCGCTTCAGTCCTTGAACCGGATGAGCGGGGAAACCGGTAACGCCGCCCAGGATCTTCAAATGGCAAAAGACTTCGCCTCGCTCGGGGACAACATTCACAGGTCTGCGCAGCAGTCTTTTCGCGCAGGCCTTGCCTCCGCGGTGGCGGCTCAGCTTTCCGATGAATCGGAGCTGCTCACACAGCGGCGCAGGGAGATCGAGGAGCACAAAAGCGCTGCGGCAAAGCGGCCAACAGATGCAGACAGCACTCAGGAGGCGGAAGACGACCCCATCAAGCGCCTCGATCAGCTCAACCGCGCAGAGGCTGCAGAGCTTGGGCGGGCAGCAGCGCAACTTCGCGATTTATCACGCACTGCCGCAGACAAACTGAGCACGCTCCCGAATAAATTGCAGGCTGCGGACACGAACCCAGAGAAGCTTCAGCAGGCTCTGGATGCTACAGCGACGGGACTCCGAGACCTCAAACCTCGTCTTCAAGCGGATGCTGAGAGTGCTCGCGCCCAGCTTGAACGCGCCATGACATCCGATGCGGCGGGCGTCCAAAAAGCGAAAAAAGAAGTTGATGAGATTGTCCGAAGAAAGGACCTCGCCCCAGAGCGTCAGAACTCGCTGACGCTATCAAAGGTCGAGGCGCTCGCCGATCTTCTCAGAGCAAACGCCCAGCTCGAATCGGATCGCCCCGACGGCCCCGCGACACTGGCCGAGTCCCTGCATCAAGCCTCGCGCGCTCTGGATTCTGCATCCGAGAGGGTGGCTGCCAAAGAGGCGGCAGCGGCGGACGTTTCCAAGCCGCTGGAGAGCCTCGGTTCAGCACTCCGGACCATTGAAGGCGCTGCTCGGATTGAGGAAACCCAGCAGGCCGCCGAGCGGACGGCGAGGGAGTCGGGGGTTGAGAAAAATCCACAGCGCCTCGCAGAGCTGGCACGCACTCTCGAAAAGTCACTCACTGCACTTCCAAAAAGTCTCGACCAATCAGGGCTTCCCGATGCCTCGCTTGCAAAATCACGCGAAGCCGCAAGCCAGACACGGAACGCAGCGCTGGCAGGCGAGTTGCTCCGAGAGGCACTCAAGAGCTCTGAAGAAATTGTTGTTCGGGCCAAAGCGGAGATCGATTCCCTCGCTCCCTCGCTCTCCTCCGAGATGAAGGCGCTGGCGGCGAAATCAAAGGCGGCAGCATCAATCAGCATGGAGCTCTCAAAACAAGCGCCGGACCGCGATTCCATCCAAAGGGCTACATCGAACGAGCAACGGCTCGACTCGAAGATTGAGAATCTGAGGGAGGCCCTCAGGGCCCGTGCCAACGCCAAGGACATCCTGAGCGAAGAAGGCCGCCAGCAGGCCCGCGACGCGGATGCAGCCAGCGCGCTTTTGAAGTCACCAGAACGTGCGGCGCAAACACTGCAGGCTGCGGCAAAGCGCCTGAGCGAGTCCGCCAATCTCCTTCCCAAGGCGGCGGACATTCAGAATCAGACCGCCAAAAACCTTGAGCAGCTCGCCCGGCACTTTGACAACCTGGAAAAGGGCGACGCTGAGGCGACAGCAAAATCACGTGATTCCATGCGCCAAAGTGAGCAGGTGACGGGCGCGAAGTCTGAGCTGGACGAGCGCCAAGCGAAGGCGGAGGCGTTGAGCGAGATGGCTCAGAACTCGCCAAAAGATGAAGAGAAGAGCGGTGCTGCCGACCCCGAAAGCGCGACCGCCGAAGCCAAACCGAAAACGCCTGATGCTGCATCCTCAGACAGCACTCCGGACCCGCAGTCCACCGCGCAGCAGGAAACGAAATCAAGCTCACAAAAATCGAAGGAGGCGGTTCGCGCCGCCATCGACGCCCAGAAACAAGCGGACCGGACGGCGCGGGCAGAGCATTCAAACCTTTCTGGAACGCCCGCCTCCGCCTCCGAAATGCAGACCACGCCGCAATCCGAAGCGGCGCTTCCGTCCGCTGTGATCAACGGCGATCAAAACTGGGGCCGTCTCCCAAAGCGGATCGCCACGGACCTCATGCAGGGCCGGCGCGAAACGATTTCCGGAGAATACCAGCCCGCGATTGAAGCCTATTTCCGCGCGATCGCTGAAAAGGCGCAGCAGCAAATCAAACCATCAAGGTGAAAGGCGGCAAACCCGCATGAGCGTGATCCCAATCGAGCACGCCCTGCGCAAACACCTGCCAGCATACGAGCGCTTCGGTCACAACTTCACATGGAAGGCGTCGCTCTTTTGCACGGTTTGAACAAACCCAACCAGAAGAGCGATCACCCGCTCCACATCGCGTAAATCGGCGACCTCCACCACGGAATGCATGTACCGCAGAGGCAATGAAACCAGTGCTGTTGGCGTGCCGTTTCCAACATCAAAGATCACATCAGCATCCGTCCCCGTGTGCCGTGAAGCACTTTCGTGCTGGATGGGAATCTGCAGTTTGCCCGCGACATCTAAAAGCCGTTTCACAACTTCGGGATGGTTGCACGCGCCATGAGTCAGAGTCGGGCCCCCTGCCAGAATCACATCCCCATGTTCGTCCTGCGAAATCCCGGGTGTATCCGTCGCGTGGGTCACATCCAGAACCACACAAACATTGGGCCGCAAACGATGCGCAGCCATCCGTGCGCCATGTCCGCCGATTTCCTCCTGAACCGCGTTCACCGCAAAAACGTGGGCGCCGCTCTTCTGGGCCTTCAAGCGCGAGACAACCTGCGAAAGAATGAACCCGCCGATCCGGTTGTCCAACGCGCGGCCCGCGATCCTGTGCTCCCCAAGCCGCTCGACTCCGTCCGCGTACACCGCAGGATGCCCGACCCGGATCCCGAGAGCCGCCACCTCATCCGCCGAGGAAGCGCCCACATCAACGTAAAGCTCGTAGACCTTCGGGACTTTTTCCTCCGCGGCCCCTTTTCTGAGGTGAATCGCTGTGTTGCCCACCAAACCCCTCACCGGGCCGTTGCCCCCGAGGATGCTCAGCCGGCGCCCGCGCGCGGTGGCGCAGTCCGAGCCGCCGATCCGGTCCACCCTGACAAATCCCTCCTTTGTGATGCGCTTCACGATGAACCCAATCTCATCCGCATGGGCCGCCAGCATGATTCGGGGGCCGTCCCCGGCGAGCTCCGCCCAGGCCGTTCCATAAGCATCGGAGTCAACCACATCCGACACCGGCCGCATGTACTGCATCCAAAACCGCTGCCCATCCGCCTCAAAACCCGTCGGGCTGGGGATCCGCAGCAACTGCATCAAAAACTCGATCGCTGATTCGTCCATCCCCTCAGTGAATGAAAGAACTGCGGTTTTTCGATCCTTTTCTTCGACCGAGGAGCGGGGCGCACCGGCCTAAAATCGGTTATCCCCCTTGCTGAAAAGTGGTTCCAGCAATCTGATGGCCTCCCCCGCAACCTGCTCCGCACCGACTGATGCGTCTATCACCCGTATGTAGGGCCTGCGAATCGCCAGAAACAATTCGCGGACCCGCCTGAGAGCGTCGAGCTTTTCAAACTCGTCCGCCACATCGCCCCGTGCGCGGACGCGCTGGAGGGTCTGCTCCGGATCACAGTCCAATAGCAAAACTAGGTCCGGCGCCGGGGCAAACTCCTCGTTGCGCCGCAGGACCTGCTCAGGATCGGCGCCCCTCGCCCCTTGATAAGCCGCACTGGAGATGAAATAGCGATCCAGCAGCACCACCTTCCCCTCGCCGAGCGCGGGAAGGATCAATTCATCCACATGTTCCTTCCGGTCACGCAAGAACAGCTCAAGTTCCTCCTCCAGCGGAAGGCGTCCCGTCCTCGCAGATTCCCGGAGCCGCGTCCCCCACACTCCGTTGGTGGGCTCCCGGCTCAAAACGCATCCCATTCCCAACCCCTCGCAGTGCGCCTGCAGCCGGCGGATGAGGGTGCTTTTGCCCGTGCCGTCCACGCCCTCAATCACCACTAAAAATCCACGCGCCTCTTGGTTTTTCATCGCTTATTTGACTCCCGCGACCTGAAAGCCGCGCGCCTCCATAAACTCGCGGACTCGTCCCGGTTGATCGCCCTGCAGCTCGACCACCCGCCCGCGCACGGTCCCCCCACAGCCGCACCGCGCCCGCAATTCCTTCGCCAAGGCCTCGATGGCAGCGTCCGTGTGCTGCGCCCCGAACCCATCCACAACGAGCACCGTTTTCCCACCCCGGTGAGCGGTCAGACGGCTCAAAACCACGCGCCCAGGCCGGAC
>JACCED011383589.1_pt1 | contig 12822 bp, 15 predicted proteins | sample 7455021 | NCBI WGS metagenome assembly JACCED01 (sample SAMN15323456, study PRJNA562643) | freshwater metagenome | isolation source: river surface water | place: USA:Blue River Watershed | collected 2017-08-19
CCTTTCATAATGGCATTAAGTTGTTCATTCGCATATTCAGAATCACCAGCTGCCGCAGAGTTTGGTGCAGGATCAAATGGTAAGAAATCACCATTAATTTCACCTACAAAAACATGAAAACGGTTATCTTCTTGTTGAACTTCTTTAGCACGGGTTTGAGCTTCTTCAAGTGTCATATAAACACCTGCAAGACGGATACCAACTACAGTGATTTTATCATTTTCATCCTTGGAACGGAGAAATGAGAAACAACCCCAGTTTTGGCCTTTAGGGATACCTGTGATAAGCTTACGTTGATACGTTGATGTGGACATATAATAATTATTATAAAATATGTTTAAATCAAATTAATAAATATTTCATTTGGGTAGATTGCAGTTCAAATAAAATATTATATTTTCTTCTTAAGAAGCAAATATTTCATTTTATATTTTAAATATTTTGTTTTATTAATATTAAACATTGCTAAATCATATTCCATTTGACTTATTATGTGTCTTCCAAATAGTATATTAAGCTGCTCTTTAGAAAATTTTTTTAATATTTTAGGTGAATCTTATTCATTCCTTGAGAATTCTTCTTTAGTTATAGTAGTTACATTTACATTTGATATATCTTGATTTATATTTGATATATTTAAATATTCCATATATATAATTATATAATATTTTATAAATTAAATGGTAGGATAGAATTCCCATTTTAAATGTTTGCAGAATTTTTGCCAGATTAAATCTTGTTCCATTAATTTTTGTGGTTGGAGCATTGGGAAATAATTTAATAAATCATCTCTTTCTAATAATTCGCTAAATTTATATAAAATATATGGATAAGATAAAAAATTTTTCCTGCCTTTCGGCTTATGGACTTCCCATGGCTCTTGTATTTTAGTGAACATTTCAATAAATGTATCTTCTGTTTCTTTGTCAATTTTAGGTGGGTCTAATCCAATTAATTTATTTAATATAAATGGAATATGTTCATATAATTTATTATATCCTAATTTTTTCAAGATATCCTGCATTTTATCTCTACTAATACTAGTATAATCAATATTCTTGTATTTGTTCAATTCTGCTTCAATATATTGAAATACTTCATCGTCAATTTCAGTGATTTCTTTAGCTTGAATTTGATTTAACCATTCTTTGAAATGATTAACTCTTCTGTATGGCGAGTATTCTTTAATTTGTTTATCTTCATCTATAATTACAAATTCCATATCACCACAATCTGGACATATATAAGAAGATTCTTCTACAACTAATGTTTTTTCTACAGCACATTCATTACAATATTTAATCCTATTAGTTCCATCATCTTTATTAACTCTAACGCCTTCGATTCTTTGGCAATATTTATCAAATAATAATGCTTTTGTATTAACAACCTTGCCATTTTTATTTTGTCTATCATTTTTATTAGAATTTGGTTTTAAATATTCTAATATATTTTTAATCTCAGTAGTTTGTTTTGTATCCCTAATATTATAATATTCTGTTAATAAATCACCAGTCATATCATAATAATTTATTTCTTCCATATTATTATCATTATTATCTAATTCTTCTTCTAGTTTTTTCTTTTGATTTAATAAATCTGCCCTTTTTTCTAAATCAAAAATACCAGTTGTTTCCTTTTGTTTATCAATTTTTAATAATTCTTCATTTACTTTATTTAATGTTAATAATGTCTTTTCAGATAATTTTTTCTTTGTTTCTATTTGCTTTACTTTTTGTCTGTGTTTAATCTCTAGAGTATTAGAGTCTTTCATGTTATGAAGTGTTTTAGCAGTATTTTTAATCCTAAAATTGGACATTATTATATAAAATTACATTATATACTTTAAATAATTTAATAAATAATTTCAATTTGTGTTATGTGAGATTCAAAATAATCCCAATAGGATATTATAAACGAATATTAAAAAAAATTTGATTTTTGATATAAAAAATATATAGGATTTTTAAGATTAAAAATCTTTAAAAATTTTATCTAGAAATTTTACTTTTAATATATAAAAATAAGTATTTTGTAAAAATTATTTTCTTTAGTATATTATATAATATGGCTGGTGCTTTAATGCAACTCGTCGCCTATGGCGCTCAAGACGTTTACCTCACTGCGGACCCAACAATCACATTCTGGAAGGCTGTTTACCGCCGCCACACCAACTTCGCTATGGAATCTATGTCACAAACCCTTAGCGGAACACCCAACTTTGGCAACCGTGTCACATGCCGCATTTCACGCAACGGTGATTTACTCCACCGCTGCTATGTCAATGCCACACTCCCAACAATTGCCAATGATACCGACTCAAACAACTATGTTAACCGCGTTGGTTTCGCTCTCCTCAAATCAGTTGAACTCCGTGTTGGTGGCCAACAAATCGATAAACACTACTCAACCTGGATGCACCTCTGGTCTGAACTCACACACAACACAGACATGAAACAACTCTTAGACAAACTCGTTGGCTCAAAAGGTGTTGATGGTGCCGTTAGCGGTGAATCAACTGTTACAGTTAATGTCCCACTCCTCTTCTCCTTCTGCCGCAACCCAGGTCTTGCTCTCCCACTCATTGCTCTCCAATACCACGAAGTCGAACTCTGGATTGAATTAGAAACCCTCAGCAACATCATTGATTCAGGCTCAGCCAACCCAGCTTCATCATCACTCAGCAATGTTGAACTCTGGGCTGACTACATCTTCCTCGATACCGAAGAACGCAAAGAATTCGCCCAAAAACCACACGAATACCTCATCGAAATCACACAAAACCAAGAATCAACACTCTCAGGCAACAACAACAACACAACCCGCCTCACATTCAACCACCCCACCAAATTTATCACATGGGCTCTCCGCAAACCAACCCCAACTGGTGATAAATTCACTGACTTCACATGGGATGGTGGTGTTACATCAAACGTTAGCGTCGCCAAGATTCGTCTTAACGGCCAAGACCGCTTCCAAACCCGCGACAACACATACTTCAACTATGTTCAACCATACCAACACTTTGAAGTTAAACCTGATTTAGGTATCAACGTTTATTCATTCGCTCTTAAACCAGCTGAACACCAACCATCAGGCTCATGCAACTTATCACGCATTGATAACGTTAACCTCGACATCACACCAGTCGCCGCCAACACTGGTAACCTCGACCTTAACGTCTATGCCTTCTCATACAACGTATTCAGAGTCGCATCTGGCATGGGTGGGCTCGCGTATTCAAATTAATGGGTGGATAGGAAATATTGATTTAAAGATATATTCGTATTATTATTTAATGAATAATAATATGAAAACTAAATTTCTCTCAAATGATACTATAGAACTATCAATCAATAAATGTTCTATAACTGTTACATGCGAACAACTTACAAAAATAATTGATATTAAAAATTGGTATTATGATGATACATACGAATATCCTTACTATATAATTTCAGGTAATCCTAGAATAATTTGTCAAATTACTGAATTTTTATTTGGTAAATTTATTGAATTTACATTTAAGGATGGTAATAAATTTAATTTGAAAGATGAAAATGTAATAATTTCTTATATTAAACATTCTGCTCATAATTATGTAGAAGGAAAATATAATATTGAAAAATATATTCAAGGTCATATTTCAAAAAAACAGATATATAATCCATTATGGAAAATAAATGATAATAATGAAATATATTATTTAATGTATTGCGAAAAAGATGTATTAATTAAATTATATGAAAATGAATATTTATTGTTACAAAAATTTAATACAGATAATAATTATAATTCAACATGGTATTATATTAATGAATCAATTAAATCGCGATTTAATAAAACATCTATAAATATTGTAAGTGTTATTAAAAATTTTGGAAAATCACGTATTATTAAAATATCAGAAAATAACAAAGTAAATGAATCTAATTATGATGATGCCGAAGGTATTTTATCTGCAAAAGATTTAAATATTAAAAGAATAAATGATATTGAATCTAAAATAAAAGAAACAATGAATGTGATTAAAATAAAAAAAGGACACGTTAATCAATATGGTGTTAATGCGGGATTTGAAAAAAATAGAATTTGGAAAATACAAGATGATGATAAAATTATATATCTAATGTATTGTGAACCTAATTCTATATGTATTCTTGATAAAGATTCTCTAAAAAAAATTAGAGCATTTGAAAAAGATAATTATAATGGTGATAAAATTACATGGTTTAAGCACAGTAATGGTTATATTCATGGAACATGTAGTTTATTCATTCACCAAGTTATTACTGGATGTTATGGAAATGGTAAAGGAACAATGACCATTAGTGTTGACCATATTGACCAAAATCCACTTAATAACTGTTTCAACAATCTCCGCATCGCCACTCGTGAAGAGCAACAGGCAAATACAAAATCCGCCGATGGAGAACGACGCGAACGTAAGCACAATGCAAAACCACTCCCAGAAGGTCTTACTAATTCTATGATGAAAAAATATGTCGTATATTACAGTGAAAAATATGGCAAGGATAATAACTGTTCCCGCGAATTCTTCAAGATTGAAAAGCATCCAAAGCTAACCAAGCCGTGGATAAGCAGCAAGTCCAATAAAATCCCATTGCTTGATAAACTTAAAGCCGCAAATGACATGGTCGATTCACTAAATGAAGAAAATAATAATATATTAACTGTATAGTGAGCACTGTATAGTGAGCCTAGAAGCCAGATTACTTAGATTTTATCCATCTAATTATAAACATGTTTACTTTATAAAAATATATTTTACTGCTAAAATACACAAATCTTAGATTTTAAGACCTTTTCTATATTGATAAAATTTGATAAAAATAATCATTATTATATAAACTTAATTTATAATAATGATTCCTATGCTATTCCTATTAGTCTCAGCTAATGCGATGCCTATTCACCACGAACCAACGAATTATACATTTAATAACTGTATGTATTATAGTTTTATATTAACCTTAATGGTATTTTATATTATTACAGTATCTACAATCTATTGCACTCAAATACTTAATAAGACAAAACGAAATGATAATTGTTTTATATAGAGAATAAAATATAATGTAATTTAATATGTCAGGAGATTTATTGGGACGTGGTGCATTAGTCCAATTAGTATCATTTGGGTCAGAAGATTTAATAATATTAGGTGACCCACAAATTACTTTTTTTAAAAACGTATATAAACGTCATACAGATTTTTCAATAGAATCAATACAAATTCTATTCACAGATATCCCAGGATTTAACACAAATAATACTGTAATTATTAGGCGTCAAGGTGATTTAATATCAAAACTATATTTAGAAGTTACTTTACCATATGATATTAATTTAGTTGATAGTTATTGGACTAATAGAGTTGGATTTAATTTAATAAATCGTGTAGAATTATATATTGGTAAAAAATTAATAGATAGAATTTATGGAGTTTGGTTGCATATTTGGGCAGAATTAACTCATAATAATGATATGAAACAAATATTAAATAAAATGGTAGGTAATACAATGAATGATGGTTTTTCAGATGGACTTCCTTGTAATGTTCCTAATAAATTAATAATACCCATCCCATTCTTTTTTAGTAAACATTTAGGTTTATCTTTACCATTAAACTCAATAAGAAATAATCAAGATATAACATTAAAGTTCTTTTTTGAAAAGAAAGAAAATTGCATACAAACAGGTATTATGCCTTCTGGAGATATAAGTGAAGTAAGTTTATGGGGTGATTATATCTTTTTAGAAACAACAGAAAATAGATTATTTGTGCAAAATGAATTAGAATATCTAATTGATGTAACCCAACATTTAGAAAGAAATTTAGTTGTTACTGGAACTAAAACAATTAGACTACCATTTAGCCTACCATGCAAAGAATTACAATGGATTGTTTATAATACAAAAAGAACCGGTGATAAATTCACAGATTTAACTAATTCTAATAATAATACTTCTATGGTTCAAAAAGTTCAATTTAAATTTAATACAAAAGATGTATTTTCATCAGGTGCACGCGATTATAGATATTTCAATTATGTTCAACCATATCAACATAATCAATGCTATCCAGACATTGGTATAAATACATATTCATTTTGTCTATACCCTAATGAATTAGAACCATCTGGATTTATTAATTTTAGACATTTAAAAACAGCCGTTATGAATATAACAACTTATGAAAATGGATATATTCATATATTCGCATCAAGTTATAATGTTTTGAAAATAAAAGATGGGAATATTGATTTGGCCTATAAATTTTAAATAAAATAAAAACCTAAATTTGTGTTTGAATTAAGAGGAATATTTGCATGAACAAATACATCTTTTTTATATTTACCAGAACCATTAAAATTATTATCAGGAATATTTATATTAGACACATTTTCATTTTTAATAATTAAATGTATTAATAATCTATTATCTGGATTAGAAACTGTATTAATTGGATTTATTCTATGTTTAATAATTTTACTTATATTTGTTTCTCCTAAATATATAAATGGTTTATTTAATTCATTTCTATAATAAACTTTAAATATATCATTATTTTCAATAGCAGATAATAATTTATGGTCTTGATTTCCTTGAATTTGACCATTATAAAATATTTCATAATCATTAGTAAATATATTTTTTACAATTTTATCACACCATTCATAATTATTATTATGTGATATAGTTATAATTATTGGCATTTAAATATAAATATTTTTAATAAAATTTATATTAATCAATTTTTAATTAAAGTATTTATATAAAGTTATTTATATAAGTTATACTAATGAGCGGAGCTTTATTACAACTTGCATCTTTAAGTTCTCAAGATGTATATTTAACTGGTAATCCAGAAATAACTTTATTTAAAAAAAATTATTTGAGATATACTAATTTCTCAACAGAAACTGTTCAAATTGCTTTTGACGGTGGTTCTGTTAGTTTTGGTTCAACTACAACAGCCACTTTAGAAAAATCAGGTGATTTAATATCACGAATTGTTTTGGTTGTTAATTTGGAACCATTAACTTCAACTTATAAATGGGGTTATGTTGATAGAATTGGTCATGCAATGATAGATAGTATAAGAATATCTATTGGTCAAAGTGATATTGATATTCAGCATAATGATTGGGTAGATATTTATCAGCGTATGAATAAAGATAAAAGTCAGAATGATAATTATGATATTATGATTGGTAATGTTAGTACATTAAAAACTATAGATTATTCTCACGATGGTTATCAATTATTCATTCCATTAGAATTCTGGACAGCAAAAAATAGCACATCTGTTTTCCCTGTTTGTGCAACGAAAGATAACTTCCAAGTAACTGTTAAATTTAGAGATGCATCAGATTTAATTAATTATTATGGAGATACTTTACCAACTGAATTACCAACTATTACATCTGGTTATTTATTAGTAGACTATATTTATTTAGAACCAACTGAAAAGAGTTTATTTGAACATAACAATCATGAATATTTAATAGAAGTAGTTCAAGACATGTCAGACACAATAGTATCAACTACTACAAAAATTAATTTAATCTTTGATAAACCAACTAAATATTTAGTATGGTATGTTCAATTAAATAAATATTTAGAAAGAAATCAATTTATGGTTTGGGCAGCTGATAATAATTGGGAAACAGCGCGAAATAATTTTGCAAAATTAGTATGGTTAATTACTCGTGTTGGCCTAGATGCAAGCGACCCTAATAATCCAATAATAAATTTAGGAACTGGATATGTTAATATTGGTCAAGTTCCAGCTAAAATTGTAGGTGGAAATAGTATATTTGATAGTTTAGCAAATAAAGTAAATGGTATATTATTATTTGCAGAAAATATAAATGGTGAAATGATAGCCAAAGCTACAATTGATAATGTTATTTTAACACAAAATACTATAACTTATGAAGATATGTCAACAACAAATGATGAATTTAGAGCAGACTCTAATAATACAATTCAACAATTAAACTTTATAAATATTCATACTTATAGTATAATAGATAGATTCAATTATGCTAACTTTATAAATAGAACTGATAATCCAGTAATTTCATCATCATTTGAATTAAATGGGAAAAATAGATTTCAAGAGAGAGATGGATTCTTTTATAACTACTTACAACCATATTACTATTTTACCAATAGTCCTCCTGATGGTGTGAATGTATATACATTTGCTTTACATCCAACAGACACTCAACCATCTGGAACAATTAATTTAGGCTATGTAAATTCAAAAGATTTAATAGTATCACTTGGAAAAAATAACAATACTAGTGCAAATTACTTGAGTTACTTTAAAACTGGTAACATTCGTATATTTGCATATTGTTATAATTTATTGAAAATATTTAATAATCATACTTCATTGGCTTATTAATAAAATAATATAACTCTAATAAACTAATTGAACATATTCAATCTTATTATTCCATCTAATAATATAATTATCATATTTATAATTATTATCATTGGTAGTGCATAAATAATAATAAGCTCCATTTACATTATGTTTTAAATAATGCACATACATATTAATTAAATATTCAGGTGATCTTGTATCAAAATTAATTAAATAATTAATCCTACTAATTAATAAATCTTGAATACTGCAAACATAAAAATATTCTAAACCATTATAGTTTGTATATTTTACTAACCAAAATTCATCTTGCATGCGTAATAAATAATAAATTGCTTGACATAATTTTACTGGTGTCCATTCAATTGGATTTTCATGAAGATAAATATTATAACTATCATTAACCATATTTAAATATTTTTTTAATAAATTATCATTTATTTTAATTGGTTTTTTCTTAATATTTGGAGTATTTTTTAATACATTAATATCAATATTTGTATTATTTATTTCAATCATTTATTAATAATTATTTAATAATAATTATTAATAATTAATTATATCAATTTTTTATTCTATCCAACATATTTGCGCATTTAACAGTAAAATCGAATAATCTATTTAAACCTGAACCTACTATAAAGTGACTATGAAATATCGTATCACCTGCTCCTATAAATAAAACATCTCTGTTATTTATTTTAAATACATCAGATATTTTAATTCCATGTCTCATATAAACACCCCATACATCAAATTCAACAATATAATCTTTATATTCATTAGTTAATAATGAACATAATAAATTTCTATTCATATCATCTTTTATTCCTTTAATTATTTCAACAGAATCTTCATATTTATAATATTTATCTTTATACTTATTTAAATAAACTAAATCGTGTTTATTATTAATATCAATATCTATATTTTTATAAAAAATTAATCCTTTATTTTCTTTATAATGTAAAATAACAGAACCATAAAAATAATTATCAATATGCTTACTATTATTTTCTAATAATACTAAATTTTTATCAATATCAATTTTTAATTGGCGACCCATTCCAGATAATTTAATATTATCTAACCATTCTGTATCTTTTTTAGTTATTTTAATAGCATTATGAGTTAATCTTCCACCAGTGCAATTAAAAACAACTTCAAATTTACCTTTATCAATAATATCTTTATAATCATCCCAACTATAATCTTCATAAATAATAGGTATATTATAGCTATTTGCAATAGTAAATAATATATATTCCAAAATGAAAATATTAACCATAATATAATCTTTATTAACATCTTTCCAACAGAATAATTTAGGAATAATCATGTTTAAATATTTAGAATTAGTTGAAAATAATCTTTGTCTATTATAAGGTTTTCTAAATCCGGGTTTTTCTATTCTGCTATCATACATAATAATATTAATAATATTATATGATGCGCTTTGTTCTTTGTTGCGCGAAGCGCTAGAAAAATTTATACTGGACATATTATAATAAATATTCAAATAACAAGCAAGAAATAATCCAACTGGGCCAGAACCAATAATCATAACATTAATACTCTTTTGTTTGGATATTTTTTCATATAATTTTTTCTCTGCCTGCGGCGCTGTATTAGATTTTATAATAAATTGAGACATATATGATACTAAATTTAATATTTTATTATAATTTAATACATTGTTAATTTCTTTTAATAATTTATTCATATCATTAATATCTAATTCTTCATACTTGGTTTCTTCTATTTTAATTGATTCTATATTAATAATATTTGATTGTTCTTTATACTTGCAATCATTATATATTGCATTTTTTATTTTTTCATTATATTCTTTTTTTACTTCTAAAACTTTTTTAATATCACTAAAAAATGGATGAACCTTTTCTATAAATATATCTTGAAACATTTTATTAATATTATTACTTATTTGATGTGTTGTCATAATATTAATAACTTATAGATAAATTATTTATAACATATTTAATATCTTTGGAATTTAGGATCAGGTCTAGGTTTGCTTAAACCACCAGTACTACCACGGTCAAGTGATTCTAATGGCATTTTTTCTTGTGTTAAGCTAGATTGAGTATTATTTGAAATTACTTGACCTTGTGGAATTATATTAGAAACATTTGGCTTAGGAAGTTCATTTGTGATAGGTGGTTGTGTATCACCACCGCTCATACGCTTTGATTTTGAACTACGTTTTGAACTGCGTTTTGAACGACGTTTAGCACCACCATTCATGCGTTTTGATGATTTCTTAGATGATTTCTTAGATGATTTTTTGGATGAGCGACGACGGCGAGCTCCACCACTCATACGTTTTGATGATTTCTTAGATGATTTCTTAGATGATTTCTTAGATGATTTTTTGGATGAACGACGACGGCGAGCTCCGCCACTCATACGTTTTGATGATTTCTTAGATGATTTCTTAGATGATTTTTTAGATGATTTTTTAGATGATTTCTTAGATGATTTTTTGGATGAGCGACGACGGCGAGCTCCGCCACTCATACGTTTTGATGATTTCTTAGATGATTTCTTAGATGAACGACGGCGACGAGCACCACCGTCTAAACTAACTAGTTTGGAGGATTCCATATATATTAATATTTAGATTTTTAATTTAATAAAATATTTAAAGACAAATTTTTTAAATATTTTTATTAAATTAAAAATTAAACTTATACTTTTTAATTTAATAAATAAATGAATCTAATATAAATTTTTTCATATTATTAATATAATCAAATCCATTTGCTTTATATAATGATATATTCCCACATTGTTGATATATATCATTTGTATTAATAAATCTATTTATCTTTTCTAGTTCTTTATCAATATTAGGTGATTTATAATTATGAAATATTTCGTCTTCTGTATCACTTGAGGATGGTGATTCAGAAGATGAATTAGATGATAAATTATTATTATGTAAAAATGGAATACAATCATAATCACTATCATTTTGATTTAATTCCATATTTTCATCTATAAAATCTGCATTTAGATTATTAGATGAAACAAAATTAATATTATCAAGTTGATTTGTTAATGATTTTAAATCTTCAATTTCATTCATATATCCAGTTTCAAGAATAGTTGTTAAGTAAGCATGAAAATGCTTAATTTTAGTAAGTTCTTCATTATACTCTTCTATTGACATTTAATAAGTATATTATATTTTAAATTTATTTTTAATCAATTTTTTTATTTAAAAAATCTTTAAGTATTTATATAAGTATATTTATATATGGATTCGTCTAAATCTTCAAATTTATATGGCGGAGCTAAACGTCGCTCAAAAAACAAGACTATAAATAGCAAATCATCAAAACACACATCTAAACGCCATTCAAAGAGAAAATCTAAGCATGTTTCTAAAAGAAAAATGAGTGGCGGTGCTCGTCGTCGTGTCTCTAAAAAGAAAAACGGTGGTCGTAAGGTTTCTAAAAAAACATCTAAGCGTATGAGTGGTGGATCACGTCGTCGTGTCTCTAAAACACAAAAACAAAACGTAGTTTAAGAGGTGGTAATCCTATTACAACTGTAAAGAAGCAAACAGATACTTAACAGCAGAAGTATCTAAAGCAAAAAATATGCCAGATTTAATTAGATTGGTTTCACTACCAGATGCACAAGCAGCATTTCAATTTAATAATTGTCAGGTTCCAAATTCAAGACATTTACAAACAATTATGATGGCTCTTGGTCACGGTCCAGGTGGAAAACCAGATCCATCAAGTTTAATTGAAATTGGAGGCACGAAAAAAAAAATTAAAGAAAACATTGCAAAAAAAACTCACTATCTTATTATGAGAGATGCAGGTGGTTTTAGAAGTAAAATTAATAGTTTTATAGATGCAGCCCCTATACCTAGTTAATTATCCTCTTCATCTGGCGACGAAGAATAATTATCATCTACTTCTGATGATGATACACTCAAATTATCAGAATCTGATGAATCATCGGAATCTGATACATCTGAATTTGTAGGTGATGGTGAATTATCGCATTTGCATCTATTGAAATGTTTCTTACAAGTTAAACAATAATGATGTTCTGCAACTTTACGTTTTAATTCATCAAATGGTGTTCCTTCATTGTGGAATAAATCAATTAAGATTTTAATGATATCTTCTAAATCTTCTGTATTCATAATATTATTATATATTAATAATATTATTTTATATTAATTAAAATATAAATCTACTAATTATTATATGGACGGAAAGTCAGTTAGTTTATCTGGAGGTTCCTGGGGAAGCAAAGGTAAGACCGCTGGAAATCGTAGATCTAAAAAAATGTCTAAAAAAATGTCTAAAAAAATGTCTAAAAAAATGTCTAAAAAAATGTCTAAAAAAATGTCTAAA
>JACCED010845945.1_pt1 | contig 12817 bp, 11 predicted proteins | sample 7455021 | NCBI WGS metagenome assembly JACCED01 (sample SAMN15323456, study PRJNA562643) | freshwater metagenome | isolation source: river surface water | place: USA:Blue River Watershed | collected 2017-08-19
CTTGATGATAGATGCACGATAAGCCTTTAGCGCACAGCCATAGTCATGCAGCTGAACCTTCGTGACCTTTGAGATCAACGCGTTGGCAATCTGAGACGGAATCTTTCTGGAAAGCGCTGCATCCTGGCGGGACTTACGCCAGCCGCTGACACAGTCAATCGAAGAATCCTGATTCAGCATATTAATCAGCTTGGGAATGTCTGCGGGGTCGTTCTGAAGATCCCCATCGAGGGTGACGATGTAGTCGCCTTGTGCCTCATCGAAGCCCGCTTGCAAGGCCGTGGACTGACCGTAGTTACGAATCAGATAGACACACTTCAGCCAGGCATTGGACTGCGCAAGCTCAGCCATTTTGATCGCAGACTTATCCCGCGAGCCATCATCGACTAGCACCAGCTCAAACGACCAGTTAGTCGGCAACATTGCCTGCCCCACCTGAGCTACCAACGCAGCGACGTTGTCTTCTTCGTTATAGACCGGGATAACAATAGAGACCTTGGGCACCTTAGACCTTTATGCGTCGTGTTGACGCGCTTGCGATTTTGACAAGGATACTGGCCATCAGCGCGCTGACCAAATAGACCACTACACCCGAAAATAAGACATCGCTTAAAAAGTGGGCGCCAACGGCTATCCTGGCCAAGCCAATGGATAGGCCAGAAAAAAGGCCTAGAAACAGCCATAGCCGGGTCTTCGCAACAAAGTGACCCACAAGGAAGGCAAATCCAGCAGCCGCATGACCACTGGTAAATGAGCAGTTCCGCTTGCACTGATCGCTCACCACCCAGGCTGGGGTGAACTTTTGTGTGCCGCCAAAGACCTCGATCGTTCTGGGACGGGCACGGTCCCAGTGCTCTTTGAAGACCGAGTTCACAATCAGCCCAGGACCAAGAATCAGACTTAGGGTCACAATCGTCGTCGGTAAGAGTCGATGATGGCGTTTGAATGCGAAATAGATCATGACCGCAATGGCTGCGACTAAAACGCCACGCGACACCACATCTACGAACCAGAACAGGAAATTAAGGGCGGGGGATTCCTTTAACCAGAATCCAGAGCCCTCGGCAGTTCCAACTAACTGAGGGTCGAAAAAGAGTCGACTGGCAGTGGTATCGATTTCAGGAAAGGAATAGAAGACCAATGCCAACAGAATCGACAACGGCAGCCCAATTTTGAAAGCAAACCCGGATCGCGCCGTGACCAGCGCAGTCAAAGCCGTTCGGTCATGACTGCTAGCGGAGCCGCCGTTTGTGGCGCGGCTAGGGGCGTGCAAGGGTTGCGACATAGGCGGAAATTCTAGCCTTGTTATCACTGACGAGAGCCTTCTCAAGCGCTGGGTCTGTCAGCGGCTGAGGGCTCTCGTAGCGGACCTGTGATCCCTGGTGATTCTGTTGGGTCTGCTGCGACGACACTGGCTCCGCAGATGAGGCTAATAAAGGTTGTGGCGCAACCCGAAGCACCAGCACCTTTTGACCGACCAAAGCCTTTTGGTCCGCTACGTTATAGAACCAGGTGTAGTGATGGTTTCGTCGGCCAGACAAATCATCAGCAAATAGACGAATCGAAGGAGCCCCGCTCGGACGATTTCCCGCATAGGCTGAGATTGCAGCAAGGAGCCGACGATCATCGGTCACGACAGGCAGCCCTTCTTTTTCGGCAGTAGCGATCGCCCACTGGGCAGCCTCTTTCCAGCCCCTTAGCTTTTCGATCGCGCGCACCTGAGGCGCTTGCGCCGAGTGAAAAAGCCACTTAGGCGCCGCTATCAGTGCCAAAGAGAAGGTCACGCCCAGAATAATCGATAGCCAAAAGAACGGACGCCCCAAACGACTGTTCAGGTCATAACGAAGCGGCGCAAACCATAAATAGGCCGCAAGCATGGCAAGACTTATCAGCGCAGGTGCAGCCCAGTTCGCGTGCGCACGTGATGAAAACGCCTGCGCGCTGATCAAGGCAAGCATGGGTACTGCAAAGATCAACAAGAGATTCAGCCGAGAGCCGGCGGCAGCCGATCCAGTTATTAGGTGCCGCGGCAGAAACAATAAAATGGCCAATAGTGCGAAGGGTCCAATCAGAACAAACTGCGACACCAGAAATTCCACAAACGATAACAGCCCCCCGCCAAACGTCCAGGCCGACTTGCCAAGACTTTCTACCTGCGAGATCTCAAGGTGATGACTAAAGGTCGGGAAATTTGTCTTCAGGTTCCAGAGCAGGTTTGGTAAGAACACCAGAAAGCCAGTGACCGCGGAAAGCCAAGGGCCGACTGTGAGCAGCCGTCGATCCAGAAGAATCCAGATGAAGGCGCTCACGACAAATACGCCCATCGAATACTTCGACAAAAGCCCAAAGCCAACGGCCATGCCACAGATAAGCCAGAAGATCAGCTGACCAGACCCAAAGGATGAGGCATTGATAAATGCCCACAGGGCGATTGCCCACCACATCAGTAGCCAGGCATCCGTCGTGGCATAAAGCGAATAAAAACCAAAAATCGGCGATGTCGCAAGCAACGCCATCGTGATAAGTGCGACGCGCTTGTTTTGGAATAATTGATACGACGCCAACCCTGCAAACAGAGCTGTGATACCGAGCGCAAACGCCTGAGACATACGGGCGCAGCCTTCGACTGCATCAATGCCAACAAGCCCACAGATACTGGTATTTGCGCCTAAGACCCAGGCGATAAACGGCGGCTTTGAAAAATAGCCGAGGGCAGGCGTAAATGCCCATCCCAGATACTGGGCCTCGTCAACCTGAAGGGGAACCGGTGCAACAAACCCTGAAAGGCTTCGAATCAATACCAGAAGCCCAATGAGAAACAGGCCAAGCAAAAGCCTGGCCTGTGTCAACGCCGAACGGTTCGGCAAGCTGGTTTACTCCACAGCCTTGACCATGTCTTCAACGACCTTCTTGGCGTCACCAAACACCAGCATGGTTCTATCCATATAGAAGAGGTCGTTATCAAGACCGGCATAACCTGCTGCCATGGAACGCTTATTCACAATGACCGTCTTTGCCTTGTAGGCTTCAAGAATCGGCATCCCGAAAATAGGCGAACCGGGTGTGCGAGCGGCAGGGTTCACCACGTCATTCGCACCTAACACCAGCACTACATCGGTCTGACCAAATTCCGAGTTGATGTCTTCCATCTCGAAGACCTGGTCATACGGCACCGCGGCTTCGGCAAGCAGCACGTTCATATGGCCTGGCATACGACCAGCCACTGGGTGAATGGCGTACTTCACCGTAATGCCCTTGTGCGTCAGTTTTTCCGTGAGCTCTTTCAATGCGTGCTGCGCACGGGCGACCGCCAGGCCGTAGCCCGGGACGATCACGACGGTCTCAGCATTCGTGAGCATGAAGGCTGCGTCATCAGGGGATCCACTCTTCACGGGGCGCTGTTCCTGCGCACCCTGGGCTCCTGCTCCGGCGTCGCCACCGAAACCGCCCAGGATCACGTTGAAGAAGGAACGGTTCATGGCCTTACACATGATATAAGACAGAATCGCACCACTCGATCCCACAAGCGATCCCGCGATGATCAGCATGGAGTTATTCAGTGAGAAACCAATCCCTGCTGCTGCCCAGCCGGAGTAGCTATTCAGCATCGAGACCACCACCGGCATATCTGCGCCACCGATGGGAATGATGATCAGCACACCGAGCACGAATGAGAGTGCGAGCATGGCAAAAAACGCGGGCCAGCTTTCGGTGAACATGAATACTAGGCCGAGTGCGATCGTCGCAATCCCCAGCACCAAGTTGACCATGTGCTGGCCAGAGAACACCACTGGTGCGCCCTGAAACAGTCGAAACTTATATTTGCCCGAAAGCTTGCCAAAGGCGATTACAGAGCCAGAGAAAGTAATAGCACCAATCGCCGCGCCCAAGAAGAGTTCAAGGCGGTTACCCAGCGGAATTGGGGCGCCCTTTTGGGTGATGTTCAATGCATACGGCTCGGCTACTGCAGCAATCGCAATGAATACCGCTGACAGACCAATCATGGAGTGCATGAAGGCAACCAACTCAGGCATCTTGGTCATCTCAACGCGCTTGGCCATGATGGCGCCGATGGCACCACCGACAACCAGACCGATCACGACTAACAAAAGGCCTGAGCCAAGCCCTGCGCCCGTTGCACCCTGAAGACTTTGCGCCATGGTGGCAATCAGACCCACGGTTGTGAAGATGGCAATCGCCATCCCGGTCATCCCGAAGATGTTGCCCTTAATCGACGTGGTCGGGTGTGAGAGCCCTTTAAGCGCCTGAATAAAACAGACCGAGGCGATCAGATACAGCAGCGTGACGGTATTGATAGAAAGGCTAAACATTTATGCGCCCTCCTTCGATGCCGGCTTCTTATCTTTTTTCTTAAACATCTCGAGCATGCGGCGAGTGACCAGAAAGCCACCAAAGACATTGACGGCCGCAAGCGCAACAGCCAAGACACCCATGGTCATACCAAGTGTGGTCTCTGTGAGTGCTGCCGCAAGCATCGCTCCCACAATGACAATTGCGGAAATAGCATTAGTCACTGCCATCAGTGGTGTGTGCAGCGCAGGGGTGACATTCCAGACAACGTGATAACCAACATAGATGGCCAGCACGAAGATGATCAGGTTCACTAGGGTTGGGCTAATCGCTTCCATAGCGTCTATTCCTTATTTCTAAATTAGGCGCGAAGCACGGCGCCGTCACGAGTCATCAAGGTCGCCGTCACGATGTCATCGTCAGCAGGAATGGTGAGCGTGCCTTCTTTGGTCACAATCAGCTTCATGAAGTCCAAAAGATTGCGGGCATAAAGCGCGCTGGCGTCGGTCGGCAAGAGTGCTGCGAGGTTTGGTTTACCAACGATATTCACGCCATGCACCTGAACGGTCTGATTCAGCACCGACAGCGGACAGTTACCGCCCTGCTCAACGGCCATGTCGACAATCACCGAACCGGGCTTCATCGATTTCACCATCTCTTCTGTAATCAGCGTGGGGGCCTTACGACCAGGAATCAACGCCGTGGAGATCACAATATCTGCCTGCGCGATGCGCTTAGCGACCTCTGCGCTCTGACGCTTCATCCAGGCTTCGGGCATGGGGCGAGCGTACCCACCTACACCTTGCGCAATCTCGCGCTCTTCATCGGTTTCGAAAGGCACATCAATGAACTTAGCGCCAAGCGACTCAATCTGTTCTTTTACCGCAGGACGCACATCCGACGCCTCGACAACCGCACCAAGGCGTTTTGCCGTGGCAATCGCCTGCAGTCCTGCAACACCCGCACCAAGAATCACCACACGCGCCGCCTTGATCGTTCCCGCGGCCGTCATCAGCATTGGAAAGATCTTGGGATAGACATCGGCGGCCAGCATTACCGCTTTGTATCCCGCAAGGTTTGCCTGTGACGAAAGGACGTCCATGCTCTGGGCACGGGTTGTTCGTGGCGCTGCCTCCATTGCAAAAGCGGTGATGCCTGCGCTTGCCAGTCGATCAAGGCCTGCACGATCAAAGGGGTTGAGCATGCCCACGAGCACAGCTCCCTTGGTCATCTGCCTTGCCTCATCGTCATTCGGGATGCGAACCTTCAAGACAAGCTCTGCCGAGAGTGCGTCGGCCTGCGAGCCGATCGTGGCGCCGACTGCCGCATAGGCATCATCAGGAAAGTTAGCCAACTGACCTGCGCCAGCAGCGACCAGGACGGTATGGCCCTGGGCAACAAATTTCTTTACGGTTTCGGGAGTCGCTGCGACCCGGGTTTCACCCGCCAGCGACTCTTTGGGAACGCCAATACGCACGCTTCGGTACCCCTTGATTGTGGTTTTGGTGGATAGGCTCAATGCTACCCGACAAACGGCTTTTTCGCGCTGCGGCAGTAGAATCGAAGCCTATGAGCCATCACCCTGTTCTCGACTGGAAAGCCCCGCTACAAGGCCGTAAACGGGTTGTCGTGGGCATGTCCGGCGGGGTCGATTCTTCTGTCACCGCCTGGCGGCTGAAAGAGGCAGGCCTTGAGGTTATTGGCCTTTTTATGAAGAACTGGGAAGACGACGATGACGACGAGTACTGCTCGACCCGTCAGGACTTTCTTGATGCCGTCGCTGCAGCAGAAACCATTGGTATTGACATACAAGCCGTGAACTTTGCGGCCGAGTATAAAGATCGGGTCTTTGCGGATTTTCTGCGGGAATATCAGGCCGGACGCACCCCTAACCCAGACGTCTTGTGTAACGCCGAGATTAAGTTCAAAGCCTTTTTAGATCACGCCATGGCGACCGGCGCAGACTGCATTGCTACGGGCCATTACGCGCAGCTACAGGTCACACCGCAAGGAGCCTTCGAACTGGTTCGTGCAGCGGACGCAATTAAAGATCAGACGTATTTCTTGCATCGACTCAATCAGGCGCAGCTAGCACGCACGATTTTCCCAATTGGTGATCTTCCAAAGAAAAAAGTACGCGAGATCGCTCAATCGATTGGCCTGCCCAATGCAGCAAAGAAAGACTCCACAGGGATCTGCTTTATTGGCGAAAGACCATTTCGAGAGTTTTTAAATCGCTATCTGCCTACGCACCCAGGCCCTATGAAAACGCCGGCTGGTCGCGTTGTTGGCGAGCATATGGGCCTTGCGTTTTACACCCTGGGTCAGCGTAAAGGGCTGGGTATTGGCGGTGATAAAGCGGGCGATGGGAGCCCATGGTTTGTGATTCAGAAAGATCTTGCCAACAACACGCTGATCGTGGACCAAGGGCACGATGCGCCAGGCCTGCTATCTCGGACGCTCTCGACAATCGACTCCGCGTGGGTGAGTGGCAAGCCCCCAGTCGATGACGGCACGCTCTCTGCGAAGACCCGATATCGACAGCCCGATGCCACATGCCATCTGCGTGCTGCAGATACCACGTCTTTTAAGCTTGATTTTGATGAGGCCCAATGGGCCGTGACCCCAGGACAGTCTGCGGTGGTCTACCGCGGCCCAGTCTGTCTGGGCGGCGGGATTATTGCCTAAGAGCCCAACGACATTTAATCGCCCAGAGTAGCGTGTCGTTAGGGTTGTTAAGAGATCAGGCGACGGGGACCGTATCCTTAAAGGATGGGCGCTCCATCAGCTTGTCGTAATGGGCCTGAAGATTGGGATAGGTCTTTTTCCAGTCAAAATCAGGAAAACGCAGCAACAGATAGCCCAGCGCAACACCGACTGAGATGTCTGCGAGCGAGAATGACTTGCCATGCGCCCAGGGATTTTTTCCCAAATCACGTGACATCGCCGCAACCGCGTTATTGATCTTCTTCATCTGGCGATCGATCCACTCCTGACTGCGAAGCGCCTCGGGACGCTTGTTCTCCATAACGATGGCGATCGCAGCATCTTGCATGCCATCACACAGGGCTTCCCAGACCTTGACCTCGGTCCGCTCACGACCCGCATCAGGAATGAGTCGATGATTAGGGGCACGAGAGTCCAGATACTCCACGATCACACGAGAGTCATAGACACAGGTATTGTCATCCAGCACCAAGACAGGGATCTTGCCCAGGGGATTGGACTGGCTAATCTTAGTGTCCGGTGAGTGGACGTTTTCAACGACAAATTCACATTCAACCTTTTTTTCCGCTAAGGCCACACGTACCTTGCGCACATAAGGACTTGTTAATGAGCCGATGAGTTTCATAGGGGTCGCCGAAAATAATGACAGGGCATGAAGTATAAAATGAAATCCTTTGCCAACTTGTAGGGAACAAACCGTGTCCGCCAACCCCGCCATGTCTCAGCTCGATGCCCTGACTGCCCTATCCCCGCTGGATGGACGCTACTCCGACAAAGTAACCGGGCTTCGGCCACTGCTCTCCGAGGCCGGTTTTATGAAACACCGAGTAGAGGTGGAGATTGCCTGGCTTATTGGCCTATCCGACCTGGGCATGAAAGAACTGCCCGCCTTTTCGGCACCAGCCCGCGCAAGACTTGGGCAGTGGGTTGCTGAATTCTCGGCAGCAGATGCGGCTCGTATTAAGACGATTGAAGCAACAACCAACCACGACGTGAAAGCCGTGGAGTACTGGCTCAAGGAAAAGGCTTCCGCGGAAAAAGATCTTCCCGAGCTATCAGCCGCCGCAGAATTTATTCACTTTGCGTGTACTTCAGAAGACATCAACAACACGTCCCATGCCCTGATGCTGGCGCGGGCGCGGAGCCAGACGATTGCCCCGGCGATGCAGAAAACTATTGATCGCTTGGCCGAACTGATCTCAGCCACCGCGGGGCTATCGATGCTCTCCCGTACTCATGGTCAGACAGCCTCACCCACTACGCTCGGGAAAGAGATTGCCAACGTTCGCCAGCGACTACGGATCGCGCGGGATGCATTCTTAGCGGTTCAGCCCCGCGCCAAGATGAACGGTGCAGTCGGTAATTACAACGCTCACTTGTCTGCCGCACCTGAGATCGACTGGCCTGCATTTTCCAAGCGGGTTGTGGAAGGTCTTGGTGTGGAATTCAATAGCCACACCATTCAGATTGAGCCACATGACTGGATGGCCCAGTACTTTGATGCGATTGCCCGGTTTAACACCATCGTGATTGACCTGTCGCGAGACCTCTGGGGTTATATCTCTCTGGGCTACTTTAAGCAGCGACTGAAAGAAGGCGAAGTCGGCTCCTCCACAATGCCGCACAAAGTTAATCCAATTGACTTTGAGAATGCAGAGGGCAACCTGGGAATCGCCAATGCACTTTTACGTCACTTAAGTGACAAGCTTCCCGTCTCTCGCTGGCAGCGCGATCTGACCGATTCCACTGTGCTCAGAAACCTTGGCGTTGCGCTTGGTCATAGCCTGTTGGCGTATGAGTCCTGCCTAAAAGGCCTGGGCAAGCTTGAGATCAATGCTGCGCGGCTAGAACAAGATCTTGATCAGGCCTGGGAAGTCCTTGCAGAGCCCATTCAGACCGTGATGCGTCGTTATGGCCTGCCGCAGCCCTATGAACAATTGAAGGCACTGACCCGTGGCCAAGGCATGACGGAATCCACCATGCGCGCCTTCATCAACGGACTTGATCTACCGGCTGCCGATAAGGCGCGGTTGATGGCAATGACGCCTGCAAGCTATATCGGTCTTGCCGAGTCGCTTGCCAAAGACGAACTGAAATTTAAATAAAAGACTCGTCTGTCTGTTGTGCGATGAAGGTTTCGCACAATGGATTCCGGAGGATTTGGTTAACCCGTTACTGGCTTAACTAAAGCTGCGGCCTGCTTCGCCCGTTCGCGGGCCTGATCCGTATCTTTGCCGCTTGCTAAGGCAACGCCCATTCGTCGTTTTTTAAACGACTCGGGTTTGCCAAACAGCCGAATATCAGTGCCGTGGACGCGCAGCGCCTCGTCAACTCCGACAAAGCCGATCCCTTTGGCATCGACACCACCGTAGATCACCGCAGAGGCTCCCGGGTTACGCAGCGTGGTATCCACGGGTAGCCCGAGAATCGCACGGGCATGAAGCTCAAACTCGTGTTGTGCCTGGGTGGCCATGGTCACCATACCGGTGTCATGCGGGCGGGGGCTAACTTCGGAGAACCAGACATGATCCCCTCTTACGAAAAGCTCCACGCCAAAGATGCCCAGTCCACCAAGATTTTCGGTGATGGTGGCTGCGATGTTGCGGGCCCGCTCAAGTGCCAGCTCTGACATAGCCTGGGGCTGCCAGGATTCGACATAGTCACCGTCCACCTGAACATGGCCAATCGGCGCGCAGAAATGGGTCTCGGGCTTTCCATTTGCGCCGAGTGCACGAACCGTAAGCTGGGTGATCTCAAAATCAAAATCAATCATGCCTTCTGCGATGACACGCGCATTTGCTACGCGACCTGAGGTCTGGGCATAGTCCCAGGCAGCAGCAACATCGGCGGCAGACTTCAGTTTCGACTGGCCTTTGCCAGAAGATGACATGACGGGTTTAACAAAACAGGGGTAGCCCACTGCATCACAGGCCGCCTGCAGCTCAGACAAGCTAGAGGCAAATTTATACGGTGACGTGGGCAGGCGCAGGTCTTCGGCAGCAAGCCGGCGAATGCCTTCCCGGTTCATGGTCAGAAAAGCCGCGCGCGCAGTGGGAATCACTGTGGCCTTCCCCTGTTGCTCAAGCTCTACCAAGGCTGGGGTTGCGATCGCCTCGATCTCCGGCACCACAAGATGCGGGGACTCCTGTTCGATCAGTCGTTTGAGTGCCGCCGCATCGGTCATGTCAATTACATGAGAGCGATGGGCAACTTGGTGCGCTGGTGCATTGGGATAGCGATCAACTGCAATGACTTCAACGCCTAGGCGCTGCAAAGCAATCACCACCTCTTTCCCCAGCTCGCCAGAGCCGAGCATCATGACTCGCGTTGCGTTTGAAGAAAGAGGGGTGCCAATCATGATTACTGAACCTTACCGATCGCTTTAACAACTTCCGCCATTTTCTTGGCGTCACCATCAACATACTTCTGGAAGTCCGGCGCATCCAGGAACTGGATAGGGCTGCCAGAGCCGCCGATCGCCTGTTTTACTTTTGCGTCATTGGCAGCAATCTTTGCTGCCTCACGCAGCTTGTTCACGATAGCATCAGGTGTGCCTGCAGGAACAAAAATTCCAGCCCACTGGGCGAACTCGGCTTTAATCCCGAGCTCTTTAAAGCTTGGTACATCAGGCAGCGCGGCGAGCCGGCCATCACCCCAATGCGCCAATGCACGAACACGACCAGACTTGATGTGGTTCACAATCGATGCAGGGCCTGTGGCCAGCGCATCCACCTGATTTCCCAATAGTCCAATAATTGCAGGGCCTGCACCGGTGTAGGGGATGTGGGTGATCGAAAACTTCTCTTGTGCCTTGAGCATCTCCATGGGGACGTGCATCGTGCCGTAGTTACCTGACGAACCATAGTTAAATTTGGCAGGGTTCTTGCGCATATCCGCCACGAAATCCTTGTAAGTCTTCCAAGGAGTTTCAGAACGTACGACCAGTACGGTTGGATCTGCGGTAATCCGCGCAATTGGCTTTAACTGGTTCAGCTCATAGGAAGGGGCCTTACCGAGAATGCGATCCGCCTCGGGAATGATCGACACCGAAGAAAGCGCCATCAGGATGGTGTAGCCATCCGGTTTGGCCTTGGCAACATGCGAAAATCCGATTCCGCCGCCAGCACCCGCTTTGTTCTCCACCACCACCGACTGTTTAAGTACACGTCCAAGAGCCTCGGCCATGGGGCGGCCGACCGTATCGGCCACGCCTCCGGGCGGGAACGGCACGATCATGGTGATGGGGCGAGTGGGATATTCCTGAGCCACAACGGGCGCTGCGGCCGTGACCATTAGCCCAGATGCCACAACGGCACCGACTGCAAATCGGGTTGCCTGGGAAAGGGTTGTTTTCAACATGAAGTCTCCTGAGCAAAAAAATGTTGGGGTCACTACACTACGGTTTTGACCTTTTAAGTGTAGGCCACTATGAAATTTGCAGCATACAAAACCAGTACATCTTCTCATGATGTCCAGGTGGGCATTGTCTCCGATGACGGCGCCTCGATCCAGCAACTCGACCTGCCCCAGGCCCTTGCCCAACAGGGCGTTGCGGCAGTGGTGGCCCTCGCCGCTCAGGGCCATGCCCTGCCCGCTGTCAAAGGGACTCACGCCACAAAGGACGTAGTGCTGTTAGCGCCGATTCCACGCCCAGCGCGCAATATCTTCTGCGTTGGGAAGAACTATTTTGAACACGCCAAAGAATTTGCTCAGAGCGGCTTTGACAGCAGCGCCGCCAAACCCGGCGATGACGTGCCGAGCGACCCCATCATCTTTTCGAAAGTCCCTGAGTGCGTGATCGCCACGGGCGATGCCATTCTGGTGCCCAAAGGGGTCTCAGAAGCGATCGACTACGAGGCTGAGCTTGCCGTCATCATCGGCCGAAAAGGCAAAGGCATTTCTGAGGCCAACGCCATGGACTATGTCTGGGGCTACACGGTCGTTAATGACGTCACGGCCCGCGACTGGCAGCAGCGCCATAAGCAGTGGATGATGGGCAAAAGCTTCGACACCTTCTGCCCGATGGGTCCTTGGGCCGTCACGAAAGATTCCTGTAATGGCGAAGACACTCAGGTGCGCTGCTATGTCAACGGTGAGTTACGTCAGAATGCACGAACGACCGATCTGATCTTCAAGATCCCCAAACTGATTGCGACGCTGTCCGCAGGAATCACGCTCTACCCTGGTGACATTATCGCCACCGGAACGCCTGTTGGCGTTGGTATTGGGTTTAAACCCCCGAAGTACCTGGTCCCCGGCGATCGGGTCCGGATAGAGATCGATGGCATTGGCGCCATTGAAAACCCCGTGATCTAAAAAGAGACGGCCCGCTCAGTGAGTGGGCCGTCTTCATGGCTAGCGGCGTTTGTGTGCAAGGTCCGAGTTTCTTGGGCGCGAACCTAGGGCCTACCGCATCGAACTCTAGGGTGTATAAATCTCTGGACCGTCGTCTTTTTTCTTGACGGGCTTAACCAGATCTTCCCGCTTAATCCCTAGCCACATGGTGATGGGGGCCATCACCAAAACTGATGAATAGATGCCGAAGACGATGCCGATGGTGAGTGCCAAGGCAAAGTAATAGAGCACTGGACCACCGAAAATCAACATCGCTAAGACCATCGCCTCGGTTGTGCCGTGGGTGATCACTGTACGCGACATGGTGCTGGTAATGGCGTTGTCGATCACTTCGCGCACCGAGGCCTTGCGCATCTTGCGGAAGTTCTCACGGATCCGGTCCGCGACCACCACAGACTCGTTTACTGAGTAGCCAAGCACCGCC
>JACCED010096930.1_pt1 | contig 12813 bp, 7 predicted proteins | sample 7455021 | NCBI WGS metagenome assembly JACCED01 (sample SAMN15323456, study PRJNA562643) | freshwater metagenome | isolation source: river surface water | place: USA:Blue River Watershed | collected 2017-08-19
CAACCCAGCGTGACGACACTGACTTCTGGCGCTGGTGCCAGAGCATGCCTGTCCCTGATTCGTTGCAGGAAAAAATTCGCTTGTTCCGCGAGCGCGGGCAAATAGATCATTTACCAGGAGAATTTTTTACCAGCGACAGTTGGTGTTCGATTTTAGAGGGGATGAAGGTGCGTCCGAAAAAATACCATCCGTTAATGGATGCATTTGATAGCCAGATGTTAGCAAGAACCTTGCAGGAAACCGCACAAAATGTTTATCAGACGGTAATGCAAATGCCGAATCACTATGACTATATTCAGCAACACTGCCCTGCTAAAAAGTAGCGCCACTAATAAAATGATGCAACTGTGGATGTTGCTTTGGTGAGTAACACAATATGACGGCGTATAAACCTATTCCAGAATACCGCGAACTTGGCGCGCAGCAATTTTTTGCAGAAATAGCGCCTGCTCAGCAGCCTATTGTCATTCGAAACTTTGTCCAACACTGGCCCGTCGTTGCAGCGGCAAAAAAGTCGCCGCAGGATTTTGCAGCTTACCTGCTGCGCTTTTACACCGGTAAAAAAGCCAGGATTTTCGTTGCACCTCCGGCGGCTAACAAACGTTTTTATTACAACGATGATATGACCGATGTGAATTATCTGCGCGGGGAAGAGCGTGTGGATTTATTTTTAGGTCGTTTACTGGAGTTGATGGATCGGGACGTCTACCCGGCTATCTCCATTCAAAATTCTTCACCGGCGGACATATTGCCGGGATTGATTGCCCAAAATAAGTCCGATTTTTTCCCCGATGAAGAGCCCCACCTTTGGGTTGGCAATGAGGGCATTGTCAGCGCTCACTACGACGGTGCAGACAATATTGCATGTGTTGTGGCAGGGCGTCGGCGCTTTGTGCTATTCGCCCCGGATCAAGTCGGTAATTTATACCCCGGCTCGCTAAATTTTACGCCTGCCGGCGCGCCCACCAGTATGGTCAATTTGAACGAGCCGGATTTCGAGCGCTATCCACTGTTCCAAATCGCATTGGACAATGCCTATTCGGTAGAACTCGATCCCGGCGACGCCATTTTTATTCCCATGCTTTGGTGGCACCATGTGGAATCACTGGAAAAAGTAAATGCCTTGATGAATTTCTGGTGGAATGGTTCCGCTGCGAAAAATGCAATCCCACCCAGCCCCATTGATAGTTTAAATATCGCACTGCTTGCCATGCGCGATTTAACACCAAAACAGCGCAATGCCTGGCGGTGTCTTTTTGATCACTACTTATTCAAACAGGGTGTTGATCCTGCTGCTTATATTCCCGAGCATCAACAACATTTACTAGGAAAAGTCTCGCTGGACTATGTGCGTGCGATCAAAGACTATTTTATTGAAAAATTAAAGAAGTAAGCAGGCAGTCTAATCGCCCAATAGTGAATTAATGAATATGAATAGCGAACAGCAAAAGCCAAAAAAAATCCTTATTGTCGGCGGCGGGACTGCAGGCTGGATGGCGGCAAATTTAATGGCTTCCCGCTGGCAGGATATTGAAGTTAGTCTGTTGGAATCGGCGGATATTGGTATTATTGGTGTGGGCGAAGGTTCAACACCCCATTTGAAATTCTTTTTTGATACGGTGGGACTCGCTGAATCTGAATGGATGCCGCGTTGCAATGCGACCTATAAGAATGGAATTTCTTTTGCAGGCTGGTCTGCGATTCCCGGGTATGAATCTTATTTTCATCCTTTTCCGGCGCAGACTGATGACATGCTCACCGTTCCTCATTTTTTTAGCAGCATCAATGCGCGTATGCAGGGGCATGATGCAGTCGCACATCCAGACCACTATTTTTTAGAAACCTATCTCACCCGAGAAAATTTAGGCCCGATACCGAATGAAACTTTTCCATTTGGTGTCGCCTATGGATACCACTTCGATGCAACTCTGTTGGGGCAATTTCTAGCTGAGACGGCGTTGAACAAGGGGGTAACAAGAATTATCGGTACGGTCACCGAAGTGGTGCTTGGGCAAAATGGCGTAATAACCTCGGTCAGATTGGATGATGACAGTTTTGTGGAAGCCGATTTATTTATCGATTGCTCGGGTTTTAAATCCTTACTAATGCAAGGGGCATTGAAGGCCAGTTACAAAAGTTTCAGCGATAATTTGTTTAACAATGCCGCCGTTGTGATGCCCAGTGAAATATCTGCTGTTATTCCTCCTGAGACAAAATCAACCGCACTATCAAATGGTTGGGCATGGAAAATTCCGTTAACCAACCGGTTCGGAAATGGCTATGTTTATAGCGCAGACTACCTGACACCGGATCAGGCCGAGACAGAATTACGGCGACATTTGGGGCTGCTCGACAGCGATGTGGACGCCAGACATTTGCAAATGAAAGTTGGGCGCGTAGAAAAACACTGGGAGCAAAATTGTCTGGCAGTCGGTTTATCGCAAGGCTTTATAGAACCCTTGGAGGCTACTGCGCTCGCACTTTCGCTGGAAACGATTACGCGCTTTATGAGTTTTTATGAGCGTGGTGAATTTACCAATGAATTTGCAGATGCTTTTAATAAAGAGATTAATGCAAAGTTTGATGGCGTTAGAGATTACATTGTTTGTCATTACAAAGTGAATCAGCGGCGCGATACTGATTATTGGCGAAACAATGCTGCTAACAAGCATCTATCAGAAAGCCTTAGTAAAATTTTACATTTCTGGTGGAACAGTAAAGATTTTGCAAAAGACATGTATATGAATAATCTCACAGGGAGTTATCAGCCAAAATCCTGGGCTTGCTTATTGGCGGGCTATGGCGTTTTTCCTGCATTGAGCCAGAATTCAATGAACGATCAATACGCGTCAACGCAAAACATGGCGCAGTTGGCGGATTTTATTCGTCGATGTGGTCTGAATTTCAAATCACACAACGAGCAACTGAATATTCGCTAGCGTATGTAAAGATAAATTAAGGAAATTTTTAGCAATGGTTCGACCTTTAACTGGCAAGTTCGACTTTTGTAGTATCCAAAAAACGTTATTGCTCTCGTGATTTCCACAGTGATACTTTACCTCGACCATATGATTTGATGCTTGGGGAATGAAATGCTGTTTTGGCAGGGTAACACAACAAAAATCCAGAGCTACTTTCTGGCAATTAATGGTGTGTTGTTCATAGGCTTTATCGCCATTTTGTTCTTTAGCGATGCCGCTATTTACTAACATGAATTTTATAGTCTTCCCGTGACTTGCCAGAACTTGTTCTGGCTTTTTTTTGCCCGCTGAAAAGTGCCGGTGAGCGTTAATTTGCGTATGGATTCCCATTTTTCCCTTTATTTAAAATGGGAATAAAAGTTTGAACCTAATGTTCCTTGCTGTTTCGGTGAAGATTTGCGGATCAATCAACATCAATAATCCCACTTGGCGATTTAATTGTGGGACTGATAATAGAAATGGTACGAGTTTTAGCAATAAATTGCCTTGTGATATGGCGGGTGTTAGCGTGGATTTGCGTCGTTGTGAGGTAATCAATGGCAAATAACAACACCTTGAGGCAAACGATCATGACTTTTTCCAAAAATATTGCGCGCAAATTATTTCGTGCAAGCACCGCGTGCTTATTCATTACCAGTTCGCTGCTCGCCTGTGCGCAGACCACCAAAGTGGTTGGCTATATTCCATCCTACAAAAATATGCCGGCGGTTATTGATCGCACAGATTTAACCAAACTCACCCATTTGAATTTATCGTTTCTGAATCCCAATGCCAGTGGCCTGGTGTTAAGTGGCGGCAACCCTGTGTGTATGGAGGGCGCTAGCGCTAACGATCTACATTATGTCGTCAATAAAGCACATCAGGCCGGCGTCAAAGTGTTGGTGTCCATTGCTGGTGGTGTTTTGCCGGCGTGTTCGGGCAATTGGCAAACCTTATTGCAACCGGCCAATCGCGCCACAGTGGTGAATAATTTATTGCAGTTTGTTAACACATTTAATTTAGATGGGTTGGATGTGGATATTGAAGGCGTGGTGTTAACCAACATTGATAACGCTGGCAATTACACTCCGTTTATTCAGGCGCTACGTAATGGCTTGCCAGCAGGAAAATTATTGACCTCGGCAACGGCGTCTTATGTTGGCGGTATGGTTCCCACCTCATCACTGCAATATTTTGATTTTGTAAACATCATGTCCTATGACGCGATTGGTCCGGGCTGGGGGCAGGCTGGTGCAGAGCATTCACCTTATTCCATGGCAGTATCGGATATTAATATTTGGAAAGCGCGCGGACTGACCAAACAAAAATTGGTCTTGGGTGTGCCATTTTACGGTTATGGATTTAATGGTTATGCCGCTGCTTATGATTACAATTCAATCGTCAATCAATTCGGCGCAAGCGCTGCGCAAACAGATGTGATTGGTACACGCTGCGCCGGTTGCAGTTACATTACGTACAACGGTATTCCCACTATTCGTAGTAAAACCCAACTCGCGTTGCAAGAAGGGTCGGGAGTGATGATCTGGGAGTTGTCGCAAGATGTGGCGGGAGCTAATAGTTTGCTCGCGGCCATTCACAGCCAAATAGGCGGAGGCAACTCCAGCAGCTCATCAACTGCGAGTGGCTGCCCGGCCTGGGTAAGCGGCAAACAATATTATGCGGGCAATAAAGTCAGTTATCAGGGCGGTTATTACATCGCTGAATACGACAACCCCGGCTACATTCCTACGGTGAGCACGTATTTCTGGGAGCCCATTAGTGCGAGCGCTTGCGGCGGTACTTCCTCCTCCAGTTCTTCAACTGCTGCATTTGCCAAATTAATTCAAGCTGAAGCCTACACCTCTATGAGCGGCGTGCAACTTGAAACTACTACCGATACTGGCGGCGGGCAAAATGTAGGTTGGATTGATGCGAACGACTGGATGGCCCACGCCAACGTTAATTTCCCCAGCAGTGGCACCTACCGCGTGGAATATCGTGTAGCTAGCCCGAGTGGAGCGAGCCTGTCGCTGGATTTAAATGCCGGTTCTATCCAGTTGGGGCAAGTCACTATTCCGGCAACTGGCGGTTGGCAAAATTGGACCACTGTTTCCCATACGGTCACTATCAATGCCGGTACCTATAGTGTGGGGATTTTTGCCGCGCAGGGTGGCTGGAATATCAATTGGTTGCGATTCACTAAATTGTAATTTTATTACTCGCTAGCCTTCAGTTTTCCTCCCCGACTTGCGGATCTACTATAGATCCGCTTTTTTATTCCTAACTATAGTTTCTATTCGTACCTATCCTTTTGGTTCGACCCTGGTTTTTTTTACGCGTACCTATATTTTTTACGCGTGCCGATATTTTTTTAAGTGTATCTAAGCACTTTTTAAGTAATTATTCGTTAATTCGGTGAATGCTGATTTAATCGAGCATCTAAAAGGACGTAGACTGCGTAACTAACGTTTGATATAGCACGTTTTTTAAATCGAGGAATTGACTGTGAAACTGAATCGCTTATTAGGCTTGGTGATGACTATGGTGACCACATCGGCATTTGCTTGCCCCGAATACTTGCAAGGGGAATACCGCAAATTGCACTCTAAAGATTCGGTCAATATTTGCGAGTTGATGGAAAACAAAACGGTGTTGGTGGTTAATACGGCAAGTCACTGCGGGTTTACCTCCCAATTCAAAGAACTCGAAGCCCTGCATAAAAAGTACAAGGATAAGGGGTTGGTGGTGGTCGGTTTTGCCAGCGATGACTTTAAGCAGGAGGATGCCGACGAGGAAAAGGCAGCGGAGATCTGCTATCTGAATTACGGCGTAACCTTCACCATGTTGGCACCAACCCATGTGACCGGTGAGCAAGCCAACCCGGTGTTCAAAGCCTTGGCCAAACAAGCGAAAGAACCCAAGTGGAACTTCAATAAATATCTGGTCGGTAAGGATGGCAAGCTGGTCGAGTATTTCGGCAGTATGACCAAACCGGATTCGCCCAAGTTGGCCGCCGCGATAGAAGCCCAGCTCTAATACGTTTGCCATTAAGATCCGAAAAACAACCGGCGTTATAGGCCGGTTTTTTTTCGCCTGTTTCAGCGGCAGTATTGCCCAAACCAATGAAAACGGTATCTTTTTTTGGGGTTTTTATCAGCTGATAAGCATTGCCTCTTGCCCGTCACCCATCTGCGCATAAATGGTTTTTATACAACATCCTTCTTATTTTTAGCGATAAACCGCCATTAATCGTACAAATTGGCATAAAAATAGCTTTTTTTGGCAATTTAGACAGACTTTTAAGCCTGATTTAGGAAAACCATATCTATGTTGGCAATCACAAAATTTTCTTGAAACCGATTACATTTTGATTCATTATCCTTGTCGCGTAATCCGTTACATAAATATTACTTAATTTGACAGGTCCGAACTTGCGACGCTGCGCCGGAGACGAGATACAACGCTTGGGCATTCCCGCCTGGGCGGCTTAAAACAATAAAAGCGATACCACTGGCTGCGCCTGATGACGTCAGTGCCTTTTATTCCTCTGCCTCCAATTTCTGCTGCACCCCGCACCTGGGTCTGATCTAAAAAATTTATAAAAGATAACAAAACGAGGAAGCTCAAGATGATCAAAACCAGAGGTATCACTACCCGCAAAAAGGCGTTGGTGTTGGCCATAGGCTGCGCGCTTGCTGGCGTCCAGGCTTATGCCCAAGACCAAACCACCAACCCCGAAACAGACGAGGCAATCGAAGAGGTACTGGTAAAAGGTGTACGCGCCTCCCAGGCTAAAGCGATTGATATCAAACGTGAATCTACCACCGTAGTGGATTCAATCGTGGCCGAAGATATCGGCAAACTGCCAGACACCACCATCACCGACTCGCTGCAGCGGGTTACCGGGGTGCAAATTACGCGCGAGGCCAACGAAGGTACCAGTTTGAACGTGCGTGGTATGCCGCAGGTGCTGACGACGTTAAACGGCGAACAATTTCTTAGCCCATGGACAATTACCGGAGTGGGAGCCAATTATTCGGATGTTCCAGCGGGATTGATCTCCGGGGCAGATGTGTATAAATCTCAATCCGCGAATTTATTGGCTGGTGGTATTTCTGGTCTTGTGGATTTAAAAACCTTGAGCCCTTTGACGTTGAAGGAATGGATGGTGCGTGCGCGCATTGAAGGTTCAATCGGCGATATGTCTGATAAAGAAACTAATAAGGATGGCTCTACCAGTACGCGCAATCCTGATCACAATGTCAGTATTTTCGTTGGCAATAATTTTGATGATGTGTTTGCGTTTACTCTTTCCGGATTTAATTCAACGACCTATAACGCCAATTATTCCATGTGGGAAAATGCGCGTTTGGCGTTCCTTGATCGTCGCGGTGGAACTCCGCGCGACCCGCTGGATTTTGATGGTGACGGCGATACTGTTGGTGATTGGTATTTAACCCCGGAATCTTTCAGTGCAAAAAGCAATTATATGGATCGCGAACGTGAAGGCGGTGCATTTACGTTTGAATCCAATGTCGCAGAAGGTTTTACCCTGCGCGGCGATGTGTTCTATACCAGCATGGCGCAATATGATCGCGGCGTCAGTGTAGGATTTAATGCATCTACCAATCCTAATTATTACGAAGTTAATGGCGTTCGCGCTCCTCGCCCTGGAACCAATGACACCATCATTGGCTATGACGAGCAGTTGTACAATGTATTGCTGCCAGAAAGTGAGTTTGGCGATAGCGTCGATTTTAGCTATGTCGATAAAAATGGTGTGACGCAAAATAGAAGTTTACATGCATTGAAAGTTGCACGCGTTGATGCGGCAGATTTCCAAACAAGTTCTACCAACGAAAGTAATCGTACTGGCGCACTTAACACCAACTTGCAATTGAAATACACCAATGGTGATAACTTTGATGCAAGTGTGCGTTACATTTATGCGGAAGCAGAAAAACATTATCGAAAAGCAACTTTCCAGCAGGGAACTCCTGCGTGGTTGTGGGTCGATGAAGATGGTACTCCGGGGAAAGATCCGCTCAATATTTATAACATCACTGTTGATTACTCGCGCGATATTCCTTCCTTTGCATTTGACGATGATCTTTCCAACGCAAATTTGCTGAAGCAATACCAGGGCTTTGCGGACGGCAGTGACACTAATGCAACGTTAAACGTTGCACGCGTCGATGCCAAGTATTCTTTCAATGACAATTTCTGGGAATCAGTTGAGGGCGGGTTGCGCTGGGGTGAACGTCAGGCCGATTACACAAAGTTTTATTACGTCACACCGACTGCGCGCTACTCCAACTGGGATGATCCTCGTGTTCCGGTAGACAAGCGTTACAAGTTGCGAACGGGCAATCAGATTTGGCAAAAATATCCAGAGTGGCGCAAGTTTGAATTTGCTGAAGAGCCAACCGCATTGTTGGAAAACGGTTTGGTCGATAATGGTTTCTCAGCTGCTAACACTACGGTATTTACCGATTTCGGTCCCATTAAAGGTTTTGAAAATGGTGTTTCTTCTCTGGATCCTTCCGAGTGGGACAATCCGCTGGCATTCCTTAATAAATTGTACCCGGGCACTAAAACAGCCAATGACCCTGGCTACACCTATGATGTAACTGAAGAAACCACAACAGCATTTGCACAAGTCAATTTCAACAGCGAGGAAGGCATTGCAGGAATTCCTTTTAAAGGAAATTTTGGTGCCCAGTTTGTTCGGACTGATCGCACAGTTATTCGCGCTGTAGTACCCGATGTTTTGGATAAATACAATTCCATCGGTTATGACGACTGGCAAAAAATTGCTTTTGTTGCTGAAACAGAAACTATCGAACACTCCTTTAATGATGTGTTGCCCTCACTCAACTTGAACTTCTTCCCACATGATGATGTGGTGGTTCGTGTTGGTGCCTCAAAAACCACTTCACGTAATGATTTGAATAATGTGGGCTCGAGTTTGGTGCTCTGGTATCAGCAGTGCGACAAGTTGGATGAAAATGGCAATCCCATTCAGATTCCTGTTGGCGGCGGTCAAACTCGCAATGAATCAGTGAGTTGTGTGGGTGGCGGTAATGACGATGGCAATCCTTATATCAAGCCCTGGTATGCCAACGTCTATAACACTTCTACTGAGTGGTATTTTGATGACAATGCCATGCTTGCAGCAGGTTTGTTTTTGATTGAAGTAGAAACTTCTACTGAACAAACCCAGGAGATGCGTTCATTTACCGATGGCGATGGTATTGATCGCGGTCGCACAGCCAACATCTACACCACCAGAAACGTGGGTGCTTCTGATCTGTACGGATTTGAAATGGGTTATAAGCAGCCATTTTCTTTCCTGCCCGGTGAAATCCTGAGCTCTACCGGTGTGGAGTTCAACTACACCTATTCACGTAGTAAATCCAACAACATTGATATTGAAGGCAATGCATTGCCATTACCTTCCAATTCAGAACATCAATCCAACTTGATCCTTTGGTATGACCGCGATGGCTTGAACTTGCGCTTGGCGTACAACTGGCGCAGTGAGGAATATTTGGGGCGCGTTGGTTTGAATACCAATGCTGCAGAACTCAATCTGGGTAACTGGTTGGAAGCAACTGGCTATCTGGACTTTTCCGCTAACTATTGGGTTAACGACCACCTTGAATTCAGTTTTAACGGGGCCAACCTGACAGGCCAGAACCGTCGAAGCTACGCACAGATGACGGATCAATTCCAGTCGCTGTGGGTACAGGAGCGTCGTTATACCTTGGGTATGACTGTAAAACTTTAATGAGTGCCGCTGCAAAAAATAAATCGAAAGCGCAGTTAAACACGGCAACCTTTTAATACAGTTTGGAGTTTTATTATGAAATTTAAATTTAGTTACATGGCGCTCTTTATGAGTAGCTTGCTGTTGCAGGCATGCGGTGGCGGTGGTTTGGCGGGCGATGAAAAAGACAGTACCGATCCATTAATTCCTGAGCCGGTTGTTGATGATGGTTCTGATCGTCCGCGTCCATCGGAATCAACCCCTTTTATTAAGGCAGATGGCTGGTTATTGAAGGATGTTGCGGGGCAATCAATATTTTTGCGCGGCGCCAATATTTTATTTGGCGATAAACCTCTGGATCGAATCAAAAATATTACTCCGGTAGCAGAAATTGGTTCAAACGTTGTGCGTCTGCAAGTGAAGAAAACGACACGTAAAGAAGAGCTGGAAGGTGCGCTTGTCGATATCGTCAGCAAAAATATGGTGGCGTTGGTTAGCCTGGTTGATGATTCGCTGACTTGTAAAGATGATGCGGACGAATTGGATAAAGTGGTTACTGATTTGTGGTTGGGTTCATGGTTGGAAGTTATTGCACAAGACCGTTTTCAACCGCATCTTATGATTAACGTGGCTAATCAATGGGGCCCCAAAAGCGTTTTCACAGAAAATACTGTTGGTTATGGTGATTATCTGGAGGCGCATAAGCTGGTAATTCGCGAGTTCCGTAAAGCGGGTTTGAAAGTGCCCCTGGTTATCGATGCCGCTGGTTGCGGTCAGGATTATTATTCATTTACTGCCGGACGTGCGCGTGAACTCAAAGCAGCCGATACACAGGGAAACCTGGTGCTATCGGTTCACGGGTTTGGTGAAACCTGGAGCAGTAACGACAAGGTTCGTACAGCCCTGACCAGTTTGGCAAAAACCAATATGCCGATCGTGATGAGTGGTTTTGGCGGCTCTGCTGTTGCTGCGCAAAATGAAGTGGATCACTTGGGTATCATGCGAAAAGGTTATGGTGATGGTGGTTTGGGGTTCGCTATTCCCTGGCAATCAGCAGAAGATAAAGCTGCCTATTCAATGACACTGGATGAACCATTATTTCTACGTGGAGCCAGTATTCGCACGGATGTATTTGTACCCAAGTCTTACGTAGATAACGGTAAGCTAGGTATTGTCATGTATTTAAAAGATGCTAATGGACGCTACGCGAATACCGGATGGAATCAGGCCAGCAGCATGAATTTTGATGCCTGGAATAAACTGAACTTTAAATTGACCAGTGTGGATTATTTAAAAGGCATTGGCGCTTATGTAGAAGACGGTTTTGATTTAACAGCGGTACAAAAGATTGGTTTTGAAATTGTCGCCAATGGAAAACCGGCAGATGTCAGTGGTAATTTAATTTTTGACAACCTCACGGTATTCCCTGGTATTCCACCAGTTTATATCGCTAATTTTGATACCACTAACGAAGAGTGGGAAACCCATTGGGGACCATTCACTAGCGCTGCTGCCGATGGAAAATTAACAATTCTACCGACGGGTGGGGGTGACGGCGCCGTAGACCTGCAAGGTTGGAAAGCGCCAAGTTTGTACTCGATTCCACTGGGCACAGAATTGGAAGTGGTTTTGCGCGTATTTGTTCCAGCTTCCTATGCAAATGAAACTAACGCCTGGATGAAAATATTTGGCCAGTTTGGTCCCGCGTGGGAATTTTGGCGGGATGTCCCTGCACAGAGTTTTGCGGGACTCACTGCAGGTGCCTGGAATACGGTGAAATTTAATGTCGACTTCAGTGATGTAAGCCCATCGCAAGCATTTGGTATTCAATTGGGTGGTTTTAGTGGTGCGAAATCTGAACCGCTTTTGGTTGATTTTGTTGAAATTAATGATCCGAATAAAACCAATACCAAAATTGTAAATGCCTTGCAATTAGGCTCCAGTTTTAATGATGGAAGCGCCGATAACTATTCGGTTTATTGGGACAAGATGGCGAATATGGCGATTGTTAATGGAGTGATGGAAATTACCAATACCAATACTAGTGGTACAGCGGACGTCGCTATTGGGAAAGCAGATATCGCCAACAAATCACTTAACTTTGAAGGCCCGGTCACTGTCAAAATGAAAGTGTTTGTACCTGAAAGTTTTGCCGGGACAGATTTTTACTTCCAAACATTGATACAAGATTCCGACTGGTCTCCGGATTTTACTGTGCAATGGAAGATCGATAAATTTACCCCCGGCGACTGGACTGAATTCACCTACACCGTAGATTCTTTCCCTGATGGATTTAATAGAAAAGGTATTATGAATAATTTTGTCATCATGTTTGGCGGCAACGTTAATGGCACTATCAAAGTTGACGATGTCGAGATATACGGCAACGTTGAAGTTGAAGACTCCCAACCCATCCTTACTGTTGGTTTTGAATCCCAAGCTGAAGCCGATGTGTTTAAATTTGACTATGCCAGTGGCGGATTAAGTGAAGGTGTATTGGCAGGCGCGAATGCCAAAGCTTGGGTTAATAGCACATTACCGTTCGGCTGGATTGCCAATAGCTGGATTGGTGATGGCGGTTACGATATGTCGACATCGGAAAGTGCTGTGACCCTAACGCCAAGAGGAGAAGAAATTGCGAATGGGGAGTTTGGAATAAAAATGACAAGTTTGCCGGCTAGCTTTGTTAAGCCTTAATAGATAAAAAACGGCTCCTAAGTGGAGCCGTTTTTTTAAACTAAATGAAGGGGGTGAACAGTATTTTTAGGTCGTTTTAAATATTCAACGAAAAATACTTGGCTTCAAACTTCATCCCTTTTGCAAGGTAAAACCGGTGCGCGGCTTCGCGTTGTACACCGGATACCAAACGCACTTGATCGCACTTTAATTCGCGCGCGTAATTGCAGATCCAATCAAATAATTTGCCGCCGTAACCCTGTGAGCGATCGTCCGCATTAGTAATCAGGTCATCAATTTCCAAATATTTTCCCGCGTATAACCATTCTGCAGTGCGAATACCGGCAACGGCTTTAATGGCATCCTTATCGCGTAGATAAACTAACTGATATCCGTGATTGGTTTGCA
>JACCED012465804.1_pt1 | contig 12813 bp, 12 predicted proteins | sample 7455021 | NCBI WGS metagenome assembly JACCED01 (sample SAMN15323456, study PRJNA562643) | freshwater metagenome | isolation source: river surface water | place: USA:Blue River Watershed | collected 2017-08-19
AAATTCAAAAAAATATAAATATTTTTGAATTCCAAAAAGTTTTTCTAAAAAACCTTATTATGATAAAAGTTATCAACAAGCGCAGACGCGGTAGTTTATTTCATTATGCTCATTTTTTGTGTGATTGCTTATTTCCGGAGATTATTAATCAACTCTATTTACACGGCGAGGTCATCCGCGAGAAGTCGATTCATCAAACTATCGGTAATTTTTCGAAAATATATAATGAGGTTATGGGGACGCAAAATCGCGAACTTTTGAAGGAAGAGTTCGACCAATTGGCGACCCAACCTCTCATTTATAAGAACAAGGAGGATTATTCTACACTCCATCACTTCAATCGATTCCGCGATTTCATTTTCGACAGGTATGATATACCCTCATCACCTCCCCCCAATTTTCCCCAAATTCTTTTAATAAAGCGCGATGACCGCATCCCCCTTATAGATGACCCTTATTTGAGGTCCCTAAATACGAATATAACAACAGGGAAGGAGCGCCGTGAGATTGACCAAATTGACCGTCTTTCCGAGCATTTAGAACACGCCCACGGCCCCAATTTCCGTGCCGTCTATCTTGAACGCCTCTCATTTGAGGAGCAGGTCCGCTATTTTCACGGCGCCTCTTTTATAATATGCGCTCACGGGGCGGGAATGTCGAATATGTTCTTTTGTGAAAAATATACGACTATATTCGAAGTGGTATGTGGGCGCGAATGGGAGTTTTTCGATGTTATCTCCACCATCCTATCACTGAATCATATTAAGTGTCATACCAATGACATAAACGCGATTATACCGGCGCTCAATCGCCTCCTGAAAAATTGAATAATTAAATGATGATTTCCTTTACAAAAATAAAAATGGCTCAAATACAACAAATACAACCACAACAAAATCAATATCTCAACCCATTATCTTATTTTGCGAATACACCGCGCTCAATTGATAAAAGAAAGCGAAATGCGACAAGAAATTCGAATATGAAGATTGTGGATTTTACCCAAAATCCGAATAATAGCTTCAATGTTCTTATCAAGGGGAATCGTGGTATAACATACGACGTTTTCTTTTCTGAACACTCAATTACTTGTAGTTGTCCAGATTATGAGAAACATTCAGTTAAGCCGATATGTAAGCATATGTTTAAGCTCATTTGTCTTTCGGAAAATCATGACATATTTAACAATAGTATGTTATTAACCGATTTGATGAATCCGCAACATTTGGAGCGTATTTTGATGAGCACTTTGCGAATCATTGACGTTAAGAAAATGGAGCGATATGGAGGTCCTCAGAACCCGATTTCGATTGAGAGGGATGAGTGTTGTCCAGTTTGTTATGGAGATTTTGATGTGAATATTTCAAGTTGTTCCAAATGTAAGCATGTATTTCATAAGCAGTGTATTCTTCTTTCGTGGAATTCTTCTGCTTACAATGCACGTGGGAAGTGTCCAATGTGTCGAGAGCTCAATAGTTTCCCGCAATTACAAGGAGGAAACCGAAATTATGACCCGTGGGAAATATACAATTTCGCACCTCCTCCGGCACCAGAAGAGAACCTAATTGAAAACCCTCCTCCGTCGCCTGCTCTTGCTCCGGCACCAGAAGAGAACCTAATTGAAAACCCTCCTCCGTCGCCTGCTCTTGCTCCGGCACCAGAAGAGAACCTAATTGAAAACCCTCCTCCGGCACCGGCTCAGCAAGACGAGCTTATTGAAGAAAATCATCATGATTTTCTTTTGAACAATGGATTTTTACCAATTGAAAACAATAACGACAATGATATTATTTTTCCCCCTCCTGAGATTTCAGAAGAGCCATTTCTTCCTTTGGAAGATAATAACTCAGATGGAGGTCCTAATGAAAACCCAGAGAGCGCAGAATCTACATCCAGTGTCGCAATCACATCCGAACAGGAAGATTATGATATTATTGATAGAAGAATCAAGATATTGAACATTTCGCTGTTTATTTTGGAGACGATTAATATCATTTTCAATCAACAAGAGCAACCGGAGTAGATTTCATTTATTTGATGTATTTCATCATTCATTTGGTCTAATTGGACCAAATGAAATAAAAATTGATGGTAATAATTATAATTTATTTTAGAATAATAAATCAAAATGTTTTTTCTAACATTAAATATTGATTTCAAGGGTTTAACCTCGACCCGCCTACAAAAAATAATGGAGCTCATTCGCCATTACAATCCCGACGTGATTTTCTTACAGGAGGTCCCGCTTGAAATGGTTGAGCATTTTCTAAAACTCGACGGATATCCACATCATTTCGGCCCAAAATTCCAGCACCCATACAATACGCTCATATTGAGTCGTTTCCCTTGTATCAGATATGACCGGATTCCATTACCAGAGACACACTCACATCGCAATTTCCTCTTTGCTGAGATTGTTTTACCATCTGGGCAAACGATGTTTGTAGGAACATTTCATTGTGATAGTGTTTTCGGGAAAATTGGTTCGGAGCAAGAGACGCTTAAATTGGACCAATTGAGGGTTATAGGAAGCATTCTGCAAGACAAGCGTTTTGCTATTGCTGGGGATACAAATCTCATTGACAATGGAAAAACAACCATCGAGACATTGAATGAACTGGATTCGCCAGCGACTTTCAAGAAAAACAGGTTCGACCGAATTTTTGTCAGTTCTGGTATTACAACTTCCCCAGTAGAAGTAATTGGCGACGCAACACACAGCGACCATAGAGGTCTTGTTGTGTCCATCAATCTACCCGAGCAATGAAGGAAGGATTCAATAAAGATTCTTTATTATAAACAAGATATTCTACTCCCAAGCCACCGCGCCCGCCCCCCATTACAATTTCCTTAAAATAAATCTGGCATCCTCCACCTAATTCACGTAGAATTGCGTCGGATGCGCAGGTATCCCATTCCATTGTGGGGGCGAGTCTTGGATAAATATCGGCCTTGTTATCGGCTATCCACATTAGTTTAATGGAGCTTCCGACGTTCATGAGTTCAACTTCGCTACCTAATTTGGCGATATATTCGACCGTTTCCTGATTCATGTGGGACCGACTGGCTAAAACGATTTTCTTTTTCCTTCTTACTCCCTCGCTCCCGCGAGGTTCAATCATGACGGAGTCTTCTTCATTATAATTTTTCTTCCAAGCCCCGCATCCTTTTATGGCCCAGTATGTTATTCCGCTACATGGGATATTTACGAAACCGGCAACGGGGACGCCTAAATGGATGAGCCCGATATTTACAGTGAATTCGCCATTTCGGCTAATAAATTCTTTTGTTCCGTCAAGTGGATCGATGAGCCAAGCGAACTCGTATTTGGAGCGAGTCTCATAATCGGCATTTTTGTTTTCTTCGGATATGATTGGGATTTCGGGGTAGATGCTGGTTAGTTGATTACAGATGTATTCATTCGCTTTTTTGTCGGCTTCTGTTAGGGGGGATTTGTCTTCTTTTATTTCGACCATAAAATTGTCGCGATGGTATATTTGGAGGATGAGTTGGGAAGCCATTTCGATAATACTGATTAATTTTCTTGAATTTAAAAATCTGAGATTCATTTTATATTATAATATATAATATGAATAATAAATCGGATAAAAAACATAAACGGAAGCAAAAGCAAAAGAAACCCAAAACTAAGAAGAAGACCACTTCTCGCCAGTCTAAAAAGAAAACGGAAATTAAAAGTGGAGGCTTAGGATGGTTTAAAGGTTTATTTTCAAAAAACAAACCGAAACCAGAAAATAATTCAACAAAAATACAATCATCAATCTCTTCAGAAAATCAGGAAGCCCGCACAACTCAACCTTTATTATCTACTTTAAATAGTTTCGAAAATTCGAAATCAGCCAATTCAAAAAAATCCAAATCAACCGCTTTACAAGCACAACCGCCATCCGAAGTTCCCCAACCAAATGCGCAATCAGCAAATTCAAATAACTCCCAACGGAATGTTTCACAACCATCAGCTCCCGCCAATTCAAATAACTCACAACCATCAGCTCCCGCCAATTCAAATAACTCACAACCATCAGCTCCCGCCAATTCAAATAACTCCCAACGGAATGTTTCACAACCACAACCACAACCGCCACCCCCACCAAATGCGCAACCACAAGGATTTAATACATTAAAAGCGCAATCGAGATGTTCAATAATGTGATTACAATAATTCCCTCTTATTAAGCCAGTCGATTATGTTCTCAATTATCACATCCAGACTCATTGCGCCATCAATCGCAATCTCGGGATTAACGGGCCTCTCGTATGGGTCGCTAATCCCTGTAAATTCCTTAATGACTCCTTTCCTCGCCAAAGCGTAGAGCCCTTTGACGTCTCTTTCTTCGCATTTTTCGAGAGTGGTATCCACGAAGCATTCAACGTAGGTTCCACCGGCTCCTTCGATAATCCCGCGGTTATATTTGCGGTCATCTTCGTATGGGGCGATATTGGCGACGATAGCAATTCCGCCGTGTTTGACGATTTCACTACAAACGTATCCAATTCTTCTGACATTTGTGCTTCGGTCTTCCCGAGAGAATCCAAGTCCTTTGCTTAAATTGGTTCGGACGACATCGGCATCTAACAGCGTTATTTTCCTTTCCTTTTCGTTCTCCATTATTTTCTCCATCAGGAAGTTGGCGACGGTAGATTTACCGCTTCCGCTCAACCCTGTGAGATATATACAGAATCCCCTTTTATTGAGCATCTTATATTCGTGTCGGAGTTCTTCTACAATTTCGGGGAATGAGAACCACTCGGGTATTTCGGCCCCCGTTTTAAGCAATCTTCGTTGCTCAGTTCCGGAAATATTCATCACTTTATCACCACCAGCCCCTCCTTTAACTTCATCCATTGGGAGGTATTTCCCCAAATTTTCGACATAGACAATCATTTGAGACAAAACGATTTCGATACCGATATCCCTCTTATATTTTTCAACGAGCGCATGGGCGTCGTATGGTCCGTAGAAGTCGGTTCCATCTTTCTTTTTATAACTTGGTCCGGCGTGGTCTCGGCCGACGATGAAGTGGGTGCATCCGTAGTTTTTGCGGATGATGGCGTGTAATACGGCCTCGCGTGGTCCCGCCATGCGCATCGACAAAGGAATGAGAACGAGCTCAGCTTTTCCTTCGTAATAGGGCATTAATTTTTTATAACAGCGGGTCCGGACTTGGTAATCGACGTCGCATGATTGGGTAATACCGACGACTGGCATGAGAATGAGCCGAGCATCTTCCCCGCATTTTTTGAGGGCGTATTTGGTGAGCTCGAAGTGGCTCCGGTGCATGGGGTTCCGCGTTTGAAAACCGACGCAGGGAACTGCTTCGCCAGAACTTGTTTTAGGAAACCCCGCAATCATCGCCCGACATTTTTCGGCGCTCATCCGGTATTCCATAAAATCGTAGTGTTTTACGTCCATAATCTTCTCAACGCGCCCACCGTAATACCAGCAGTCTTTGAGCCCCACCCCCAGCACGATATCAACGTATGGGTGGTTGGTATCGGATGAACCGTAGGCGAGCTCACATTCACGGACTAAGTCGGGCTTCCATCGGCTTTCGACAAAAAGTCGCGCGATTGGTAGGCCTGTCTTATCTTTGAGGGTTATAACGGCCTCATTTTGGAGTTTATCGTGCTCTTTTACTCCGACGGGTAGGACAATTGGGAGTGGCCAGACGGTTCCGTCGCAGAGCCGGCAATTCTCTAATACGCTGTTGTAGTCATTCTCGTTGAGGAATCCGTTCAGTGGCGCAAATCCGCCTAAAAGAATCATTTCAAGGTCGCAAAGTATGCGGTCTTCTAATGTAATCGTATTGTTCATATTTATATAAAAATAAAAATATGTCAGATTTAACGAGACTTCATCTTTATTTTAATCTTCATCTTAGTTTCCGGATGGTTTCTTTTAGCTTTTTGACTTCGGCTTCAAGTTCAATTATCCTCGCCTTATATTTGTCGATGGCGTCGTTCAGTTTGAAGAAGCGGGTTGTGTGGATGATTTTTCCGTTTTTGTCGCGAGTGTATCGTTGGGCGCTAAATGTTCCGTTATCTTTTCCTTGGAGGACAATATATTCATTCGAAATGCGAATTATATTTCCTCCTAAAATGAATCGTTCGCAGTTATTTTTGGCATCCCATCGAATATATCGGACTGTGGAACCGATTGGTATCCCATCAATGTCTCCTTCGTCAATTTCACTGTAATCCTCTAATTTTTGTTGGATTACTTCTTCATCTTGGAGGGTATCTGTTAGTGTTTTTTTGGGTCTTTTATATGCGACTTCTGAGAGTCGATGTAGTGGTAGTATTGATGATAATGATGACATGTATTATTATTAGTATAAATATAAATCTTTTTATGTATATATTTATAATGAATTATATTTATAATGAGTTTTATCGCCTATCAAAGGAGTATCGCATTTGGAACCGCTTTATAAACACAGTTAAATATGTTGGAATCATCGACACATTTTCCGATAATGCTCTCTTTCATATGAACCATGTGATTGATAATATTTGGGTATCAAATTTACCGCGTAATAGAAATCATAATATTATCCGGCAGTTCGATTTGATTATTAGTTTTTTGGATACGAATGAGGTTGGCGTCTCAGAGACGGCTTGGATAAATGATGTCCCGCATATAAGCTATCATCAGATACCGGCTGTTGATTACAATCCTCTTACTATATCGAATTATAAGGAGATGAATGATACAATTGATTATTATCTCGAATGGAAGCCGACCGCAAAGATATTATTACATTGTTATAGTGGGAAGGGACGAAGTAATAGCGCAATGTGCGCGTATATTATATACAAACACAAACTATCACCAGCAGAAGCGATAAATATCACTGAGAGTAAGATTCCACGGAGTAATATGAACAAATTACAGAAGGATTCACTTGATTCGTATTACAAATATTTATTATAATTTATTCTTAAAAGAATAACCATTCTTTTAAGAGGTTCATTTTCATTTATTTGGATTGTGTATTTCAATAAAAATTCTATCAGTTTTTTTGATGATAGCCATAAAAATAGTGTCATCATCGATAACCGTACAAAATCCATCAAGGTAGCATCTTACGCAATATGCATTCTTTTCAGAAGTGTAATGTAATAGGTTGAATTCATCTGAGCATCCAGAGCATTTCTTGCATTCGCCACCGCGAAAGAATCCAGAGTCTGGATGGTCGGGTCCTAATGAAAGGGCCCAAGCTAATACGCGCAATTCTTTTTGAAACTTTCGAGGCTCCCATTCTGGTTTCATCTCTCTTCTTTCTTCGAAATGTCTACCTGCAAGAACTTTTCCACCTTCATCTTGAACATATTCAGTAGATGTAATAATCATTGGTTGAGTAGTTTTGTCTTCCATTTTTTGAATACCAAATAAATTCATCTCAATTTTAATCAATTTTTCCAAATCCAGCATAAAAGCTTGTAATAGGCGATATACATTATAAAACGTATTATCTCGCTAATAAAGTCTGAAATCATGTTATTTATGACAATTTGTCGAATGATTGTTTTAGTTGCGTTTTCCATCTTTTCAGTAAATAATCATAATATTTCTTCATTGCAATTTTAATCAATTTTTATCAAATCAGATTATAAATCAGAACATAAAAATTCAAATCTAATATAATACAAGCAACCATCACAAAATGATTTACAAAAATTTCCTTTTCTTTCATATACCGAAGGCGGGGGGGTCCTCAATAGAAAAGATGTTGCTTGGCCGGCATCGCTCCCTCGATTTCGTCATACATACTATATTCGCAGATACTAAATTTTCGCGATGGATGGTTGGTTCGATGAGGAACCGAGATTGGCGCAGGTTCGTCTTTGGCGTTGTCGGTATATTTATGGCCGATATCAAAAATCTGTGGGGGATAAGGGGTCAGAAGGTTTTGCATCATTTGACGTATTTGGACATATATCGCAAACCAAAGACTTATTTGAAGAAAAAGAAAACCCTCACTGATTTTGTGAAGTTTTGTATTGTCCGGAATCCATATGACCGTATGATAAGCGCCTATCATTTTTTGGGGAACAAATTGACATTTACACAATTTATACATTGGGTCCACGCCGAATTAGATAATTATTATCGTCATAATGTCGATCCGTTCGTGGTTATATTACCGCAGTGGGAGTTCGTTATTAATGAGAAGGGAGCAAATGGGATGGATGAGGTCCTCCGGTTCGAGAATTTATCGACTGAGTTCGATTCTTTCAAAAAAAAGTATGATTTACCCCCAACAATGACGCTCCCACATATTAATAGCCGGAAACGTAATAAAACGCTGATTTCTTATTATACGCAGGAATTGGCTGATATGGTATATCATATGTATAAGTGGGATTTTAAGATGTTTGGTTATAAGAGAATACATATTTCAAAAACTAAAAAAAGTTCTCTATCATCGATTCGGAATAAGGAGTTGGAACAGAAACCATCGCCGGCTTCTTCTTCATGTCGTGAAGGTTGATAGTTTTATTCATTATCCCTAAAATTTCTTTATCATGCGTAATGACAATAAGTGTCTTATTTTTCGTCATATCATCAATCATCTTGATCATTTTTACGCGTGTTATGGCGTCAAGACCAGCCAACGGTTCATCAAATACGACTACATTTCCTTTTTTGAGGATACCTCTTATATTCATGATTATTTTCTGCATACCCCCGCTCATAGATTTCCCTTGATTACCTACGTCAGACCGGAGCCCTTGTTCAAGGCTCTGGAAATTTGCGTCAAGCCCGTATTTTTTGACAAGCCCAATTAGTTTTTTATCGTCAATCGTGTTCCCGTATTTCATATTTTCCAAAACGGTCCCGTTGAGGAGTTGGGTCCTCTGGTTGATATAGTTGATATGGCTTCGCAATACATCGGGTTGTATATTTTGTATGGGGATATCATTTACGAATATATTCCCTCCTTTAAGTGGGAGGAGACCGAGTAGTAGTTTCATTAGAGTTGATTTTCCGGACCCACTTTGTCCTAATATTGCGACTCTTTCTTTATTTTTAATCCTCAAAGAAAATCCAGAAAATATTGGGTCATTATCTCCGTAGCCGTATGTTATATTATCAACTACAATATCACCAGTCAATTTTGGATTTTTAACATATTTATTCTTTTTCTCTCTGAGTATATCTTGTAAGAATCCTTCGGAGTTTTTGACAATACCTAAATTCATTAGTTGTTCTGGGGTCCAGCTGTTTATATTGATGAGGAACCCGAGGAAATAGATGATAATGAGACTGACCGTAATGAATCGTTGGGGAGTGAATATTCCTTTCGAAAAGTTGTAATAGGCGATTCCAATGATGATTGCGAATGCAAAAACGGACATGACGCAAGTTGATATCTGCATGTTGTTAATCAAATCAAGCTGTTTATTATAGTAGTCGGTATGTTCATTTTGGACATTCTGTGTTTTTTCGAGCTCTTTATTTTTTTCATTATTGAGGTATATATTCATCAGATTTTCGAAGCTGTCGTGAACTCTTTCGGACATATCAAGGAATTTTCCTTCCCGAATTGCAGAAATTTCTATTATTTTCACACTGAAAAAGTATGACACAATAACCATTATACCGATTGCGATTGTTGCAACGAGCCCAATCTTCCAGTCGAGAATATAGAGGTATATATTGACGATTCCTACTGTAAGGGCCAATGGAAGAAGACATGTGGCCATGTAGAAGAATACATCTTTCATATCGCGGGTGAGGTTGAATAGTCGGTTAATATTTTTGGATATTTTTATATCTTGATAGTTATTTTCGTAGTTTTCGATTATTTTGGTAAATAGGACACGTCGGGTAAATTCTAAATATGTGGGGAGAATTTTACCGATGAGCCAGTTTTTGATATAGTAGAATATTTGGATGAATAGCCATACGCCGATGATAATCATAATAATTTTACCGACGCGCCGGAAGAGTTCTTGATTTGGTTTCCCGCCACTAACGGTATTATAGAGGCGACCGTATAACTCTGGGATTGCGATACTTTCTATGGGGAAAGTAAGGAGTGTTATTATGATGAATGCGGTTATAATTCCTTTATTTTCATTTAGATAATCGGAGACTAATTCTTTATACATATATAAGTATCAGAGATATTTATATAATTTATAGAATACTAAAATGAATTTATCGATTCATCGATTCGCTTTTTTCCAAAGATTTAATTCCATTTTATAATAATGGATACAACACGACCTATTCACGCAATCGCGGTTTTCGCGGACCAATCCGGCGTCCATGGCGTTGTTAAAATGACGGAAGATTTGGAGAATAATCAAGTAAAGGTTGAACTTAACATCGTCGGATTGACCCCGAACTCGCTCCACGGTTTTCACGTCCATGAGGCGGGTGATTTGAGTGATAAATGCACGAGTATGTGTGCGCATTTCAACCCTTTTAACAAGACGCATGGTGGCCCGAATTCAAAGGTGCGCCATGTGGGTGATTTGGGGAATATAAAGACGAATGGGAAGGGGGAGGCTAAATATAGTTTTTGCGATAGTGTAATCAAATTGCGGGGGACAAAGTCGAATATAATTGGGCGGGGTTTGATTATTCACGAGGATGAGGATGATTGTGGGATGGGTGGGAACGCGGAGAGTTTGAAGACGGGGAATGCGGGAAAGAGGATTGCGTGTGCGGTTATTGGATACGCTAAGCAGAACTTTTTATAAATATATTATATATTTTCAAATCATCTACTCGAACTAACTTCCGAGAAAAATGTTTTACTGGGAAGAAGGAGGAGGGACGATGAGTCCAACAAGGTAGGCGATGTCTTCCTCAGACAGACCGATTCTCGAAAGAATTACCGCAAAATCATCGATTTTTGTCATTGAGATTGGGTTGTCATTGTCCAACAGATTGAGACTTTTGAGAAGGCCTTTCCTATCGTTCAATTCCCCAAATGCTACCTTTCGATCTTGATCAATCGGACAGTAGAATTCCATCAGCATGAGAATAAACCGCTGAAATTCAGGGTTTCCAGAGTGCTGAAATTCGCCACTCTTGATGAAAACAAATGCTTTCGTCAAATCGACAGGCTTAAAGTCGAAGTCGAACCACCTGACAAATCCATCGTCCCCCATCCCAAAATTACCAATTTTGAGGTCGGTAGGGCAGAATCCCTGTGGGATATATGTCCTCAAAAGAGAGATAATACACATCAAAAATTGGAGTATATCGTTTCTTCGAAGTGCACGGCACTTCTTTTGGACGATTGTAACAGTCGCTTCTTTTTCATTTTTGCGATGGTCGATATGGAATGACAAAACCTGAGCACAGTCTGAATTACCAGAACACAGTGCTGTCGCATCCATCACTTTGGCCAAATCCTTTTTGTTAATTGTTCCCTCTGGTCCTAAACTGGCAGTTTTGACGACTTTATCACAGATAAATGATGCTTCAAAAAAAGATCCACTGCAATCGCATACTTCCTTTCCCCTTGGTGGAAGATCGGTCGTTGGAGAAATTGATCCCTTTTTTTTCAATGATTCAAAAAATTCGGGCAAAGGAGACCTGACGTTTTCATCAGAGACCCGCTTTCTAAAATCAACAGTGTATATCGCAGGAGAAAAAATAAACTCTTCCGGTGGAGTAACCTTATTACCGAACAAGTCGATTCCCCGACATAACTTAGATGCCTTCTTAGTTACAGACCCATGAGGAGACATCTTAGAAGGAGACCCTCTTTTTTGAGGAGACCTCTTAGGAGACATCTTAGAAGGAGACCCTCTTTTTTGAGGAGACCTCTTAGGAGACATCTTAGAAGGAGACCCTCTTGTTTGAGGAGAACTCATAGGAGAGTCGTCAGGAAAGAGAACAATCCCGTTTACTTCTGGAGATTCAATTAAGAATTTATTTTTAGGAGAACTGATCGGAGAGTCAGCAAAGAGAACAATCCTTTTTACTTCTGGAGACCCATTAGGAGACCCTCTTTTCTTATTTTTTTGTTGTGGTGAATTATTAAAATTCATTTTTTACAAATACTTACAAGCATAAACACATAAATTTTAAACTTTTACCCCATCAATTTTTACGAAATCAGGATATTGTGGGTCGCGTATATTTTGAAGCATTTCAGCAAAAAATCGCGGTTGAGTAGTAGGTCCATAGTGTTATTAAAGTTGAATTTCCCCAAATTGATGAAGTCGCATTTTATATCCAAATCCGCGCTAATTTCTTTTTGTTGGTAGTGTAAAATCATCGTCATACAAATCATGATGAAATGTTTGGATAATTCCCCGTATTTATCGAAAGTGTCGATTACGTAGTTTGCGATACCTATCCGATATTCAGACGCATTAACGATATTCGGCTTCCCCCACTCACGGTCGACCCGCATATCCGTCAGGTCATCAATTAGCTTGATTGCGCAACAGGTCGACTCGTATATTTTCGTGAATTCATCGTCCCGCAGTTTTCCCTCAATAACGTCGATTTTCCATTGGTCGATATCAAGGGCGTATATGTATATACTCATGGCCTCCTTCGATTTCATAAAATTACGCTCTACCACACTCCCCCACCCAGACCCCTCCCCATAGAACCGCGCGAACATCAAGCGAAGCCTTCGTATTATCTTTTTATACACACTTCGCTCGCAGTTTTTTTTAATACCGGCGATACATTTACCGACAACATTCCTTTTACTGAATCCCGCGACAGTTTCCCCCGCGAAGAAGCGCGCACATTCATCCCACCAGCCCCCGCTACCCCCAGCGCCCCCCGCCCCCCCCCCCCCCCCTCTG
>JACCED012494770.1_pt1 | contig 12810 bp, 3 predicted proteins | sample 7455021 | NCBI WGS metagenome assembly JACCED01 (sample SAMN15323456, study PRJNA562643) | freshwater metagenome | isolation source: river surface water | place: USA:Blue River Watershed | collected 2017-08-19
CGCTGATTCCCATCGCTTTCCTCATCGGCTTCGGGATCACACCCGCTCCCGCGCCCACGGCCCCAACACCGCTCGCACAAAAGCCTCTCCCAGCAGAGACCATCCGAGAAAGACCTGCACTTGGCATCTCCAAATCGCTCTCGTTGAATGATCTCGATGCTTCGAAGCGCCTCGTCACCCTGCTGAAAATCCAGAATACCTCCCCCACCACGGCCCCCTCGACCCTCAACACAGAACAAGAGCGGCTCCGCCTGCTCGGAGAGATCGATGCCATCGACACCGCTCGTATCCTCGGCGACCTCTGGAACCTCAAAGCCGACCCCGCAGGCCCACGAAGCCTGCGCGACGTCGGACTCCCTCCCGACACGCTCGTATCCGACCCGACCGCCTCTCTTGAGCGCCTCCTCATCGAACGGCTCATCGACCTCGACCGCCACTCAGCATGGAACCTCGCGGCTCTGCGCTCGCAAACACGGGCCCTCGCGCTCACGCTTAAACATCTCCGCAAACTATTGCCTCCTAGAGAACTTCTGGAGCGACTGATCGCACTAAAACCGGATGTGGCTCGAGAGACACACCGCACCTATCTGCTCGAACCAGATGCCGATGGGGAACCCACGCCCCCACTGATCCTGGCGGACTCCCTCTCGTCTGCGCTCACCGCAGAAACCCTGCGCTGGTTTCACAATGGCCCCCTCATCCTGCTCGAAGAGCTGATTGAATCCTCCCTTCAGCCCACCCCCGACGCCGCCCCCGAACAAACCGCCTCCCGCCTCGCAGACGCCTTGGACGCCATCCGCAAACCCAGTCTTGATGCCGACGCTTGGGAAAGCATCGCGCACGACCTCCTTCGCCGTTTGCACCGCCACACAGAAAAGCTGAACACCCAACAACCCAGCCGATTTTTCGACACCCTCATCTCGCGTGGCCTCCGCCCGTTGGTCGATGCGTACCGAGGTGCTGCGGAGGATGAACCCGACCAAAAATCCGACGGGCCATCTCTCCGCGCCTCGGGCGCCGGTGCCTTCCACGCACTCACCCACCCCGCTAGCCCGTTGGCAGACGACCCTCCTGCACTCCACTCATGGTTTTCCTGCCTTCCCGAAGGACCCTATCGCGAAGGGTTTCTCGACGCCGCTCTAGAACAGGTGATCACTCACACAAAGAGTCGAGTAGCCACTCCGGACCTCCTCACGCTCGGAACTCCAGAAGAGCGCGTCGCTTTCTTCATCGACTGGTTTGAACGAGATCTCAAAGCCCATCAGCAGCCCTTGGAATCCCGCGCGATCCTCTCAGACCTCCATCTCCCTGCGGACGAACTCGCCGCCGTGCTCAACCATATCGCTCCACTGCGCAACCCATGAGCCGCAAAAACCGAAAACACCCCTCGCGCGCGCAACGGAGAGAAGCCCGCAACAAATCGAGAGAGTATGCAACACTCGCAGCTCCAGAGCGATCCCCAGCTCCCTCCGATGCCGCATGCGAACCCTCACCGCCCTTGAGACTCGCGCCTCCCCAGTCGCAAAAGTCCGTCGGGACCGCCCCCCCTGTCTCGCTCCTTCGCCCACTGGTGCCCGTTCTCTGCGCGATCATCTCCCTGTTTGCGGGGATCGGCATCAAACGGTGGAATCCAGAGTCTTCTGCCCCTCTGCCGACGGAGGCTCACTCGGCACACGTCACCGTGGATCGCCTTGAGCAGACCCCCCCATCCATCCCGCCACCTCGTCCCCTCCACGAATGGCTAGAGACAACCCTCGCAGATTTCCGCACCGGAACGCTCTCCGCTTTCCGATTCCGAAAGCTTCTCAGGGAACGCGTGAAGGAATCCCCGTTCGAACATCTCCGCGACCTCATCACCTCCCCTCCCTTCGCAACGATGCCCAACCTCGTCCGTTCACTCGCTTTCCAACGGATCTCAGAAGCCCCAACAAAGTTCGTCCAAGGTCTTTTTGAAGCGAACTCGCCCCCAAACCTCAACGATTCCGAGGTTCACATCCTCTTCGGAGCCCAACTCCGAGCGGACCTAACCGGTTTCGCCCTGTGGCTGAACAGCCTTCCCGCCGACCGACAAATGATCCTCGCACACGAACTGGCCGGCTCGGTGATCAACGAACCCACCCACGTCGCCTCTGCGGTCGGAATGCTCACGCCAGACACTGCACGAGCCGTCATCCAACACGCACTCACCCTCCTCAAATCACACCCCGCGAAACTCCTAATATTCACCGCCGAACTACCTCCAAGTTTTATCCAAACAGCAACGCTGCAGGGCCTTCAGATGGCTCTCAGCCTTCCAAACGTCGCCAAAGGATTCTCCCTCGCAGGGAGCCCCCTGCGCCATTTCTGCAATCCACGAATCCATTCGCTCCAGCGCAGACGCGTCGCGGTATCGGGACCTCCTCTCGACGGAAGGCGTGGCAGAAGCGCTGCCCAAGGGGGTTGCGCGCTCCCTCGGATTCCAGTTCCTTTTCCAACGCATCGCCTCCATCCATCTCGACTCGGCCCTCTTGCGGTTGTCAAAACTCAGCGCCTCGCCAGACCTTGAATATGCGACGCTGGGGGTCGTACAAGGTTGCGCAAGCGGCCACCCGCTCCGCGCGCTCGAACTCGCCGCCACACTTCCGTCCAGTTCGCCTCGCCGCCATGACGCGTTGCTGTTGGCCGCCTACGCCGCAAGGAACGTAGACGGCTCTCTCTCTCAGCGCTGGCTCTCCTCGAGCCAACTGAGCGCGGACGAGCGCGCGCTGCTGACTGGCGATTTGCCGTAACCGCACATCTGCATGCGGGTACGCATCGTGCATCCACGATGGACAAATGAAGCGCCTCATCCTACTCGCCCTCCTCCAGCCTCCGGCTGCGGACGCACAGACGGTCCTCGTCAAACCCTATGTCCAACCTGGCGACGCCTCCTCGATCGGCACAAGTGATTCTCGCGTGCTGACATGGGTGACGGACGCCACCCCCTCGACGTTCCGCGTCGAGTTCACGTTCGCCGACGCGACCAGGTCTGCAACGCCCGTCGCAACGCCCCTCGACTTCGCCAAGTACACACCTCCTGCCGCACCACCCAGCACGGCCAGTTCCTCGACCACCAGCGCGCCTTCACCTCAACCGGCAACCACTCTCGACCAACTCAAGAAAGCCGTGGCCGACGCGTTTCCCGCCCTTGTCGAGCGCGAACAACATTACATCCGCTATCGTGCCACCCTGTCCGATCTTCCGCCGGATACCGAAGTGCGGTGGAAAGTCCTCTCAACCGACGGCGCCACGGTCCGCGAAGGCGTCACCAAAACCAGAACCTCCCCTGGGCACCGCACGCGATTTGTCGCGGTTGGAGACATGGCGAGCAACAAGCCCGAGGCCTTCGGTGTCGCCTACCGCATCGCGGAAAAGCGCCCCGACTTTCTCATCGCCCTCGGAGACATCGTCTATCCGGGCGGACGGGCCATCCAGTACATGAACCACTTCTTCCCCGTGTACAACGATGTCAAAGCGGCCGGACTCTCCACCGGCGCACCCCTGATGGCATCCATTCCCTTTTACCCCGTGGTGGGGAACCATGATGCGGATTCACAACGGTTACCGACCTACGCCGACGCCTTCAGCTGCTTCCACTGGTTCTCCGTGCCCAAAAATGGACCTGGAGAAGGACCATGGAACACCCCGCTCGGAAAGGACCCTGCGGCCGCGGAACACTTCCGAAGAATGGCAGGGCCCGAGTATCCCGCCATGTGCAACTACTCGTTCGACTACGGCGACGGACACTTCCTCGTTCTCGACGCGAACGGCTACGCCGCAAAGGACATGGACGCCCTCATGCCATGGATCGAGCAAGACCTCACGAAATCCCGCCAGCGTTGGAAGTTCGTCAGCTTCCATCACCCCGCCTTCCACACTTCGAAAGAACATTACACGGAGCAACGGATGCGCCTCCTGCAACCACTGTTCGAGCGGGCCGGAGTGGATCTCGTCCTCGCCGGACACGTTCACAACTATCAACGCTCCCTCCCGCTCAAGTTCAACCCGGCTCCTGAGGGCCGCGATAAACGCGGCCGCGTGAACGGCGCTCTCAGCCTCGACCGCAGTTTCGACGGCGTTTCAAAAACGCGTCCAGACGGTGTGATCCATCTCGTCAGCGGAGGAGGCGGCGCGAAGCTCTACTCGCTCGACCTTGAAAAAACCGTCGAGCAACTGATGAAAGACCATCCCGACAACTATCAGCCGCTGACCGCAAAATATGTTCCTGAGCACAGCTTTACGGTCATCGACATGAGCCCCGAAGCGCTGGTCGTTGAGCAGGTCAACATTGGAGGCAAAGTGGTGGATTCGTTCCGCATCACCAAGGATTGAGGCGAGAATCCAAGCCCGTCACTCCTCCCCAGGCGTGATCAGGCCAAAGGTCTGTAGGAAGTGTCGGAGCTCCGGCGAGTAAATCGAGACCGCCGGAAACCACATCCCTACCCGCTCACGCTTCCACCAAGAGCCATCCGCCTCAGGACCCGACACCGGACGGAACTGATACCGATACACCAGCGCCCGAACATAACGCGGCGGCTTTTCAGGGAATGGGTTGCCTGCAAGCAAACTCATGGTCCCAGCGTCATTGTGAAGCAGTTTCCACATGAACTTCGCGACCCACGGGTAGTGTTCAGGCCGAGGCAAGGTGTTCAAATCACGATGTGTGGAGGGGATGCCAACAAACCAGATCTGCCAGTCCAAGCGATAATGATACGGCGTGATCACTGGAGGTCGTCGCGCAGGATCCCCCGGCTTCACCTTGAAGGAATACTCTTTCCACTCTTCAGAACTGTCCGACATCGTCCGCTCGTTCCCCTCGAACACGATCTCATACCGTTCGCGACCCACGGTTCCAAATGCGCCATAGGTGTTTACCAGATGCAACGGGTCAAAAGAGGCATTCATCGCCTGCGATGAGGAAACGAGATTCCGGACCGGCGCGATACTCAGCACAGCCACCACGGCGGCGAAGACGCTGCCCGCAATCATCGGCCCCCGAGAGGTTTTTCGCGCGGATTCCGCCAACTCCGAGCGAACGACAATCCAGCGAGGTAAAACCTTCCGCCAGACGGCGTCATCGATACAGGCAAGGCAGGGGATGATGGTCAACCAGTTCAAGAAAGACAGGTTACCACTGAAGATCAGCGTGCCCATGAAGGCCGACATCAGCAATCCGGCAACATTCCGGACATGCCTCGGCCAGAACCCGAACCACGGCACGACGAGTTCGATGAAATGGTTCCAGAGGACACCAACCTTGTGGAACCAGACGGGTGCCGCATGAAGCAGTCGACTGAGGGGATTCGGCACCGGTTGTGTTTCATAGTGATACACAAGCGCTGTCAAATCGCGCCAACACTCATCGCCCCGAAGTTTGATCAAGCCCGCGCCCAACATGATGCGGAAAATCAGCCAACGGTAGATCCAAAGCACCACCAATGGGGGCGCGCTCCGAGCGAACGGTCGTCCATCGAACAGCGGACACAAAAATGCTGCAATGAACCCCGTCTCCAACAGTTGGGTCTCCCATCCATACGAATACCAGATCTGTCCGATGTGGATGAACGACATGTACAAACCCCAAAGGATGAGAAGGATGATGGAGTTGGCGTAGCCCGCCAGCACGACGGCAGACAGGCCCACGCCAACCCAAGCAACCCCCTGCAAGAGTTCGTCTGAAAGCTTCCACCAGAACAGGGAAGGCAAACTTTTGAACCCGCTTTGAACGGACCCAAAATGCTTCGCAACCCGCTGCAGGAACGTGTCCGCTGGGAGAAGTCCGTCATGCCCGACCAACGGCACAATCTGATGGGCCGCCACCAAGAACGCCGTCAGATAAACCAGTCCCAACAGCCGCAAGATCACGAACCGCGTCAGCCAATACGTCGACCGTGCCGGCCGTTCACGTTGCGGTGAATTCGCAACCAAGACCGGTTCCACCGATGGATCGGGTGGAACCGCCGTTGAATCGGAGCCTGAAGAGATGCCATCCGTTTGCATGTTCACCCCCTTGCAAACCAACAATCATTCCAGCCCCGCGACCTCTTCACCTCTCCTCGGTCGCAAAGGCGGAATGCGGCGGTCCAATCCATCCGTCGCCACGCGAAGAAGACCCACCCCACCCCCCTGTTCCCAACACATTCCCTGCGCTGGGAGATCACAGACTCTCGAAACTTGCCTCCGCCCGCACATATCGCACGGTCACGGTCCACCGCGTCTCCTTGCCGCTCACCGTCTGCACCCGAGAACCGATCAGCACCGGCGCAAGCCACTTCGTATTCCCTGAGCCGTACGACTGCACCGCCGCACCGCTCGTTTCCCATTGATTCAGCCCTCTCGCCGAAGCCGAACCCATCACGCTCACCCATTCCATACGCTCCGCGACACTGAACCCTGGTGCCCCGACGTGTTTCCAGCTTCCCTTCTCCGCCTCTTCCCAGCCGCCCTTCTGGCCCGCCACACGAGGCGCTATGCGCCACTTCATCATCCCGCTCACCGCATCGACCGCCCACTCATACCGCTCCACCTTGGCCCCATTCACCGCACTCACCTCGTAAACCTTCACCGGCGCCAAATCCAAGAAGCCCGCAGCATCCGCCCCCTCTGCTGCCGCGGTGACTGTCCCGCCAGCATTCACCGTCACACTCTGCAACACCACAACCGGGGCCGACTGACTCAATACCGCCCCCGCCGGTCCATTCACCCGGACCGTGTAAACACCACTGTCGGTCACCAATGCAGAACGGATCAGCAAACGAGACGTCCGAGCGCCGGCGACCCCCGCGGAATCCGATAGGGTCACGCCGCCTTTCAGCCACTGGTAATCAAGCGGACCATCCCCCGCCGCCTCGACCTCAAGCGCAACAGGATTTCCACGCCCCGTTGTCACCCCAACCGGTTGTCTGCGAATGGAAACGGACTGAACCAGTTCCACAGGCACGGCACGCGAGTAAATGACACCACCTCGCCCCCCCTGGATCCTGACGTCATACCAACCGATTCCCTCCGAACTCAAACCCGTCAACACCAACTCTCGGTTCGTAGCGCCCAAAACGTCCCGTCCGTCCTTTCGCCACTGATACATCAGCGATTGATCGCCCGAAGCTTCAACCCCAAGCACCACCCGACCCCCCGTCACCACCCGCGCCCCCACCGGTTCACGATCAACTCTCAGCGCGTCCTCAACAGTGAGTCCCATCGGCGAGCTTTCGATGCGATTCACCCCGTCTGTCACCACCACCACATACTGCGCCGCATCAACCCCGCTGACCCCGTCCAGCACCAATCGCGAATACGTCTCTCCGAGGAGCGCCTCAGCCTTCCCACCGACACGCTTCATCCACTGGTAAGTGACCCCGAGTGCGCTCTCCACCTCGACCTCAAATGCCACACTGTCACCCTGCTTCGCCATGCCTTCAGGTCCAGACTGACGAACCAACGTGATCCCAGTCGACAACATGAGTTTCGCCACCGCGGTGCTCGCAGACCCGACCTCGTTCGAAACCACGCACTGATAGTCACCTCCGTCCGCGCTCGTCACAGGATCGATCACCAACGTCTCCCCATTTTGGCCCACCACGTCATACCCACCCCCAGACCTCAGTCGCCGCCACTCATACCTCACCGGAAGTGCGGTGCGCTCGCTGATCCTCACTCCCATCACCACTCGGCCACCCACCGCCGCAATCACGCTCTCAGGCAACTCCGAAAAGCGTACCGCCCCCGGCACTCGCACCGTGACAGGGCGACTCTCCACTGTGCCGATGCCGTTCGTGACAATCACATCGTAAGTCCCGCCATCGTCTTCCGAGACATCAGAGATCCGGAACACCTCCCCATTTGCGCCATCGAGGTCCTGCCCATTCTTCCGCCACTGGTAGCGAACTTCACCGCCACCGCGAGCCAGCACGCGCAGCGTCGCAGCGCCGCCAGGCAACGCCACCACATCCATCGGTTGCTCCAGAATCGTGACCGGTTCACGCACCGTAACGATCGCCCCCATCGTGGTCACTAGACCCGAGCGGTTCGACACCTCGCACTCATACACGCCTGCGTCGGTCGCCTGCACAGCGCCAATCTGTAAGACGGAGCCGACCTGCCCCATCAAAGGACGCGCATTTTTCTTCCACTGGTATCGTAGCGCACCACTTCCGCGTGCGCGTGCCGATAACTCCAGACGTTCGCCAGGGCTGACCTCTGCCGCTTTCGGATGTTCCAAAATCTCGGGCGCTTTTTCGACTGCAACGATGAACGGCTCACTAGAAACCTCGCCCAACTCACCACGGACAACCACGCGGTACACCCCCTCTAAACTCAACCCCATCTTCTCGATCCGGTACTGACTGGCCACCGCACCGGGAATCACTTGTCCATCCCGCTCCCACTGGTAAGTCAACCCACTCCCACTTGCGCGTACGCCAAACACAAGGCTGCCGCCATTCGTCGCTCCAATAAAACCCTCACTCGCGGGCTGCTGTTCAATCCGCGTGCGCTTCCGGAGCGCGACCCTCACGCGCTCGGAAGTCACGGCCACCTCCAATCCATTCAGTCGAGTGGTCGACGTCGCGCGCAGGACCCACTGCCCATCATGCGACCCCGCCACGCTCTCCTCGACCGCGTACCGCGCTGCGGTCGCCCCTTCCACCGCGACGCCGTCGCGATACCACTGGTAGCGCAAACCGGGACCCGCCACCAAAGCTTCCAGCACAAATCCCTGTCCTTCATCGAGATCAACACCCATTGGTTGCTGGACAATCACCGGCAAATCATTCACGCGCAACCTCACTGGAGAGCTTTCTACCGTGCCCGCTCGATTCTCCACTTCCAGCGTGTATTCCCCTTCATCCACTTCCCGGACTCCATAGATCACATACGTGCGGCCCGTCGCACCCGGAATCACGGTACCCCCACGCTTCCAGCGATAATAACGGATCCCCTCACCCTCGACCTCAGGGGTCATGGCGCGAACCAGCTCCACGCGGCTGCCTGGTTGAACTTCCACGTCCTCAGGCGCATCCATGAACTGCACCCTTGGAACTACCTTCACCACGACCGGGCCAACCTCAACCGCGCTCAACTCGCCCGCAACCCTCGCCTCTCCGACCACCCGCGCCCGGTAGGCACCTGCATCCGACATGCTCACACCCGCTTTTCGGTAAACAACCCCAGCCCCTCCCTCTGTCACCGCGCCATCCTTGGTCCACTGAGCCTGCGCACCAACACCGCTGACCCCCGAATCCAAAATCAACTCTCCCCCCTCGAGGACCTCCACGACGCCGGAAAGCACACGCTCCACCTTCACCAAATCCCGCACCTTGACCCGAACCGGCTCCGTGCTCACCCATTCAGCGCCTGCGTAAACCATCACATCATACTCCGCATCATCGACTTCACGGGCCGTTGAAACCGAGAGGGTTGAACCCTGTCCGCCCCCGAATACCTCACCCGCAGCTCCAGAACCGTTACCAACAATCTCAACCGCGGGCACTGCGGTGTAACCCTTTCCACCCGAAACCATTTCCAACCGCGCGACCCGCTGGGTACCCGCCCCACGCCCGTCATCTTCCATCACTGCGCGCGCTAGCGCTCCCGAGCCGCCACCACCCACGAACCTGACCTGAGGAACCCCGCGATAACCCGATCCCTGCGCGACGACATCAACCTGTCGGACTTGGCCATCCAAAATCCCAACACTCCCATTCCTGCGCCACCGATAACTCAGCGGAAGTCCCTCCTGCTTCAACTCCACCTCAACCGAAAGCGCAAACGCCTCTCCCGGATCAATCTCCATCGGTTGCGGCGCTCGGACAACCCTGAGCTTGTCCGTCACCGACAACTGCAACCCTTCCAAGCGCACCGTATTGACCTTCCCAGTCAATACCACCCCATAACGACCTGCCTGATCCGGTGCAGCCGAATCAATCGTGTAACGCGCCCCTGTGGCACCCGGAACATTTTCGTAACGACCTCCCACCAAGCGCATCCATTGCACCGCCAATCCACTCCCCTCGGCTCCAACCTCGAACGAGACGGGATCGCCCACAAACACACCTCTCGAAAGAGGTTGCCGAGTCACCACCACCGGCCGATTCACACTGACCCGCGCCTTCTCCGAAACCACCCGCCCCATGCGGACCTGTTGCTGGCCAATCGTCGCCAGGTTCTCGACGACGACGTCGTAATCCCCTTCGTCGGCCACACCGATCCGCGCTGCGGACAACTCCGCCCGCTGGCCCACCGCACCCAAAATGTCTTTCCCGTCTTTGCGCCACTGATAACGCAACTCGCCACTGCCTTGCGCTTCGACCTTGAGACTCAAGGGCGCGCCGGCATTAACCTCAATGCCCACAGGCTGTTTCACAATCGTAACGGCACGCCCGACTTCCACTGGAACCTCGTTCGAGACCGCACTTCCCACCATGTTCGTAAGCACCACGCGATAAAGTCCGCTGTCCGCACCTCGCGCATCATCAATCCGGAGCACGGCGCCAATCGCACCTGGGACAGGCACTCCATTGCGCTGCCATTGATAGGCAATCGGAGCCGTTCCCGACGCGTTCACCGCCAGCTCGAGTCGGCCACCTGGAACCACCGTTACGGGAACTGGTTGTGTCACAACTGCAGGGGCCTGACGGACCACCAGTCGGGCCACTGAACTCGTCAACACCTTCGCGCCGCTCACCACCACGTAATACTGCCCCTCGTCGCGCGCCTTGATTTGCCTTAGCTCCAACACGCGCCCGACGCCGCCCGGGACAGCCTCGGTCGTCTTGCCAATCAATCGATACCAACGGAACCGCTCCGAACCCGAGGCCCCCGACAACTCCACCGAGAACACCGCGCCGTCGCCCGGGTTCACCTCAACGCCCGCAGGCTGTTTGCTGATCGCTAAGACACCGCGCACCACCAGTTTCACGCTACGACTTGCGACCTGGCTGAACCCGTTAGAGATCACGCAGTCGTAATCCCCAACCAAGCCTTCACTCATCGTCGTTAAGGCCAGCCTTTGCGAGTTCGCGCGTGCCAGCGGTTGGCCATCTCTTCGCCACTGATACTTCACCACGCCGCTTCCCGTCGCCCGAACCTCGAGAGTCGTCCCTCGACCCGCCGACACCTCGATCAGACCCCCCGCCAAATCACGAACAATCTGAACAGCCTCGTTCACACGGATTTGTGCACTCACCGGTTCGCTCCATCCCCCGACGCCGCCGCGAACCCGAACCGAGTATTTCCCTGCATCCGCTGCACTCACTTTCTCCAACACCAATTCGGGCCCCATAACGCCCGCACGGATCGTATCATCTTTTTTCCATTCAAACTCATAAGGGCCTGAACCCGTGACACCAACCGTGAGCCTGAGCCCATCGCCCGGATTCACACTCCGCGAAGCCAACCCACCGGAAATGCGGGCTTCCTCCTCCACTTTCACCAACGCGCCTGCGCTGATGACCCGCGCGCTCACAACGCCTGTCGAACGCTCCGTGCGCACCACCGCTTCATAGACACCGGCATCGCGCACACTCAATGGAGCGATCACCAGCGCCGCTCCCGTTTGACCCGAAATGTCCTGGCCATTCCGCCGCCACTGATACTTCATCTGCCCAGTCCCCGTTGCCTCCACCCGCAGTTCCATCCGATCGCCTTGCGCGAACACGCCCCCCTCTGGATGACGCGTGATTCGTAGCCGCGGCCCCACCTCGAGCAAAGCCTCAGCGCTTCTGAGCTCCCGCGAGCCATTCGAAATCAGCGCGAAATATTTCCCCGCCAAAGCGATGCCCGTATCCCGCATCAGTAGCTCAGGCATCCGGGCCGCTTCCCCATCAATCATCTGGCCGTTGCGATACCACTGATAGCGGAATGGACCACGCCCCTTCACATCAACACGCAGCCCAACCGAATCGCCTTCGACAACCTCGATCGACTCCGGCTGGCGCACGATCTCGAGAGGCATACTGTCCAACTCCACGCGCGCTCCCGCACTTGTGACCGCTCCCAAGGCGTTGCTGACGTGGCAGGTGTATCGCCCCTCCTTGGCTTCATCGAGGTTTCCTAACATCAACTCTGGACCCTCGGTCCCGATTACCCGCTGCCCGTCCTTATACCACTCGTAACGAAGGGGTTCCTCGCCGAAGGCGGAAACCTTGAGCTGAACCTCCGTGCCAGACGCGACACGCCGACTCTGCGGGTGTCCGGCAATCCTCACCCCTTTCCGAACCGTCAACACCACTGGGGCGCTGGTAACGCTGCCGCCCACGTTGCTCACCTTCACATCATAAACTCCCTCGTCCTCCTCGCGAACCGATGGCATCCCGATCAACGACGCGTCCGCCCCGGCCATCGGAACCCCATTCCGCCGCCACTGATAGACCAACCCTTCGCCCGTCGCCCGCACCAAAAACGCGGCACTCTCGCCAGGCTTCACGCCTTCCAAACTCCGAGGTTGTTCCAAGATTTGCGGAACCGCCGTCAACGTCACCCACGCCGGGGCACTCACCACCGTCCCACGTGAGTTACTCACCACCACGTCATACGCACCCTCCAACTCCGCCGATAGCGGACCAATCGCCAAGGTGCTGGAAATCGCTCCCGCCATGTCCCTGCCTCCCCGGCGCCACTGGTACCGCAACACATCCCCGCTCGCTACCACCTTTAACGTCACAACACCTCCAGGCCCGCCCTTCGCTGAGACGGGATTTTCATCCACTCTCGGCGCGGTGCGCGCCGTCTGCTCAGAACCAAGATTTGCACCCTCCACGACAACCGCAGACAACGCGCTCCGAATGCTGCCATACC
>JACCED012322721.1_pt1 | contig 12805 bp, 14 predicted proteins | sample 7455021 | NCBI WGS metagenome assembly JACCED01 (sample SAMN15323456, study PRJNA562643) | freshwater metagenome | isolation source: river surface water | place: USA:Blue River Watershed | collected 2017-08-19
GTTTCTAGTACCTAAACCTTGTTCATAGGGTGTTGTAGTAGCTTTAGTACTTATATTAAATACCGTATCATCTATAGTTAAACTTGCAGTACTTTCACCAACTAATCTATATTTAGTATCTACTTTTCTGTATATAGTAACGGATTCTAGGTTGCTAAAACTTGAAATACTTAATCTAATACCTCTAGTACCTGTATAAGTAAAAGTCTTAATCTCATATTTAATTGACCCAGCTAGTGTTTTATACTGAATTAAATAGGTATAAGTTCCTGCATCAAACGTAACTGTACTACCACTTAGTATATTGCTTAATGTGAATGTTACACTAAAACTAGTTGTAGTAGTTAATTTAGTAGTTGGATTATTTAATCCAACATCATACATGTTAATACCATCTGAAGTCTTCTTAACTGTAGCTATACCATTAGCTATATATAAATTATCATTAAACTCTACATAGCTAGTCCCTGAATTACTACTTAGATATGTACCTTTAAAATATGTGAATATTGGGTTATTAATTGGTATAGTCTTATTAGTAGCTACTAAATCTTTTAGTGGTTTAAGAATACCAGAAGTTAAATCAACATTAGTACAAACTGTACTTTCATTTACTTGTATTAAGTTAGGAGAAAGTCTTGTAGATAATCCACCTGTAAAATCATTTATAGTCATATAATATCTCCTTACACAAAGTCAGCTCTATTATACCAACCTTTTTGGTTAATTCTTAAAGCATCTCTACGAGCTATTAGTGTATCATAATGTTCTTTTTCTTCTAAGTCATAAAATACATCAAACTTCTCAACATCATAGTCATTTATGGCTTTAAGTGTTTTAGGTCCCATATCACCGTCAACTATAACTCCAACCAATTCTTGAGCTTTTTTAATTGCTATAGGCATTCCAGCATTAGTACCAAATATAAATATTTCATCTGCTTTTCTTTGCTCAACTATAGAATCAAGGTCTGCTTTATTCCAAAATTCTCTTAGATAAAACTCATGTACCATTTTAGTTAAGTCAGATACATTTGAAAGAATAACACTACACTTCTCAAGGTCTGGTTCATTAACTAAATACCTTTTTATTATACTCCACCCTTTCCAGTTTGGATGTGCTGCTTCATAAATTCCAAAAAAGGTGAGACCATGCTCACCTTTATTTTTATGTAGCAACTTATCATTTCTATTACTATGTTCTACTTGTTTAAGTAAAGCTATAGAGTTTTCTAAGTATGCCATTATATTACTCCTTATTAGTAAGTAGTTCTAGTGCATCTTTAAATACATCTTCTGTTGTAGGATTATGCTTAGATTTAGCTATTCCTTCAATCATAAGCGTAGCAACATCTTTTGTAATTCCGTCTCCTTGAACGTCTATAAGTTTCTTAACTCCAATAGCAATAATAGTTTTAGCTAAATTGCTAGTAATAAATTTTAAGCTAAAGCTTACTAAAAATGGTATCATTTTATCCTCCAAAAATAATTTTTCTAATAGGTTCTATATTTAATACACAAAATCCAACTATTACTAAAAGTAATAGCTTAGGATACTTACTAAAGAACCTAGCTACTTCTAAGTCTTTAAAACCACAATCAACTTTAGTATCTACTTGTTTTATCCTAGCCTCTAAGTTAGTAGTTACATAAGTTATTTTTTCTTTTAACTCATCTTCCATATCCTGAATTACTTTATAACTTCTTTTAAATGACTCCTTTGTATTTCCATCTAGGTTAGTTATTTTTTCTAACCATAAGTCTATTTTACCTATAGCTTGTGCCATATTACCCATATTCTCAGCCATTTTATTTTGACTTTCAGCCATACCTTTTAATATTGTCTGCATTTCAATAAGCATTCTATCGTGCTCATCTACTTTATTTTCTAGTCTGTCACTCATAATACACCCAATCTATATCATCTATTGCAGTTCCTTCAAGTTCTGCTTTATTTGATATAGCTCTGATAGAATTAATAAAATCTATCATTTTTGTTTTATCTTCTTGTGTATATCCATCTAATAAGTTTGTTATATTTAATTGCTTATATAGTGGATATTTACTTTCAATAATATCTCCACATTTTCTTTTTATTAAAGAAATTCTTTGTTGATTTAGTTCTTCGTTTGTAAACTGTGGCTCTGGTGTGTTACCTTCTGCTAACCATAACTTGTAATCTTCATAATCTCTGTTACCTTTGGCAAATGGAATATAAGCATTATCACTTAGTCTTTTAACTGAATTTGTCCCTATTAATTTATACATTAATTTCTCCTTATAATTCTGCACCAAGAGCAGATACTTGTGCTGTTCCTACTCCAGTTGGAGCTCCATTTTGAAAGAACATTGAGTCACTACCATTACTGGCAAAAGAAGGCATACCAGTCCCAGTTAATTGAAATACTGATAAAGTTGGCGGAACTCTTTTAGAAACTTTCCAGTACCCACAAGTATAAGCAGTATTTGTACTATGTACTATTAGAGCTACTTCATAATACCTCTGGCATAAACTCAACTCTAATCCATAAGGTCTTTGCTCAAATGGAGTAGCTACTGAACCTTTTTCAAGTTGAACTTGTGCTATATACATAAATTGATTTTTTACAGATGGCCTAACAACAAGACTTAAACCATTTTTAACATCATCTACTAAAAGTGTAACACTAAACTTTGTAGCAGTTGTAGTAACTGATATGCTTGAACTTGATATTGCAGTTACAGTAGTATAGTTATCCTCAGTATTTGGCTTAATAAGTTCGATAGATACTGTTTGTGTAACAGAACTTTTAGCTACAAAAGAAATAGTTACATACTTGTTAGAGAGATTAATAGCATTTTTACTTTCTATTCTATGCTCTATTGGGTCCTGAACACTTGCTGGGTCACCATACCACTTTAAACCAAATCTAATGTTTGAGCCATATGTGCCAAAATCAGCAGATGTTGCCTGAGACCAATTAGTATTTGCCACATTTGCCCAAACTCTCCACATATCAGGACCAACAGCAGAACTATTAGATACACCACTAGTACCTCTTTGCCATACATCAAATCCACCATTAATAATATAGTTTTTAAAACCAGTCCCACCAAATCCATTAAATGACTGTGTTCCACTTCCAATATTTCCATTATCATCTACTGTTACTGAACTATTTTGTACTACGCCAGTAGTTCCATCAAATCTAACAATAGCGTTATCTGTACTTGTAACTCTAGTAACTTTAGTAGCTATTAAATCTCTGTCATGGTTCTCATCTATTCCAGTAGTTCTAACATATAAAGTACCATTAGTATGTGCATGAATAACAAAAGCTATTGGCATTTTAAGTGCTGTATCTGCAGGCTCAAATTTAGTTAAGGCTCCAGTAGCTTTAACATATAATATATCTCCATTTGTCCATACTTCACCATAGTCTGACCCTGTAGTATTTAAACCTGTAACTTTTCCATTTCTAGTAACAAATCCATATGGGTTTGCATTATTACTTGGTAATATAGGCTGGGTAGTTAAACCAACTATTCTTCTAGCACTTGCTTTAGTACCATCGTGTAAATCTATTAATATATTACCATTAGTTCCAACTGCCATAACAGGTTTACCATTAGGTATAGTTGTAAGAGTATTATTTTTACAATATACTACTTCTTCTTGACCTACTTGTAATGTAACATTGTCATTAAGAACTAAATCATAAGTTAACTCTGTATTATTCCAAGTTACTGTACCTTGGGTACCAGTTCCACCATTTAATTTAACACTATCAAAACTAGGGGTTCTTATATTTACCCATTTAGTACCATTCCAAGTAAGTATATCTCCAGTAGTTATAGAAGTTAAAGTAACATCTAATAAAGCGGATAAATATATTTGTGGTATAGTGTACCAAGTAAGAGTAACTAATCCATAAACTTTTAATGCATGAAATGAGCTATTAAAATATATCGCTCCATCTTGTAGGATATTACCATCATTATCTAATAAAGGGTCAGATGTTTTAACTCCTAAGAATCTATCATCAAATGTATCATATATAGTTTCAACAGCTACTTTCATAGCACTTACATCCTCTTTATAACCAGATACAATACCTTTATCAGTTGCTACAGTTAACTTATCAGCTGCTACTTGAATAGCATTATCATTAACTAGTAATAACTCAGTTAAGTTTGGTATAACTTGAGAGTTTATATTATTTAAAGCTGTTAAGTTATTATAAATAGCTAGTAACATAGTTAAGTTATCATATATACTTTCTAACTTAGTTAAATCAGTATATATTGCTTGTAACTTAGACATATTAGTATCTATATTCTGTAACTTAGACATATTAGTATCTATATTCTGTAACTTAGACATATTAGTATCTATATTCTGTAACTTACTAATATTAGTATATAGAGAGTTTAAAGCTACTAAGTTATCTTCTAAGGTATTAATAACTGTTAAGTTATCTTCAACATTACCTATAGCAGTTAAATTATCATATATAGCTTGTAGCTCGGTAACCATACTACTTAGTTCTTCTAAATTTACACTTTGGGCCCATTCAACTAAGGTTTGTGTTTCATCAAATGGTAGGTTACCAGCATTAATTTTAGTAACATCTACGTTTTGACCAGCCCTAATTTGTGTAACTATACCAACACCAAATAATAAATCTTCTAAACCAAGTTTTTGTCTATTTAAATTTATCTCTCTCACGCAAAAGCTCCTCTGTATTCAACTATTCTATCATGTATAATATTACTATCTACACTTTCTGAATTTTTACACGAATCAACATAAGTAACGTATAATTGTAGTTGTTCATTTCCATACTGTCTATTTACTGCATCAGTATCACTTCTAAGACACATAGCAGTTACATATAACTCTAGTGCTTTATCATACATACTATGTAATTCTAAATCAGTATCTATAGTATTAATAGTTACAACTTTTGGTTTTTTAATAACATAAACAATTAGGTATTGGTCTAAATTACTTTCTACATCTTTAATAGATGGTATTTGGTAATCATCATCCCCTATAGTTATATCTATAAGTCCACCATATAAACTATTTTGTGTAACTATATCTATAGCACCTTCAACTCTAGGATATACTCTAATCATACCTTTATTTAGATGGTCAAAAGTTACATATTTAACTTCCGTGCCAGTAGCACTTTGCCAGTCTACATCTATTTTATCAAGTTCAACATAACTTTTTGCTTCTATATTTCTGCCCAAATATTCAGTTCTTATGAACTCTAATACATAAGGTCTTAAATCATATATTGCTACAGATACACTTAACCCAACATATATACGTTCTCTTAAACACTTAGTTGCTAGTACAAAATCACTTATTGCACTATTTAAGTGTCTTATAAGAATATCATCTGTATATCTTTGAGTATTAGTATCACCTAAATCAATTCTAACATTTGATATAATGTTAGTTATTCTACTCATTTTATATCCTTATAAACTTAATAGAACCCTACTGAGTATTTCATTAGAGCTCTATAAGCTTACTTTACTCAGTAGAGCTATAAATAGGAGGTAAACTCCTATTTATTAAGATTGTGTATATTCACCATTAGTCATAGTATATTCAATATACTCAACTATAATTTTTACACTTCCTTGACTTGGTGCTGTAACACCTGCTCTAATAGTAATATCTTTTGCAATATCTAAGTCAACTACAGCAACTGTTGCTGAGTTATTTGCATCTAATGCACCTTCATTTACTACTACAGTTGTTCCAGCTAATAGGTCGAATGTAGCACCAGTGTTAACTGCTGCAGTTTCAATAACTACAACTTTTGTAATTACTGAGTTAGCTGCAAATGTAGCTACTATTGAACCATCACCAGTGATATCAGCATATCCTAATTCGAATACACCAACACTCACTTCTCTTTTTTGATTAAACTTTGAGTTTCTTTTTAAGTTTTTCGCTGCCATTTTCTATCCTTATATCTTAATATCAAATGCAACAGAACCGTTTGAAATACCACCGATACCTGTATCATAATCTAAATTTTCTACAGTTAATGAAGTAGTTCTAGTGTTACACCATACTTCTAATAATGACTCAGATTTAATTCCAAAGTCTTCTGACTCTTGGTATTTATAATCAGGCATTCTTCCAAACGCTTGTTGCATAGCACCTGCACCTAAGATTAATCCTCTTGAGTATAATTTACCTGTTGCAGTATAGAAACCAGCATCCCCTGTCCATTTTACTGGAGTGAACTCAGTTGTTCCATTATCAACGTATTGTCTTAAACCAGCACCTTGTAATTCAGCTACATTTGACATATCAGCATATAAATCAGTAATAATATTACCAGATTGTACTCCAAAGAATGTGTCAGCTTCAACTACTACGAAGTTACCAATTTTACCAATTACTCCTGAGAATAATCTATTGTTATTTCCCATAACGTCAGCATCTTTGAAGATTGATTGAGCTCCACCAGATTTAAGTAATTTAGTTTTTAACGTTGAGTCAATAACCATTAACCAAATTGGTTTGTTATCTGCTGTATAGAATGGCTGTAGTGGCATTCTTCTTCCACCAACTGTATAACCTCTACCAGTTTTAACAATGTTTTCCATATCTAAGAAATCATCAAACCCGAAAGTTGAAGATTGAATAATATGTGTAACTTGTTGCTGAGCAGCATCGAAGATAGCTTGGTCTTTAAATTTAACCCATTTGTCTGCAAGTTTTGTTCTTGAGTCAGCATGTTGAGTTATAGATAAGTCACCAACTTCAATACCATCAAAAGCATCTCCATTATCAACTGGGAATCTATATCTTTCAATTGTTAATGAGTCAGAGAATTTTCTTTTCTCTTCACCTTTACCAAATGCTGTAGTTTTACCTTTTACTGGTCCTTTTACTAAGTAACCATCAAAATCGAAAACAACTGTTTTACCTGATTTGTCTGCCGTAATATCATTCTTTTGCATAATAATACTATTAGACGTTTTACCAATATATGGTGCCCAAAACGACTTAGCTGCTGTTCCAACTAAACCTTCTGCCATCCATTTACTTCTAATTAATGGTGAGTCATAAGCAACTACACCTGTTCCAGCTACTGCCATTGATTGCTCCTAAAATTCCATATTTTCATATGTTTGTATAATATTTTGATTACCTGAACTATTTTTAGTTGGAGTATCATCTCCCCCTGTTTTACTTAGGTTTGGTTGCTCTAAAGTCTTAGTTGTTGAACCAATTACTTTAGGAGTTTTAACATAGTTATAAACGTTGTTCAAAAACTCTTCGTAAGTAACCTTACCATTTTCTAACTCTTTTACAATTCTTTGAGGAATATCTAAGTGTAATAACTCGTCAGTTAGTTCTACGTCTGGATGCTCAGTTTGAAATTGTGCAAGAACATTAGCTCTTCTCTGTAATTCCAGTTGCTGAGAACTAAGTTGTTTCGCTTCAGCTATTTTAGAGTTAAACTCTACACTAGCCGCTGTTTCAAGCTCATTTACTCTTGTTCTCCAAGCATCTGGGTCAGAATATTTAAGGTCCTCTAATTCACTTTGCACTTGTGGGTCAATAGTCAAAGACGGTTTCGCAGTTGTCTTCAATACTGAAAGCTCAGCTTTCAATTCTTCAAGTTCTCTTTCTTTGTCTGCTTTCTCTTGAGCTATCTTAGTAGCAAATGCCTGTGTATCTTTAAACCTCTTCTCATAATCTACTGTTTGAGTAGATTCTGGGGTGTCAGTAGTTGTACCTTCTGGAATACCCATTTTATATCCTTATTTTTAATTTAAACCTTATTATATATCAACTAAGCTTAAAGTTTGTTTAAATTTACAAATTTTAGTGCTAAATTTAAACATCATAACTATTAGTTGAACCTATACTAAAATCTTCAGCTTCTAAGTCTCTAACATACATATTAGTAGGCCAACTGTGCTTTAGTCCCATAGCCATATATCTAAGCATGTCCGCTGGATGTGAATACTTATCATGTAGTGGTGTATCTAAATATACTTGTAATCTATCATCATACTTCTTCTTATAGTTCTGGATAGCATCTATAATATCTATCGCTTCTACTGCATCTACTTCAGTTTCTCTTAAGAACTCACGTACGGCCTGTATACCATCCTGAACTCTATGCCTAGGTACTAATACAGGATTAAATCCTAAGTCTAGTAGTGCTTGCCATCTAGTCTTACCAGCTATTAATTCACGTACAGCAACGTCATGTGGAACATATGTTAAGTCAAACGTCCAACCTTTATCTATAGCTATGTAGTCTAATACATCTTTATAGTGTTGTAGGCCATGACCTTCATTTTCATAGTAACCTATAATTCTAGTTCTATGTATAGTGCCATTTTCTTTCCAACACTGAACAAAACCTATTGAGAATGTATCATTCATACCTAAGTCGAATGCCATATGAACTAGTAACTCAGGTCTATATGCATTTTCTATAAGTTTTAAGCTTTCATACTCATTCTTATAGTAGGTCCCTTCCACAGATTGTGCAAACGCTTCTTCAGGAGTAGCAGGATATTCCTGAAACATCTCAAACCCTAGCTCATCATATTTCGCCATCCACCACCAACGTGCTTCATTCGGTATTTGTTGACCTGTCTGACGCTCTAAGTCATCAAAATACTTCTGCCTATCACCTGGTATAGCTACTTCAGTACTTAACCTACAGTCTTCATCATCTATCCAACTTAGAAATATCGGTTGGAAATCTAGTGGTGTTAGAGCTATACCAGCTTTCTGCTTAGCTACTGCCTTTATCCACATTTCGTAGAATAATCCAGACCTACCTTCAGCTGTAGACTCAATAGTTATCTTGTTATTAACTGATACAGACTGAAATGCCCCTGTTTTAAGCTCACGTGCTTTCTCTGGATATTTCTTAGCTATTTTACCAAGTTCAGATACGTGAAGCATCTGTAGTGTATCTCCCCTAAAGTTACCTATCTTTAGTGTTGACCCATTCGAAAACTCTATCATACTCGTATTGTCTTTATTTGTAGTTAAGTTTAGTGCTTCTTTTATCCTAGTATCTAACTTCTCCCAAGCAAAGTCAACCTTCATCTTTAACTTTTCTGCTTCATCCTTACCATATGACTGTACACCAGCTTGAGTACCAGGCCTAAATATGCACTCATCTAACTGATAAACTGCATAACCGGTAGATATACCTCTTTGTCGTGACTTTAATATTATCTTCTTATTGTGTTTAAAGTCTCTAAATACAGTTATCTGAGCCTTATTTAGTTTAAGCTGCACTTCCTTACCATCTTTATCCCTAATCCAGTAGAGGTGATTAAGTCTCCAGAATTTACTCTTTAAATTACTTAACAATTGTGCATCTACACCAGCTATATTAGCAGTCACTTTGCACCTCCGCCAAATACCCAGCTAGATTATTCATAGTATTATTGTTTTGTGTAACATCCCCATTAATAACAGATATCATAGTATTTTTGCTGTTAAAGTAACTATCTCTTAGCCCTGTATGTACTGCTGCTAAGTCCCTTAGTGCTTTCGTATCACCTATATCTATGGCTTGCATATGTGCCTCTATCTGAGCTACCAAGTTTATCGCCTGATTCTGGAGTAACTTATCAAGCTTCTTCAGTTTTTTAAAACTATCTTTTAATTCTGTAGGTAGTACTGGCGGTTTACCTTGCTGAATATCTCTACTAGCCTGAGTTATTAATTCCATAGATAACTCTTCTGTTAATTCCTTAACTATAAATGAATCCATTGAGCTATTTGGGTCTGGATTAGGCGCTATAAGCAGTTTATCATCAACTATTATTTCTTCAGGGTCAATTTCTGCAACTATTTCTAAGTGCGTACCTATATGTGCACGTACTTCTACTGGTGTTTTAGGGTCAAGTAAGTTTTTCTGCCATCTATTACAACCTTTCATATCTTTAACTAATACATTATATTTAGTGGCTAGTGCATCTATAGTTATATCTGTAGTTTCATACTCTAGTTTTAACTTATCTAGTATCATCTTGTTCATATCTATACCTTTTGTATGTGTTTATTTGCATTATATCTAGCTATAGATTAAAATAAGATTAATGAGTGGTTTATAGGTTAGATTTAACCTATATAGTGTTTTGGAAAAATGAAAATGCGGATATTTCATATGGGATGAGGTGGAGTTTGTTTATTATTTGGAAGTTTGGTAATTTGGTGTATTGATAGCTTGGTAACCTAACATCTTGATAGCTTGGTAACCGAACATCTTGATTAGTTATATAGGTTAGGTCTAACCTATAATAGTATTGAAAAATTGAATATTGCACAAAATTTTTAGGTATTACGCATATACACGCGGCCTAGGCGACAAAGACCCGGTGCACCACCTAAAGATATACAACTATATAGTTTCCAAGCATAATCGATACTGAGCATCATAATCAAGCATAATCGATACTGAGCATCATAATCAAGCATAATCGATACTGAGCATCATAATCAAGCATAATCGATACTGAGCATCATAATCGTATCAAATGGTATAGTATTAAAGTTATCTTAATATTTAATATTAAATATATAAATTAATATTAATTTAATATATATTATGGTAGACTGAATATTGATATCTATTATCAATATTCAGTCTAGCATATTTAATATTAAATATAGCTTAAATATAAATTATTAAATTTAACAATAATTTAAGCTAAATTTAATATTAATTTTGGTATACGCATACGCGCACGCATATTAATATGGACGCGCGATTACCATAACTATTATTAAATATAGCTTAAATTTTAAATATTTTATATTAAATTTATAAATTTAGATTAAAGCTATATAGTTTTTATATCTTTTAGTAAATTCTAAAACTTTTCAAATATTTTAGAATTATTCCACGATTGCTCCACAATTATTCTATATTATTCTTTATATCAAAACAAAGGAAACAAAATGCAAACAACAACTAAAACAAACCAAATGACAAAAACTCAAACATACGAGTTTTTAACAACTTTATTAAATGATGCTCAATTTAAGTCAAAAGCAGAACAAGAAAGAGTTTTAGCTATTATTACTGATACATTTGCACCAAAAGCTGGTGGAGGACAAACTAGCAATCCTAGCTATTATGACGAGACTTTAGGTACACAAATGTATTATTGTAGATATCTAGCACAGTATTGCACTGAAGATGAGATGGTTATGTCAAATGGAAAATCTAAGGGCTACTCAAAATCAGCTATTAGTAGATGGACAAAAGCTGGGAAAGATGCTAGACAACTACAAGAAAACGCTTTAAAATTATTATTAAAGGGTCAACAAGCTGAAGGTCAAGACTTAAATGCTCAAGCAGAAGAGTTACTAGTGAGTAGAAATAAATCTGAATTCTACACAGATTTGAGAAATTAATAGGTTCAACTAATATCGTCATATTTGAGATATATGACGATGTTTATTAAATCAATATAAATATATTATAAACTATTTATTTAGCCATATAATCAAGATATGGCTTGTTTATGTCTATATATGATATATTTATATTGATAATTTACATTTGATAAATTATTAATATAAATTCAACTTATAAAGGGTAGATTATGAAGTTTAGTGAGATAGCTGTGGGGATAGAATTTATGGTTAATGGTAATAAGTATAGAAAGAATAGTAAGCGTACAGCTAAGCTATTAGAAAATAATAGAGTATTTTATTTCACACAAAATGAAGTTATACACGTTATTTTAAGTGAGGTGAATTAATATGTTAACATTTAGCCTTAATAGCACTAATGTGCATAACATAACTATTATAGATACTAATTTGAGATATACAAGATTTATAGATAGAAAGTTTCATACTTATGAAGGTAACTACAATAATAATGAGGAGTTAATTGTAGGTCTATCTATACTATCAAATATGGCTGATAGTATATTTATACTAACTTGTAACTTACAAAAGAGTATGCGTGCTAGTGAAGTAAGTGATGCAAATGTTTAAAGTAATAGTTTTAGTGATAGTAATTGCCTCATTTAGACAATTACTATTACTTTTTGGTTAGTATAGGTCCAAGCTATCAAATAAGCTCATTGTTGATAACTATTATCAGTTAAACTGATATCGGATATCGATATTAAAATTAAATAACTAAAATAATTATCTGATATCTGGATATCTTATATATCTTACTATTTTTCAATACCTATATATATAAATAAAAAAAAATATTTATAGGTTAGATTTATACTATAAAAAATATACATTTCTTTATCTTAATAATTAATATTATAAGATATTAAGATATACAATACACAGTAACCATTCTCAAGTAATACAACCACAAGATATCCAAGAAGATACTCCAAGATATCTTACTATAAGCTGGTCCTATAATAATTATTTTTATTACTAAATTATTCGGAATTATTTATAGAATGAACCTATATTTTCAAAAGTAAGATGAACTTGATATCTTAGTGTTATCTTACTTTTTATAGTATAAATCTAACTTATAATTTACTGAATTATTCCTACTAGTGCTACTCAATGATTCAACGTGAGCGAAAATAAAATACTCAATATAGGTCTAACCTATAAGCCCTTATATTGTCTGTGCCTGCAATAACTTATAATATATAAGATATTAAGACATATAAGCATATATAACACTTACTACATAAGATACTAACAAGATTAATAGCTATTATCTTAAGATGTAAATTTTATTAATTTAATATATATTTAATATTAAATTAGATATTATTTTAAATAATTTAAAAATTTAAAAATAAAGGAA
>JACCED010283116.1_pt1 | contig 12803 bp, 9 predicted proteins | sample 7455021 | NCBI WGS metagenome assembly JACCED01 (sample SAMN15323456, study PRJNA562643) | freshwater metagenome | isolation source: river surface water | place: USA:Blue River Watershed | collected 2017-08-19
AGTTTTAACATTCGATGTTTTTGGTTTTACATTGAGCAAACCAAATGGATCATTGCTGAATATGTCATCCAATATTTTATCCTTGTCCTCCATCAGTTTGTTGTGCTAATCTTTTACGTTTTTCTTCTTTTAAATAAATTACACATTCAGCCATTCTCTTTTCAAGTGGGTCATTTGAATCAATGTTTGGTTCACGTTTGAAAGTTTGAACAAACTCTTGCACTTTTGGCCAAAGTATTTTCGCTTCTTCAAAATCCATTTTGATACGTGTTGCTTCAATAGTTTCTTGAATGATTTTTAATACTTTGGTGGTAACTGATTTAGATAAGATTTCAAAGGCTTTTTGGAATGGGTTGACTCTATCTATTAAATCAATGTGAATGTCATCTATATTCACAAATCTACCAGCCATACGGATGAAACGCTTGTCTTCAACTTCTTTTATTTCTCCGTTTTTAATTACAGAATCTACAACCACATTTTGACGCACTTCTTCTACTTCTTCTGCTGTTAGGTCAGGGTATTTGGTGCGAATGATTTTTGGAATCAGCACTTTATTTATTACCTCTGGGTCTACATTGCCAGGCATTGCTTTCAACATTTGGTCATCCTGCAAAATTGTAGCCTTCAAGTCGTTCAAATCTGATTCTAAAATTTCTTTTACACGTTTTGAACTTGGCTCTTTTAACCCTCTGATTTTGATTTCACCTGGTTGTGCAACATCATCATCTGAAAGTTTTGTTTTGAACTTCCAGTTAGGTGCTAATACTTGTTCCATCAATAAAGAAGCTGTAATGGCTTTCAACATGTTGTTTACGGACAATTTAACTTCATCATCATGCGCATCAGGTTGAGCAATTAGGTTAGTGAATTGGGCGTGTACTTTATTTGAACTATCTCTTGTAGCACGACCAATGATTTGAATGATTTCAGTTAATGAACCTCTGTAGCCAACCGTTAATGCATGTTCACAATAAGGCCAGTCAAAACCTTCCTTTGCCATCCCTAAAGCGATAATCAAATCCATGTCATCAACCGATTTAATCTCTCTCAGGTAGTTGACAATTCTATCTCTATCTCTTGGTGTATCTTCAACTAAATCTGCAACTTTTATGATTTTACCGTCGGAATGTTTTTTGACATAAATCACTCCTGTTTCATGGTCTTGCTTTTCTATCGTACCAATTTGGTCAAGAATGTAATCTACTTCGTTGTGTTTGTCTTTAGTTGATTCACCTGAGTTTACGTTTGGAATATGAAGAATGGTCTTTTTATTTAGATCTAATACTTCCATTATGGAATCAGTGTATTTTCCTTGGTAAAAGTGGTAACCGATACCCAACGATTTTAAATAGTCATAGCCATTTAATTGTTGGTAGTAATTGTATGTTACTTTGGTAAATTTCGCTTCATCATCAGGGTGTAATACTGGAACGCTATCACCTCTAAAATAAGAACCTGTCATTGCAATCAAATGTGCCGTTGACTTCTGCATGATGTTTCGGATAATATCTCCCAAACGGTTGTTCACATCTGCTGAAACGTGGTGAAATTCATCTATAGCCAACAAGCAATCGTTAAATGCTGTTTCTTCCAAACCCTCACAAGCAAAACGTAATGTTGCGTGTGTACAGATTAAAATTTGTTCAGTGGGCGCTTTCATAAAGTTATGAAAAGCTTGCACTTTACTACTACTACCATCACTGCCAGGGGTACATAGATTATAGTTGTCGTTGGGCTCCCAGTTGGCAAAAAATCCAAATTGCTTCAAATCTGTTTTGGCAAAGGAACTACCAATGGAACGTTCAGGAACAGCAACAATAATTTTCTTGATACCCTGATTGCTCAACTTATCTAATGCCAAGAACATCAAGGCTCTTGATTTTCCTGATGCTGGGGGTGCTTTTAACAAAAGGTACTGTGCATCACGTGCTTCAAATGCTTTTTCTTGCATTTCACGCATACCATATTGATTGGTACTCTTGCTTTGCCCTGTTTGTTTATATTCTACGTGTACTATATCTGGCATAATTTATTTTTTCATTTTTAAGATTTAAAAAAAAACTCAAATCAATTAAACCCTTTTAAATAAAGAGGTTTAGACTTTATTAATCTAATTTATTTTTAATTTATTTTTTTTTGACCAAATCATATTTCCTGTTTTTCTTTGCGCCAATTCCAATTAACTCTCCATCATCAACTAACTTGTACACTGTTTTTTGAACCTCTTTTTCAGGAACACCTTTAAGCCTTTTTTTGATGTCACCTAATGAGCTATTCGAATTGTATTTGAGGTCTTCCTTAATTAAAGCCTCTAAAATATAAGGTTCCATAGTTTTTAAAGACGGTTCTATTTCGAGACTCGCTTGTTCAAATAACTTAGGATTTAACAAATATTGAGTACCTTTTCGTTCTCCATGGGTAATTAAAATTTCTTTATCTAATAAGGATCCAATCCATACACGAGTTCTATCATCGTGGGCTAATTGAAGAATAGATGATAATTCCGTAGCAGGAAGTTTTTTGTTTGTAGCAACAACACCAAGGGTAATATATTCTTTTTGAGTTAGAGAATAATGTTTGTCTATATAATCCAAGATTGAAACAACCTCTATATTTAAAACTTTGGAATAAACGGTAACTTGAACTTTTGTGAAATCACTCTCAATTGTAGGAAAAGGCTTTGCATCCCTTGCTAATTTTTCAAAAACTAAATCATAACCAGAACCTTCTCCTTCCATTAACTTTAAATCAGACATTAATTGAATTAGGTGAGGATTTCTTCGCTGTCTTTCATGTAAAATATTAGATGCAGAAACACCTAATGGTAAATTACCAGGGTTTGTAATAGTAACTCTATCAGGGTAAACTTCAATGAAAATATCACCAGAAATGGTATATTTTTTATGAGCAATCGCATTAATCAATAACTCTCTAATAACTTCACGTGGATATTGTCTTATTGTCTTTCTAAACAAACCATCTGGAAGTTCCGTACTGTATGTTAATTCAACCGCCTCTTTTTCAATTTCCAACAACATTTCTTTAGGACTGTGTAAATGAAAATGCCAATCCTTTTTTCTTATTTTTTCTTCAAATTCATTATAAACAATGTATTGAACTGTTAAGGGATAACTTAGTCTTGCAATTTGAGCAGGTTTCCCCATCCAAAGTACACCAAGATTGGTTAACAACCGTTCAGAATTAATTAGTTGATAGAATTCAAGAATTTCCTCATCTAATTTTGATTTAATAAAATCTGAAACTTTATCAGATGCTCTCAAATCAGTAATAAGTGATTTTACTTTAACTGCATCAGCTTGCTCTAAGCTTATTTTTTGAGCAAAAACAATTTCCCATTGAAAAGCTGTTTTTTCTGAAGCAAGCTGTGTAAGTTCCTCACTACTTACAGGAAAGCAATTATCACTTACTCGAATAAAAACTTTACCCGATGTTGTAGTGGCGATTACACGAGTAGAAGGAAGAATTTTCAAAATAAAATACTCTCCACCATTTTCATGAGTAATGGTTTCTTGATTAACAATACCAACACCATCGGTTAGAGACCGTAATGATTTCAGCAGCGAATTTATATCCTCTTGATTTATTTTTTGATTTGAAGGTGGGGCATCGTTTTTATCTTCAATGCCTATAATAATCTCACCACCTTGAGCATTAGCAAAACACACACACGTTTCTGCTAAATCTTTATGATTAGCCTTTGTACCAATGGCTTTACGAAGACTTTTGTAATCTTTATTTTTATCTTCTATGCTCATTCTTATTTCTTTTTACGTGTCTTTTTTTCTGCTTCAAACAAAGTTCCTTTTTCCTTTTCTTCTTGGACCATCTTTTCATACAATTTGAAAAGGTATTCCAAACGTTCTTCATCACTATTGAAAGGAGTACTTCTATAACAACGCTCAACCGCTTCATCATTTAAACGGTGGGCTTCTTTTAAACCCTCAGGCATTTTATCAGGGTCATATAGTTGAGCTAATGTTTTTTCAGGATGTTTTTCTCTTTCTTCTAAAATGCGGAAAGTACATTGGGTAAGTTCTTCTTTCCGCAGAGAAGATATTGAAGGAAAAGGAAATGTATTGTATACTATGGATGATGAATACCTGATACGATCTTCCAATTTACCTGAAACTGCACGAAGCCAAACCATATGTATCATAGAGGTTATAATAGAGAAATGAAAGGGTTGAGCATTATAAATTGATAATGCCGAATCAGAAATAATTGTATCTGGGTTTAAAAAATCTATTGGGTGATATTTTCTTCTTTCGGAAGAAACACGAGGAATTATAATAGAATTGGATGGTTGATATCTAATTTCTGAGAAAGAATAAGGAATTTTAGACAATTCTTGTGTTGCAAGTCGTTCGCTTTTTAGTCGATGTTTTCTACAATTTTCAATACGCTCATGTATTGGCGCAATATTTATTGCCTCTGTGTAATTATCCTGAGATATCCAAAAACAATATCTATTAGTGCCTTGAATTAATTCTTGAGAGCCAATTAACCTTTTTATAAAATTACTTGCTTGAGGAAATGAATTAACAATGTTGTTTTTTTCTGTTTCGGACATAATTAAAAAACCTCCATCATTAGCCATACTACCAAAATTCATATCAGGTAAATTGGAAATTGATTTCATTCTTTTTTGAATAAACACATCATTTCCAGAAACTAAATATGAATTTATGTGTTTGACCTTATTTATTAGGCCATTAATAAATAAATATCGCTCTCCTTCTTTCTTATTACATACACCAATAATTGAAACTGTGACACCAGCATTTGACTTTGCATTATTTGACCATTTGAAGGAGGGATGTGCAAAATTAATAATCAATCCATTATTTAATATCAATGGCCATAATATGGAAACTTGTTCTCCTTGTGATATTGAATTAGTTGTAACAAATGCAAACTTGGAATCGTTTCCAATTATATATTTACTTGCTTTGAAAAACCAACAAGAAATGTAGTCCAGATTATTGACGCCATTGATTTCCCCAAAAACAATTCTCATGTCTTGTTTTTGAATGTCACTTTGTAATCGGGCGCCTAAGTATGGCGGATTCCCCATTATATAAATCTCATCTCCTTCATTTTTAGGACACACTTTTTCCCAATCTAAACGACACGCATTACCACACACAATTTGCCCTGCTTCTTGTAACGGCAATGTTGGGTTGGTACGTCCAAATTCGTTGAAGAACTCCACATTCATTTGGTGTTCTGCTAACCACAACGAAAGTTTGGCAATTTCGTGGGCAAAGTCATCTAATTCAATACCATAAAAGTTATTGAGGTGTATTCCTGAGAATGCTAAACCACCCAATTCTTTCAAAATGAGCATTTCCAAACGGCGCAACTCTTTGTAAGCAATAATCAAGAAATTACCACTACCACAGGCAGGATCAAATAGTTTTATTTTAGATATACGGTGAAGTAATTCTTTTAACTTTTTCTCATTCCCATTAGCATTCTCAAACTCCTCTTTCAAGTCATTTAAAAACAAAGGTTCAATAACCTTCATAATATTAGGAACAGAAGTATAATGCGCTCCTAAACCACCTCTGTGTTCAGGTGATATTACCGCCTGAAACATGGACCCAAAAATATCAGGGTTGATTGCTGACCAATCGTTGCTATCTCCAGAGTCAATTAGTAATTGTCTTGATTTAGAAGTGAACTTAGGGCAAGGAATTTCCTCCTTGAATAAACCGCCATTCACATAAGGAAAGGCATTTAAATAGTGAGGAATTTCTCCACGTTTATCAACTGGTGTATTCAACACCCAAAACAAACGATTCAAATAGGCATCTAAATCAGATCCATCTCCACGAGTATGAGATTCAACCGCATGTGAAAATTGGTTATCTTCAAATATATTGGTGTCCTCTGCAAAGTAGCAAAACAACAAACGAGAAAAGAAGATATTCAAGTTGTGGTTAAACTCTGCCGATGTATCTGGATTGTCTTTTTTTATTTCATCAAACAACTTCGCCATTTTCTCCGCTGCTTTTACATCAGCAGGATTTTCAGCGGCATGCGTTGCTTTTTCCATACCCGCCCAAGGCAGGAAGAAATCGTAATATTTAGGAAGTTCTTTTATTGGTATATCCAGCTGGTCTTGGGTAACGGTATCAACGGCTAATAAAGTTTCATAATCAGTTACAATTATAAACCGTTGGTTGTGCTTGATTTCATTTTTGAGTGCTGAAATAGTAATGTGTAGGTCTTTGTTTAATTCCTCTTTAAAAAATAGTTTCTTTTTCCAAGAGACTTCGCCTGGGACTTTACTTAAATTCAGGTTACCCTTCTGCAAACGTGAAATGGATGCTTTCGGCAAATAATAAGATTCAAGCAAATTATAGATAAAGGTTTCTTTGTCTAATGTATATACGAGTAATTTGAGATGATTCTCTATTTGGGCAACGTTCATGTGTTAGATGTTTTTGTAGGTGCAACAAGTAAATCTCTTGGGTCAACGTTCAAATACTCAGCGATTTTATATAATACCTCAATACTTGGTTGGCTTCGGTTTTGCACGTAACCATTGACAATGTTGTAGCTTTTACCTAATTGGTCAGCTAACCATACTTGTTTAATACCCTTTTGTTCGAGAACTTCTTTGATGCGATTCATGATGATGATGAACAGTGAAGCGTAAATATATGAATAATGTACAAAAAATACACTATTAAACAGTTGAACAACTGTTGAAATAAAGGTGGGTATATTCAGAAACTTCCATAAACAGACAAATTCTGAGAGAAAATCCCAGAACTTACCTGCGCCAATAATGGCGAGAAAAAAGGAGTAAACAACAGGTTTACATTATTATATTTTTACATAATGACCACTACCTTTTTTACAGAGTAATGTGTCGCACCATTTCTTTAAATAATCATCTGCCATTCTAATAGAAATACCGATTGATTGTGCAATGTCTATCGCTTCTTTTCTTTTAAAAGCAGCAGGTAACATTTTAAAAAATACCGTTTTTGTCGGAGCCAGTTGCAATGTTTGAACACCTTCCTGTTTCGGTAAATTTTTATACATCAATAAGCTGTGTTGGATATAGACATCGGTCAACTCCAAAGCAATGTTGAAATCAGTATCCTCACAAGTTACTTCGGGAGATAAGTCCCCATTTTCAAACTTTCTAATTGCTGAGAGAACCATACAAATACGGTACAAAATCAAGCCCATTCTTTTAACAACGCTTGATGCATCAGTATCAGCAATCTCATCAAATTCCTTAAGGTATGTATCAAAATGATAATCTAATTGTTGCCATTGATTGTCAGATAGTTTGATAATGGTAGGTGAATTTTCTAAAAACAATACCATATCAAATACACGTTGGCTCAAATGCTTGAAGTGTTCAGTTAGATTAACTCCATCTGCTTTCGGAGCAGGAGATAACCATCTGTTTTCTGATTTGAAAATGTAGAATATGAAACGACTGAACAAACCATCTTCTGCACTTTGTATAATGTTGAACACTTGATTTATTGTACCTGAAAGTGCAATGGATAAACGAGGGTTATTTATATCAATGTACTCATTGTTTGTTTTTCTACTGATTGATGCTTTTTCATGGTGGAAAGACTTTCTTAATAGGTCGGAATAAGAGCCCCATTCATTCTTAAAAACAATACCCAACGTATCAGCTTCCGTTTCGCAAATAATACCAAATTCACCGTTATCACGTAAATGTTCATATAGTTTGGCGCTCGAAGTGTTGGCTGGAATGAACACTACTTTGAAAGGAGGCTGAATTGGTTCTTCAGGAATTTGATCAATGTTTTTTGAGTTTATTGCACTTACCTGTTTTTTGTAGGCTTGAAGTTTGGTCTTGTACTCGCTTGCCTTGCTAATACTTTGATTTTTTAAAAACTCGTGATACGTATCAGCTAACATTTTTGCCATTGTCATCGAACCTTTTCCATTTGCTGCAGGTGCAAGTATGAAAGTGAATAGGTTTGGGTAAACCGTTTTCTGACCATATTCACCACTCACATTTGGCAAACAACCCGATAGAATACTCAATGCACTGGTAAAAAACACATCACGTTCTCTGGCTTCTTCAAAAGCAAATGAAGCTTCGGAAAGAATGTTTGGAACATGGTTGTAAACGCTGATAGGAATAAATGGACTGCTCAATAATGGGTCTAATTTAGGCGCAGGAGCAATTTGGTAATCATTGTAAGAACCGAAAAAAGAAAACTTACCCAGTTCAAAAACATTACGTTCATAAGCACCTCTGATACAAGATTGAATTTCCTTATCAGGTAAGTCATAATTGGATAGGCAATAATCAAGAATATCTTCTCGCTTTATCCCTGCTCTGTTTGCATTGCAAGCCAAAAGAAATATATACTGATTTCTACTTCCTTGAACGTATTGTTTTATTCTGTTCGTGTACTCCACCAAATTGGGAATATTCTCAGCTGCGACTTCTCTATACATTGCTTCAACAGAACCTTTAGGAGCATCAGGCATTTCAAATTCAGGGGAAAATACTTCGCTGTCTGGGTTGTAGTAGCACTCATCGTCTGATGACATGAAGCAAAGACGGTTTATATCAGTACATTGCTTATCAGGACTTACCCCAGTCAGTTGCTCATAGTACAACATAATTTGCTCCAGGCATTCTTTATGGTCATTCGCATTAGAATTTACTTTGATGAAGACTTTGATTCCCTTACCACTGGGGCTCAAAAAGCTGGCATGCGTTAATGAACAGGCATTAATTGTTTCACGCAGTGGTTGAATGTTTAGCGGTTCAATTCCATCAAAATCGAGATGAACAAGTTGATTGTAAATAACCGTAGAAGCAACTCTAAGGCCTTCAAATGTGCCCGAAGGAGTGAATGCAGGGAGTTTCTTTTTTAACTCGTTAGCTTCGTCTTTTTTATCAGCATGAGCTAACATTTTAATTTTAGTTACTTGATCGCCATACGTAAGATTTTGGATGCGTTCAATGATTTCTGAGAAATCTAATTGCTCTGAATTTTGGGAACAGATATTCCCGTAAAATGAATTTTTCATTTCGTACATTTTTTAATTAATAAATAAGTTAATGGATGTAATGTTGATTTAAAAAGGCATCAACATCAGAAGCCTTATAGTAGATCTTGGCACCAATCTGGGAGAAAGGTAGTTTGCCACTGTCACGATAGTGCTGTAATGTTCGCTTGCTAATGTGTAGCAAGGTGCATACATCGTGATTGTCCATCCACACATCATTCAAGGGTGTGGTTTCCTTGTTTTTAATAAGCGTTGTGCTTATTGCTTCCAATTTACTAACGATTTGTTGGAAGGCTTCTGATTCTACGGTAATTACTTTCATCTTGAAGTATTTTAAAAATTTATACTGCAAAGATGAGCAAGGCGAACAGTCTTAACTGGTGCACAAAAACACAACTTTAGGGTGTGTTTTGCACCAGTTGATTATCAGTTAGTTAAGTCATTATTTAATGATATCCATCGTTTGATTTTTTGAAAAAAAACATAACTTGCACTGCTTGGAATTAGCTGTTTTACTGTAAGACAGGAATTAATAATATAGAACATATTTCTTTCTTCTTCAAGTTGGTTTGCTCCTACAATCCCTTTGCTTTCAAGATATTTAGCAAATGAAGCTGTAAATCGAGCCAAGAACCTTTCACCTGGATGATTTAATCGGTTACCATCAATAAACTCTGTTGAACCATCCCTTGCGTTTGTTTTAAAATCTGTTTTCCAGATATCTGCACCAAATTCTTCAGGGTTAAAGTGTTTATGAACTCGCAACGCATCCATTAAAATAATTTTTAAAGAAGTATCTGACAGCTTATGCTCTCCATCTTCACCAGAAAACTTGAATGAAATTGACTCTAATTGATTGTAATCAGTTTCGACTACTTCTTGAAATTTCAAAAATGATTGTAGCTCTGGATTTTCCTTAGACTTTAACGTACGATGATTTTGAAACCCAAGCATGCTATTATAATACCCCAAGCATTTTAATATTAATGCAATTTCATCAGTTATTTCAGTGATTTGATATTTTGTACACATTGATTGTGCTAATTCATATTCCGACGGCTCTAACCTTAAATGAACCGAATCAATAAATGCAGGATCAAAAAAAAGTTTTAATTCTTCCAAATTAGGATTTATGTCATAGAATAAAGGTTTTTTTTCAACCTTGTGACGACGAAGGTAACCTTTAATGAGTGATGAAAAAACGGTTTTATCATGAATTGTAATGTCATGTGGTTCACCATCCTTGTCAAATGTTTCAATACCAGCCAAATTAATAATCTTCCAAACAAACAAACCTGCTTTATTTGAGAACTTAGCTGTGCCCAAATCAAACAAACCTGTTTGCGTTACAAATTGAAACAGAACTACAGATAAACGTTCAGTAAAGTGGTCAATTTTCGCCATCTGTTCTTCATCAAAAGCAACTTGCTTTAGGTTTTTTTCCCATTTTTTCTGGTCCCCATAACTCCAATAATTCTTTGTCGCATCAATGATTCCCAAAATCAAACCGTAATCATCTATTGTAATTGTTTCAGTGCCAGTGACAAATTTGATTTGATTAGTTCTCCCCAACCAAGATTTTTTTGTTAAACCTACATCTTTATGCCCTTTGATTACTTTAATTAAATCATCAACTTGAGAGGGCAGTTTTTTCCTTCTCTTTACCTCAGCTGGTTTTGCATAAAATTCAATCTCTCTGTGATATACATGTTGTATTCTGCAAATTAGGTGTATAAAAAAACCAAGATGCTTATCAAAACCGTACTCAGAAATTACTTTTTCAATCTCTGCTAATTTAGACTTTGGCAAAATTGCACTTGAGAAAGTATTTGTTGTCAATCCTTTTATCTGTTCATCTCTGTGAGAAGTCAGAACTTCTTTGAAAAAATAATGAAGTGCGCTGTCATACTTGTGTTGTTGATCGATATAATCATCATAAGGTGGATCAGCGGGTGATGGGAGTAAATTGATATACTCCAAATCAGAAAGCGAATATGATAGATGTTGTTGATTGAACTCGTCATAAACTTCATGAAAACCTAATACATCGTCATGCTTATATTGCCAAATGTATGTCGCAAATCTTTGACGATCGTTAACTGAAGAAAATTCACTTATTGGAATTATTCTATATTGATTATCCATATACTTAAAATAAGGTACAAAGATAATATAGTGAAATTTCTCGATATTAACAAGTTACAAAGCCATTTTCTGTCTTAATAACATTATGTCTTCCTCAACTTTCTGATTAATAACTTTAGCATAGATTTGAGTTGTTTGAAGTTTGGTATGTCCAAGCAACTTGCTAACCGTTTCCATAGGAATACCATTTGACAAGGTAACTGTTGTTGCGTAAGTATGACGAGCCAAATGGGTATGCAACTCTTTTGTTATTCCACAAATAGAAGCAACCTCTTTCAGATAGGCATTCATTTTTTGATTTGACGGAACTGGGAGCAACTTACCTGAAATAAGAACCTCTGCATGAGCTGCATATTTTCTAATGATATTCTCTGATACTGGAAACAAAGGTATGCGACAAGTTACACCTGTCTTGCCTCTGCGTATGACGATCCATTTATGGCCGTCAATTCCCATTTCAATATTTTCTTTTTTCAAGGCAGCCAAATCTTTGTAGGCAAGACCTGTGTAACATTCAAAAATGAATAAATCACGTATGACATCCAGGCGTTGAATGTTTATCTCTTTATTTATGATAGCATCAATTTCAGCTTGAGTTAGGTATTCACGCTCCACATTCTTCTGAGTAATGCGATAGTTTACAAATGGATCTTTACGCATATAATCACTTGCTATTGCAATGCGAATAACTTTCTTTAATGCCTTGATGTGCTTCATAGAACTGTTATGCTGGCATTTTGCAACTGTCTTAAGGTAAAAGTCCAAACCTGTGATAAACTTGTTGTTAACCTCTGATAAAGGTAGATTTTCATTGTTGTATTGAACACGACAATAATTTCGTATGTGTTTTAATGCTGCTTCATAACGCTGGAATGTTAACGGAGAATATTCCTTGCCAATTAACTGACTGACATTCTTATTATGCTCCTCAAATAACTCAACTAAACTCCATTGCTTTTCTCCGATACCTAAAAATGTATTGAGTAGTATTTTAGCTGTTATTGTTTTCCCTGCTTCTTGTAATTCTCTTTGGTGCATGAATAACTGACCTCGCACACTTGTTAGATAATCATTGATTTCTGCAGCTTCAGGACTTGTACCTTTAGCTTTGTTTCGGGTTGTATCCCAGAGGGATGGTTTGATGCTTCTTTTTAAAGAAATTTCAGCGTTTTCACCGTTTAAAGTGATACGCATGTAAACAGGTGCATCTCCATTTTTTAAGAGTTTAGTTCTCTTAATGTAATAATGGATGTTAAATGTTGCTCTTTTCATGGGCGATAATGATTTTACAAAGTTACCGCAACACGTTAAAACAAGGAAATGCTAAATGCTGCAAATCAGTGAATTAGAACCAAATCAGTGGACTTTTTTAGTGGAGGATTTTAGTCCACTGAATAGCACACTTGTAAATAGGGGAAAAGGGGAGAAAATGAAAACAAAAAGCATAAAAAAAGCCCCACTTTCGTGAGGCTTTCGTCTTAATTCACTGTTTTTCAAGTGTTTAAGCGGTCTGGACGGGACTCGAACCCGCGACCCCCTGCGTGACAGGCAGGTATTCTAACCAACTGAACTACCAAACCGTTTTTCGATCTTTTCAGACTTTC
>JACCED011962311.1_pt1 | contig 12799 bp, 16 predicted proteins | sample 7455021 | NCBI WGS metagenome assembly JACCED01 (sample SAMN15323456, study PRJNA562643) | freshwater metagenome | isolation source: river surface water | place: USA:Blue River Watershed | collected 2017-08-19
CCAGCAATGCGCAGGTGATCATCGAGCGGATGCTGGATGAGGGCACCAAATTATCCGACGATGTCGCCAACCGTTTCGGTGGCGGCTAGGCGCTGGCGCATTAACCTTTTCGCAAGACCTTCATGGCCCAAGCGAATTGAACCCTATAAGGAAATGGCGATGTTGACGCCTTTCCTACCCCTTCTCCCCGCCAATGACGACGAGCGCAGCGATGCTGAAGAACGCCGCGCAGCGCTCGGCTATGTGACGGAGGCCTTTGCCGAAGCGATCCTGGCCGGGCTCGATGGAGACAGTTTCGCCCATGCCGCCCTGTTCACGGCCATGCAGGAACTGGTTGCCACCTATGGCGAAGAGGCGGTCGCCAAATTTGCCGAAAATCTGCCCAAGCGCATTCGTGATGGCGAATTTTCAGTGGCCGATAAGCACTAAGCCCCTATTGTTCTTGCCGCTCAGCTGATTATCTCAAGCTTCGAGTTGCAGGAGCCTTTTGCCACATGCCATCGACCGCCCTTGCTGACCGAAGCCTGATTGAAGTGAAGGGCGCAGATGCGCGCTCCTTTCTGCAAGGCCTGATCACCTGCGACATGGACAAGGTGAGCCCGCAGCAAGCCGGCTTTGGCGCCCTGCTGACCCCACAAGGCAAAATCATCACTGACTTTGTGGTGTTGGAACAGGGAGAGAGCTTTTTCCTCGATACACCCTCCTCCCAGGTTGCCGATCTGATGAAGCGGCTAACGCTCTACAAGCTGCGCGCGCAAGTGAGTGTGACAGAACGCCCTGACCTTGCTGTTGCTGCCATCTGGGATGAAGCCCATCCTGCAGCGGCCTATGCAGACCCACGCAGCAACGAATTGGGAGCGCGTGTGATTTGTGCGCGCAGCGCAGTTGATGGATATGGCGAGAACGGGCCTCTTTATGAAGCACGACGCATTGCCGCCGGCATCCCCAAGGGAGGTGTTGACTTCATCTATGGCGATGCTTTCCCCCATGATGCCAATATGGATCTCATCCACGGCGTCGATTTCCGCAAGGGCTGCTATGTGGGACAAGAAGTCGTCTCGCGCGTGCAACATCGCGGCACTGCAAGGCGCAGGATTCTGCGCGTGACCTTGAATGGGGCTGCGCCTGCTCATGGCACAGCCATCTTGGCAGGCGATGCCGAGATTGGCACGCTGGGGTCGAGTGCCGGCCAAGTCGCACTGGCATCGCTGCGCGTGGACAAGCTGGAGGACGCGCGCAAAGCCGGAGTCCCGGTGACCGCAGCAAATGCTGTCCTGCTCCCTTGAGGAGGCACTGCCAGCAGATGCTGCCCCTTCCCTTGCGCATGGCGGCGCATGGGCGCCCTGCCCCATGACGAGGATGGCCGCCGCCCCCGTTCAGAGCTTCAACAAGGCTTTCGCATTTCCAAAAGCCAGCTTGTCGAATTGCTCTTTGGGCAAATCGACGCTCTGCAAAAACGCTTTCGCGCTTTCATTGCGGGAGAATGGATAATCGACCGAGAACATGATGCGGTCGATGCCGAAGATCTCCAGCGCTGCCTTGAAAGGTGTTTGCGTAAAGATGCCGCTCGTCGTGATCCAGACCTGATCGCGAATGGTGGCGCTGACGGGGCGCTGCAAATGATCAATGTCATTGGCAAACATCTCATCAAAACGCGCCATCATGACAGGCAACATCTCCCCCATATGGCCAATGATGAGCTTGAGGCGACGATGCTTGTCGAGCTGGCCTGAGAGGACGAGGCGCAGAATGTGGATCGCCGTTTCCGAGTGCCACCCCCAGCCCCCCGTTTCCAGAAGGCGATCTGCGCCCTCTGGCAGTCGCGAATAGTAGATATCTCGCACAGCAGGAGGAGCGAGATGGGGATGCACATAGATCGGAACGTCCAGCTCCTCGGCACAAGACAGAAGATCGTCATAGGCTGGATCATCAAGAAACAGCCCATTGCAAGTGCCATCCACCATCGCACCGACGAGACCAAGATCACGAACAGCGCGCTTTAATTCGCGCGCAGCTGCTTGCGGGTCACGCAGGGGCAAATGCGCAAAGCCACGAAAGCGATTTGGGTTCTCCTTTACCTTGCTCGCAAGATAGTCATTGATGCTGGCGGCAAGCGCCACGCCGTCAGAACCAGCCACAAGATCACAACCCGGCCCGCTATGAGAAAGCACCTGCATTGCGATGCCATTCTCATCCATATTTGCCATGCGCTTCTCACCAATCTCCGGCAGCATGGCGAGAGGATTGCGGTCTGGCGGCAATTTACGCGGACGAAAGCCGCGTGCAGCAATCAAGGCCGGATCAATCTTCGAGGTGAGATGCGGCGCTGTATAATGTTCTTCAAGGGCGATGGCATTCATGATGTGACAGCTCACTTTCAGGTTTCATTATTCAGGCTTGATGCCAGCCGATTTCACGGCATCGGCGAAGAACAGTTCCTCAGCCTCGATGATCTTTTGATGCTCTGCCGATGTCGTGCCGCGCGCCACGATGCCCAAGCGTGCGAGTTTGCCAACCACATCGGGGTTTTTCGCACTCTTGATGGCGGCTGCTTCCATACGGTCAAGAATCGCCTTTGGCACACCCGCCGGGGCGAGCAACCCGTTCCAGGCTTCAATCGTGTAGCCCGGCAAGACCTCGCTGATGGAGGGAATGTCCGGCAGTTCCTTCAGGCGCTCCTTGCTGGTCACTGCCAGCATCTTGATTTCCTTGCGACCCAGCATCGGCAAGATTTCGGACGTGTTGCCGAGATACATCTGGATATGGCCTGCCATGAGATCGGCCATGGTTTGCGAGCCGCCTTTATAGGGTACATGCTGAAGCTGAATGCCGGAGCGCGCGGCAAACATCGAGGAAGCAAGATGCGCGATGGTGCCAACACCGCCGGAACCATAATTGATCTTGTTGGGATTGGCCTTGGCATAAGCGATGAAGTCTTGCACCGTGTTCACGGGCACCTGACTGCTCACCGCCAAGATTGCGCCATTGGTGGCATAGATACTCACTGGCTTGAAGGCTTTGATCGGATCATATTTCACACGCTGGACACGCGGCACAACGGCGATTTGCGCATTGGCACCGAAGAAGAAAGTATATCCATCAGGATTAGCGCGCGCGACATATTCAGCGGCTATCGCCCCACCTGCGCCCCCGCGATTGTCCACCAGAATGGTTTGTCCAAATTCCTGCCCCAAACTTTCAGCGAGCAAGCGCGCCATCGTGTCGGTATTGCCCCCTGCTGCATAGGGCACAACAAGTGTGATGGGACCTGCAGGCCAGTCCTGCGCCATCGCGCCTGAGGAACAGATTGCCAAAGCCGCGCCCAGCAAAAGCATACGCCGCCGAAATGCCGTCATCGCCATTCCCTCCCATTGCCGCGCCGTTGTTTGCGTGACGCGTTATTGGAGAGACGCTAACAAGGAGATGGCGCTGGAGCAAGAAAGAACACAACCCTGCCACCTGCATGTGGCGTGGATCTGGATATGCAAAAAGAGGCACCATTTGCAGGTGCCTCTCCAGCTTCATCTGATCCCCTCAAGCAAGGTCACAGCTTTGAGCGGTAATGATCCCAGGTTTTCTTGAAGAGGCTACGCGTCCATAATTTCTGGCGGCAGAGTTCCTGCTCCTCTTTCGAAAAGACATAGGGCTTGCCGATTTGCATCGCCATATATTGCCGCTCGGAATTCTCTTCCAGATAAACAGCGAGCGTGAAAGCCTCCACCACATCGCTGCCAACCACGGTCACACCATGCGACTTCAGCAAGATGGACGGTCCCTGCCCCATTGCTTTGGCAAGCGCCTCGCCCATGGGTTTGGTGTTGATGGAATTAGGTGAGTCAAAAAGCGGAATGTCACCCAGCAACACACCTTGCGCAAAAACGGGCTGATATTTCGTCCCGGTCATTGAAAGGTAAGTGGACCAGCGCGGATGCGTATGCACAACCGACATCACATCGGGTCGCGCGCGATAGATCTCGGTGTGAAGGTGAAACTCGAGTGGGGGCGGAATATTCCCGTCAAGCGGCTTGCCATCCATGTCGATGGCTATGATGTCGCTCTCCTGCAAGGCACCGCGTACAGAGGGGCCGGAATTGATGAGAACGCGGTTCTCACCCACACGCGCAGAGAAGTGACCATTATAGTCAACAACATTGGCGCGCTCCAGCATACGGATCGCATCCGTCAATTCGCGGCGGGCCTGCGCTTCTGAAAGAAAGTCTGTCACCTTTTGCTCCTTCAGCTGATGCGCTTCTTCCACAATTCCCATGGACGAGCCACGACGCCCAGATTGACGGCATCAGCCAAACGGCCTTCTTCGCTATCAAGGGCTGCGAGCGGCGCGCCACCGGCAATCATGGTAGCCTGAATCTGCAACTTGGCATTCACTTCAGTATAGATCGCGCGGAAAGCTGCATGTTTGACGCTTGGACCAGTTGCGACTGAGCCATGCGCACGCATGAGACAGATCGGCTTGTTGCCGATGACGCGAGCGAGTTCGCGGCCCTTCTCGTGATTGCCAACCAGCATATCGGTTGCGCCAAACTTTTCCCGAATGTCAAAGATCGGCACACCTTCAGCGATGAAGGCCGCATTATGATACATCGCCTGCATCTTGTTCGGCACGAGACTGAAGGGAATGACGGATGGCGAATGCGAATGCACGATCGACATGACATCCGGGCGTGCCTTGTAGATCTCGCTATGAATGAAGCGCTCGAAGAAACCACTGCGGCCCTGCGGGTCGATCGCCTCAGAGTCAAGATCGAATTCCATGATGTCATCGGCTGTGACGAGAGCGGGCGCGAGCGAGCGCGACATCAAGAAACGGTCAGGCGCAGTCGGGTGGCGCATCGAGATGTGACCGAATGCGTCGAACACGCCCTGATCGGCCAGAATGCGGCTCGCGGATGCAAGTTCTTCAAGCAAGGCGCGCTCGACTGGGCCGCCGGACTTCGACGCGGGACGGCCGCTGCCACCTGCGTCGGCGGGCGAGGCCAGAAAACCAAGCGGGGCGCAGCAGGGGCAATCAAACAGTCTCATGTCTCCTCCAGAGATCGTCGCGGCGCTTGAAACGCCAGTGCCCTAGCCTATCAGGCAATTGGCTCCCTTGTTCAAGGATTTTAAATCAGGATTGCCAAGAATGTCGCCAAGGGACAGGATGTTGCAGAAGAAGATGGGCACTGGCGGAGCCGCGCAGCCACGGCCCAAGGGAGGCAAAGGATCTGACATGACAAAGCTGCGTCCCATTCGCCATCTGGCGATTGCAAGCGACAATCCCGCCAAGGCCGCCGAATTCTACAAGCAGAATTTTGGCTGGACGGAGTTGAAGCGCTTCGGCCTTGATCCCGACAAACCTGATGAGGCGCCCCGCCCCTCAGGCGTCTTCATGAGCGATGGCACGCTCAACATCGCCATCTTAAAATTCGCAGATGACCAATTGCTCAAAGGCGTCGATTACACAGGCCTCCACCACTTCGGTGTTGTCGTGGAAGACGTGAATGAGTGGATGGATCTCTTGATGAAGCAGGGCTGCGCCCAAGTGCCTTATGAGATCCCGCCCGGCACACATGCGGAATATAAATTCCGCGGCCCTGATGGCGTTGTCTTCGATATCACAGGCCATCAATGGGATGGCTCGGCACCTGCCTGATCAGTTAAAGAGATCGCCCTGGGCCTGAGGCTTTTTGGCGCGGGCCTTCGGCGGTGGTGGAGATGGCGCCTCGCGCGCGCCATCAAAACGCGCCTGAATCTCTGGTCCATCATTACTGACTTTGTTCACTGCTGTCGAAATAGGCCACATCTCCAGACAATCATCCGGGCATGGGCGCATCAGGGGCGAGGCCTCATCAACATCATGGCTCTCGCAATCAAGCCAGGTGTCGAAATCATCGCGCTCCAGAATCACCGGCATCCGGTCATGGATGGCAGCCATCAACCCATTGGCATGGGTGGTGACGATACAGGCCGTATCGACCTCTTCGCCATTCGGGCCTTCCCACGTCTCCCATAGGCCTGCAAGGGCGAGCGGTGCGCCATCGCGGCGACGAAAGAGAAAGGGCTCCGACTTCGCCTTTTCCTGACGCCGCCATTCATAGAACGCGTCTGCGATGAAAATGCAGCGGCGGCGCTTCAGCGCATTTCGAAAGCTCGGCTTCTCACTCACCGTCTCACTGCGGGCATTGATGACGAGAGGAAAGTCTTTCGGGTCCTTGACGAAGCCCGGCAGGAACCCCCAGCGCATGAGAACAAAGTGACGCTGGCGAAGCTCCGTGCCCGGCACGCGCTCCATCCGCACCACCGGCACAGGCTGTGTCGGGGCGACATTGTAGCGCGGCGGGAAATTCGGCTGCTCCGCATAAGCGAAAAAGGCACGAATGGCTTCCGGCGGCAGGGTGATGGCGATGCGTCCGCACATAATGACTAAATAAGCGCTTGGAGGCCGCGCCGAAAGGGCTCACTTGACGCTTCAACAGGCAAGCGACACAAGAGGCCATGACCCAGCGCCCAACCCGCTTGTTGCAAGAGCAGGATGTGCCGCAAGCAGCTGAGCTGCTGCGGGCGGGTGCGCTTGTCGCCTTCCCGACCGAGACCGTTTATGGCCTCGGTGCTGATGCCAGCAATGGCGCGGCTGTCGCGGGCATTTACGAAGCCAAGGGACGGCCCAGCTTCAATCCGCTGATTGCACATGTCGCTGACTTGGACGCCGCGCAACGTGAAGGGTCGCTCAACCAGGATGCTCTGAAACTGGCGCGCATGTTCTGGCCCGGACCTCTCACACTGGTCGTGCCAGTTGCCTCAACTTGCACTGTCTCATCGCTGGCGCGCGCGGGACTTGACACTGTTGGTCTGCGCATTCCTTCCCATCCGCTTGCGCTCGCCCTCTTGCGCGCTGTTGCACGACCTGTGGCGGCTCCGTCTGCCAATCGTTCCGGCCGCGTCAGCCCAACCACGGCTGCGCATGTGCTGAGCGATCTTGAAGGCCGGATTGATGCAGTGCTCGATGGCGGCGCAACAAGCGTTGGTGTTGAGTCTACGATCATCGCCTGCCTTGACGATGAGCCGCGCCTGTTGCGACCGGGCGGCGTGGCGCGCGAAGAGATTGAACGCGTGCTTGGACGCGCGCTCGCCGGCGCTGATAGCGAAACACTGCTCGCCCCAGGCATGATGCAGAGCCATTATGCACCAGATGCAGCTGTGCTGCTCAATCAAACAGCGGGGATGGCTGACGCCGCTTTGCTCGATTTCGGCGGACAATTTGCAGATGCGCCATGCCGCGCCCGTATTGATCTGTCACCAAGCGGCAAGCTGGCAGAAGCAGCCGCCAATCTCTTCGATGCCTTGCGCAAACTCGACGCCAGCGGGGCGCGGCACATTCGTGTGGCACCCATTCCGCTGCATGGCCTGGGCGAAGCGATCAATGACCGCCTGATGCGCGCCGCGGCTCCACGCAATTGATGGTAGTATGTTAGAGTATGCCATCAGGAGATGTCCCATGACCTCCGGCATTGAAAAACGCACCTTCAGCCTCCCCGCCGAACATGCTGCTTTCATTGATGAACTGGTCGAATCCGGCGCTTACGCGTCCGGCAGCGAGGTCGTGCGCGCGGGGCTGCGCGCTTTGAAAGAGCGCGACAAGGCTGTGGAGCGGTGGTTGAAGGAGGAAGCCTCCGCTGCCGTTGCGGAGTGGAAGAGCGGCAAAACAAAATCCGTTTCCCTGAAAGATCTTTCCGCCGAAATTCGGCAAAAGTTTGAGAGCAATCGAAAGGTTAGTCATGAAGCGAAGGGCCGTCGTGTTTCGACCGCTCGCGCGAGAGGACATAAATAGGATTTATGACAATCTTGCAGAGCGTGTAAGCGAATTATCTGCGTTCAATTACGTCAATCGCATTTTGGCTTTCTGTGAAAAGCTCGACATCATGCCCGAGCGCGGTCATCTGCGCGACGAATTGGAGGCAGATATGCGCGTGATCACATTTTCAGCGACGGATCACGGTCGCATACATCATTGCGGAAGACGAGGTAGTCATCTTCCGCATCTTTGTTAAAGGCGAGGATTGGGAGAACAAGGTCACTCCGCCGTGATCTTCTGCTCGCGGATCAGCTTGCCCCAAATATCGGTCTCGCGTGCGAGGAAATCTCCCAGCTGCCTGGGTGTTGAGCCAACAGCCTCCGCCGCAAGCGCATCCAGCTTGGTTTTCACACCCGCATCCGCCAGCGCTATCTTTGTGTCTGCGGCCATCTTGTCGATCATCTCCTGCGGCACCTTCCTCGGCGCGAAAAGCGCAAACCAGGACGATACGTCAAAGCCCGGCACCGTATCGGCAATAGGGGGCAATTCGGGAGCAAAGGGCGAACGCTTGGCCGTGGTAATGGCGATGCCCTTCAAAGTGCCGCCGCGAACCTGTTGCAGCGAGGACGTGATGTTGTCGAACATGATATCGACACGCCCGCCCATAATATCCTGAATGGCTGGTGCGCTGCCGCGATAGGGCACATGGGTCATTTGCACGCCGGTCAGCTTCTTGAACAATTCGCCAGACAGATGGATCGAGGTGCCAACACCAGATGAGGCAAAGGTCAGCTTGCCAGGATTGGCCTTGCCATAACTGATCAGATCCGCCACCGAATTTACCGGCAGATGTTTGCCTGCAATCAGCATGTTCGGGACCATTGCGACCAGTGACACGGGTGCGAGATCATTGACGGGATCGTAATTCAGCTTTGCGTAAAGCGCGGGGTTTGTCGCCAAACCAACGGAGGCCAGCAAAAAGGTTTCGCCATTCGGTTCAGCGCGCGCGGCTGCTTCCTGTCCGATATTGGCGCCCGCACCACCGCGATTATCAACCACGATGGAGCAGTTCCACATCTGGGCCAGCTTGTCGGCAAGGATGCGCGCGATGATGTCCGTTGCACCGCCCGGCGCGAAGGGAACAATGAGCCTGATGTTACGGCCCTGCGGCCAGGCGCTTTGTGCGCGCAGCAGGGCAGGCGTGAAGAGACCTGCAGCGAGGCTGGCAGCAAATGCGCGGCGATGGATCATCTGAGCGTCTCCCCTTGACCTGAGCTTTGCTACTCAATGTAGGCGAGCTTGGCCGAGGCGCAAGGGGGATGATGATCACGCGATTGCTACGATTTCGACATCCATGCTGTTCACCTCCACCACGTCACCAACCTTCTTGTTGACGAGGGCGCGTGCAAGCGGCGAGACATGCGAGATGGTTTTTTGCGACGGATCAGCTTCATCCTCACCCACTATCCGCCAGAGCTGACGACGACCATCTTCGCGCTCAATCGTCACTGTCGAACCAAAATGGACCTTGCTCATGTCATTGATCGGCGGCACGAGTTCAGCTGTTGAGCGGCGCGCCATCCAATAGCGCAAGTCCCGCGCAATGCGCGCAATGTGATGACGATCCTCATCATCTTCGCTGTGCTGTGCGCGCGAAAGCTCACCCTCCAGCCATGCAACCTCATGCTCGATCTGGGCCATGCCTTCCGGCGTGACCAAATTTCGGTGAGGGGATATGGGACGTTCGGGAAGATCCTCGAGGGTTTCGCCCTCAGGATCCTTCAAAAAAGCAATACTCATGATGATCTCGCAGCTTAGCGGGGGCGGCGTGTGGTGGGGGGCAGCAGGCGCGCGTTGCGCAGTCTCGCCACTTGCTCAAGCGGCGATGGCTCACGCGGCAAAGGCCGACGCGAGACTTCAATCTCACGATCCTTGCGCGGCTCTTGCTCAGGCGCGCGCGTTTCGGGTGGTGTAGTGCTCATTGACGGCTCCTCGCAGCCATAACGGTTTGCGAGAAGCCGCGTTCCTTGTGATCAGGCGATCTCGACCACGGTGCGGCCGCGCACCTTGCCCTCTACAATCAGGCGGGCTTGATCCATGGCCGCGCTGAAGGGAATGGTGGTGGTGAGCGAGGCAAGCTTGTCCAAATCCATATCCCGCGCCAGCCGCTGCCATGCCGCTTGGCGGCGGGCCAAGGGGCACATGACACTGTCAACACCGAGCAGCGCCACGCCCCGCAGAATGAAGGGGGCCACAGTCGCGGGCAGGTCCATCCCCTGCGCAAGCCCGCAAGCTGCAATCGCGCCACCGTAACGTGTCTGCGCCAGAACATTGGCAAGCGTATGCGAGCCGACGCTGTCGATGCCTGCTGCCCACCGCTCTTTGCCAAGCGGGCGTCCGGGAGCCGAAAGCTCGTTGCGCTCGATGATCTCTGCAGCGCCCAAAGCTTTCAGCCAATCTGCTTCCTGCGGACGACCGGTCGAGGCCATCACATGCCAGCCAGCTTTCGCCAGAAGCGCGACAGCTACCGAGCCAACACCACCAGCTGCCCCTGTGACAATCGCCGGCCCTTGGGCGGGGGTGAGACCATGTTGCTCAAGCGCCATGACGCTTAGCATGGCGGTGTAGCCCGCCGTGCCAATGGCCATGGCTTGCGCGCGGGTGAGACCTTTGGGCAGAGCCACAAGCCAGTCGCCCTTTACACGCGCTTTCTGCGCCCATGCTCCAAGATGAGTCTCGCCAAGGCCCCAGCCATTGAGGATGACTTCATCGCCAGCCTTCCATGCCGAATGCGAGGAGCTTTCAACAACGCCCGAAAAATCGACACCTGCAATCATCGGGAAACGACGCACCACAGGTGACTTTCCGGTAATCGCCAAACCGTCCTTGTAATTGACGGTGGAATGAGTGACGCGCACCGTCACATCACCATCCATCAGGTCAGCTTCGTCGAAATCTGCAATGGCAGCTTGCGTGCCGCTTTCAGTCTTGTCGATGCGAACAGCCTTGAACATGCTCATGAGCATTACCTTTCATCAGGCAGTGGCGGGCGCTTCTTCCTTGCGTGGCACCGGCTTTTCAACGATCGGCAAGTTAACGAGACCGGAGAAGATGCCAAAACCAATGGAAAGCACCCACATCGCCATATAGGAGCCCGTGGCCTCGCGCAGCCATCCCGACAACATCAGGGCGACGAAGCCACCAACCTGATGCGAGAAGAAGGCGAAGCCATAGAGCATCGAGAAATAGCGTGTGCCGAACATGACCCCAATCAGTGCTGAGGTCGGAGGCACCGTTGACAGCCAGAGGAACCCTGACAAGGCACCAAAAATGAAGGTGGAGAGCACGGTCGGCGGCATCAAGATGAAAACCACCGTCACCAAGGCACGAGAAAAATAGATGAAGGAGAGCACGTAGCGCTTGGGGATGCGGCCCGAATAATAGCCCGACGCAATCGACCCGATGATGTTGAAGATGCCGACCAGCGCATAGGCCCAATAGCCGACCTCAGGCGAGATGCCAGCTTCAACAACATATTTCTGGAAATGGACGGTCACGAAAGCAAGCTGAAAGCCGCAGGTGAAGAAGCCAATCACAAGCAGATTATAGGAGCGATGATTGAACGCTTCTTTCAGCGCTTCGCGAAAGCTTTGTGGCTTCACGCCGGCCGAGCTGACGGAATTGTCAATGGGCGAACTGGCGACGAATTGCGCCAGCGGGATGACGCAAAACATCAAGATGCCAAAGGCAATCGTGGTGAACTGCCACCCAAATGATGTGACCATGCCACCCGAAATCGGCGCAAAGAGAAACTGACCGAAAGAGCCTGCTGCTGTTCCAAGACCGAAAGCAATGGTGCGCATATTTTCCGGCACGATCTTCATCAGCGCGCCGATCACCAGATTGAAGGAACAGCCGGACAGGCCAAAGCCCATCAGAACACCCGCTGTGAGGGTGAAGGTTTCCGGCGTCGAGGACCAGGCCATCAGGATGAGACCCAGACCATAAAGCAAACAACCACCAGTCAGCACACGCGCGGAGCCATAGCGGTCTGCCAATGCGCCAGCAAAAGGCTGACCAGCGCCCCACACCAGATATTGAATGGCCATGGCGAAGGAAAAGATGTCGCTGCCCCAGCCCCATTCCTGCAAAACCGGGAGCTGGAAAATCCCTACGGCTGAACGAGGGCCAAAGGTCAGGACACCGATCAGGCAGCCAACCATGATGACGATTTCGGGCGGCAGACGCTTGGCAAGCGAAACAGACTTCTTGGCAGCGTCGTCGATCGTCATCTGGCCCCTCCTCGGATCCTTCTGCTTGTAACGCAGCCCGCAAGTCACGCAAAGGTGAAACGACCTTTGCCCTAGCGCAAGCTTTGCTGCTAAAGAATGTAAGCTTTTTTGAAAAGGATATTGATTGTGACGACGTCCAGCGCGCGCTTTGCGCTTGAAAAACAGTCGATTTTCGCGGCAACCGGTGCTTCCTTCCTCTCCGCGACGCTGCTTTTTTCTGTCCAGCCGATGTTCACCAAGATGGTCCTGCCGGTGCTGGGCGGCAGTGCGGCCACATGGTCCATCGCCATGGTTTTCTTTCAGGCCGTTCTGCTGCTGGGCTATGCCTATGCCCATTTACTGACGCGCTATCTGTCGTTTTGGGTGGGAGCTGCGGTTCACATCACAATTTTGCTCACGGCGGCTTTCACCCTGCCAGTCCGGTTTGAAGCGCAGAATACCGCGATCCCGGCCGATCCCGCCTTGTGGATCCTCTCCACATTCACCTTTGCGCTTGGCCTGCCCTTTCTTGCACTCAGCACGCATGGCCCCTTGTTGCAGGCCTGGTTTGCGAGAAGCCAACATGAACGCGCTCATAATCCCTATTTTCTCTACATCGCGTCCAATATTGGATCCTTCGCGGCACTCCTTGCCTATCCGTTTTTGGTCGAGCCCTTCATCGGCTTGAAGATGCAAAGCCAGTTATGGAGCGGGGGGTTCGTCGCCCTGATCCTGCTCA
>JACCED010828575.1_pt1 | contig 12796 bp, 11 predicted proteins | sample 7455021 | NCBI WGS metagenome assembly JACCED01 (sample SAMN15323456, study PRJNA562643) | freshwater metagenome | isolation source: river surface water | place: USA:Blue River Watershed | collected 2017-08-19
ATAAATGGTGACTTAGCTCGTATTATATTACTTGATTCAGGTTTCAAAGAAGGAATTGATCTATTTGATGTTAAATATGTTCATATCTTTGAACCTCAAACATCCAAAGCAGATCAACAACAAGCTATCGGAAGAGCAACACGATTATGTGGACAAAAAGGGTTAAATTTTCATCCTAAATTTGGTTGGCCATTAGAAGTGTTTATTTATGATACTAAAATACCATCTACATTGACTGAAAGATATGGTCGGGAATCTCTATTCAAAATGTTTTTAGATTATAGTGGTATTGATCAACGTAAATTATCATTTGTTGAAGAATTGGAAAAATATGCAATGATTGGTGCTGTTGATTATGAACTGAATAGAAATGTGCATAGGTTTGCTCTTGAGGAAGAAGATGTTGATTTAAAATGGATGTTCGAAGGTGGTGTTGCCAAGAAAAAACCAGAAGAAGTTTTATGTAATAAAAAATGTTCAAAATCTAGACCAACCAAAGATGTCCCCATTAGTATGCCATTGTTTATTGCTATTGCATTTGCAAATAAAATTAAAATACCCGACTTACGTAAAGATCCAACACCAAGAGTATTTTTCTGTGAATTACTTAAAAATGATGCTTCATTTTGCAGTGCTGCAAATGAAGCATGGAAAGATCCTGTTAAATATATTCAATCACACAAAGAAGAAATTCTAGACGCTATAAAACGTCGTGAACATGGGAATATTCCAATTAGAATGAGACAACCCTTTTTTAATTTTGTCTTCAAATTTATAGAAAAACCACCCATTAAAAAGGCTCCTCCAAAAACAGTTAAAACTGTTAAACCTAACACACCAGTTAAAACACCCCAGGGTCAATCGGTTAAACCTAACACACCAGTTAAAACACCCCAAGGACAATCGGTTAAACCTAATACACCAGTTAAAACACCCCAAGGACAATCGGTTAAACCTAATACACCAGTTAAAACACCCCAAGGACAATCAGTTAAACCTAACACACCAGTTAAAACACCCCAGGGACAATCAGTTAAACCTAACACACCAGTTAAAACACCCCAGGGACAATCAGTTAAACCTAATACACCAGTTAAAACACCCCAGGGTCAATCGGTTAAACCTAACACACCAGTTAAAACACCCCAAGGACAATCGGTTAAACCTAATACACCAGTTAAAACACCCCAGGGACAATCAGTTAAACCCAACACACCAGAGAAAACACCTCAGGGACAATCTGTTAAACCTAACACACCAGTTAAAACACCCAAAACACCATCTATGGAAGAAAATATCCCAATATCAACAAAACCAGAAGAAGAAATAAAACTTACCACACCAGAACCTCCAAAAAAACAGATGGGATTTATGGATATGAGAAAATATATTCGTGATAATTTTATTCAATATTCGTGGCCCAAAGTACGTTTGGAGAATATGTGTGTTCCTAAAGGAGGATCAGAAATTGTCAAATTTACACCTACTCAAGATTTTGTAAGTAATTACTTTACTCCAGATTTACCCTATAAGGGAATGCTACTATTCCATTCGGTAGGTACGGGTAAAAGTTGTAGTGCAATCGCTACAGCAACAAGATCATTTGAACCCGAAGGATATACGATACTCTGGGTTACGAGAACAACACTTAAAAGCGATATGTATAAAAATATGTTTGATCAGGTGTGTAATATACAACTACAAGAAAAAATGAAAGAAGGATTTGAAATCCCAGATAATAATGAAGAGAGAATGCGATTATTAACAAAATCATGGAAAATTCGTCCAATGTCTTATAAACAATTTAGTAATCTGGTAGGTGGAAAAAATAAACTTTATCAGGATCTTGTTGCCATAAATGGTAAAGATGATCCTTTGAAAAAAACTTTACTGATTATCGATGAAGCACATAAATTATACGGAGGAACTGATCTTTCAAGTGTTGAACGTCCAGATATGGCACGATTACATAAATCTATTATGCAATCCTATGAAAAATCTGGTAAAGATTCTGTTCGTCTTTTATTAATGACTGCTACCCCTATAACAAATGATCCAATGGAACTAGTTAAATTATTGAACTTATGTAGAATGCCAAATGATCAATTCCCAGAAGAATATGAAGATTTTGTTGGTAGATTTGAAGTTGATTCATCTGGTAAATTTACAAATAAAGGGTCCCTTAAATTTTTAGATTCTATTACTGGTTATATAAGTTATTTGAGTAGAGAAAAAGACGCAAGACAATTTTCTCAACCATTGATTAACTATGTAGAAGTACCATTATCAAGAACAGCATTTGATGAACAAAAACTAGATAAATTACAAGCTGATTTCAAGGAAAAACTAGATAATTCGAAAGCAGAAATAATTAAAATTAATAATGAATTTACTTCTTTTAAGAAACAGGTTGCAGAAAATAAAAAATTAGCAAAGAAGAAATGTGTGCAACTTAAAAAACAAGAAAAGAAAGACTGTCTTGATAATGTACAAATTGAACTTGACCAATTAAATGATGCATTATTTGAAAAGAAAGCTGATAGTGATGAACAAAAGAGTCTTGTTAAAGAAGCAGTAAAAAAAATTAGAAAAGAAAAGAATGCCTTAATGAAAGAAATTACAGAAGATAGATCCCAAGAAGGTATTATAGAAAATAAATGTGTAAAAAAACAAAAGAAGAAAAAATCTAAAAATAGCAACTCCACTAATTCAAATATAAATTCTAGATCTATACAACCATCAAGTTCTAAATCAAATGCACAATCTATTAAATACTAGATAAATATGTACAAGATGAATCGTGAATAAATAATAAAATGTTTTTGTGTTTTAAATTTTATACTTTTTGGTTAATATTTTTCTCTTTCTATTTGGGAAATATTATCACAATCACAAGTTAATTTTAATTCTTATATGACTCGACAATGGCATAGTGAAGATCACGAATCCGGTTATGCAGAATCTCATATTTACGAAGAGCGCTTTCAACACGCATATGAAGGAATTCATCAACAATCTTATTATAAAGCTTCTTATCCATCTCAACAGAGCACTGGTTGAGATGATTGATTGTATCAATGATATTAAACTTGACACGATCATAATCACCACGCTGCAGTGACTTGTTAAGTCCACGAAGCCGGCAATCAATAATAGTCTCATCAATCACATTAATCTTGATATCACGCTTGCCAAACATCTTATAGGTGGATGAAGCCATTATGATGAAGGGTGGATACTATTGAATAATGCGAGGTAGTGTGTATAAAGTGTGTTTTGCAGAATGGTAATTGTTTTATGTTGATATCTTGATTTGCTTGCTATATTTACAAGAAGGAAGCTTTATTCAAATTTTATTAGTTTTCTATAGAATTTTTATAAAATTTTTAATTATGATGCAAATATTTTTGTACCATCTTAGGATGCCTATATAATCCTTTTCTAAATAAGTATTTTTCAAATTGAATATAGTTTATATGGTCTTCTTTATGTTCATTAGATTCTTCTTCATTAGATTCTTCATGTTGATTCTCTTTATTTATACCTATCTGTTTCACAGATGTATTTGTGCTTTCTTGTTCAATCGAAGTTTCAAGTGTTATTTCACTTGGAGTTTCACTTGGATTTTCACTTGTCGTAAGAATACAATCTTCCAATTGATGAATTACATCATTTTTTTGATCTATTATTTTCTTTAATCTTTCATTTTCCAATGATAAAAAAGATATTTTTTGATTAAATTCCAATAAATAAGACTCAAAATCAAAATTTAATATGTCTCTAATTTCTGTTTCCTGCATGTTGAGATAATATTGATATTACATCATAAAAAAACAAAAAAATATATAATAACCTAAAACATAATTGTATATTAATTAATGACTAATCTTGAATAGAATTAATGTCAATTAATGGTGATTCTGGATCTACATCAGATGTATCTATCGATGAATCCATTTTTGTAACTTGATTTGGTAAATCAGATTCTTGACTTTCTTGTTGCTCTCCTCCATTTTTTTCAATGTCTTGTTTTGCTAGTTCATCACCCATTAATAATTTAAAGATATCTGATTGTTCGTATCGTTCACGAACTTGGGTTTGCATGGGACCTTCCATTTCTTCTTTGATTCTCCTTGATACCATCATGAATTTCTTTTTAAGCTCTTCTGCTAATCCATCCCATTTTGTCTTTGTCAGAATTAAAACATAAGCATTAATACCAAAATCCATATAAAATTGAGTTGATACTTTAGGAGCAATATCGAAAAGATCTAGTTTAGATAAAGGAGTAATTGTTTCATACCAATTTTTCATATCAAATAGAAAAATAATGGTTGGCTCACGCGGTTGTTGAACATCCTTATCTTCTTGTTTGGCAGGAGATGAAGAATCAGTTTCCATTTTTATTATTAAATATGAAAATTTATATTACAGATTAAACTCATTTATAGATTATAGATTAAACCCATTTTATTTGGGTTTTATTGTATAAACTTAATATTTCATTGCATTTTTTAAAATGATTACAACCTACAAATGATTTACGGGCTAATGGACTTGGGTGACTGTGTGTTAATATACAATTTTCTTTTTCATTAATCATATTTGCATATGAAATTGCATGTTCACCCCATAAAATATATACAATTTGTTTATTATTATTTGCAATATATTTTATAATATCTCTTGTAAAATTTTTCCATATTTTAATATGAGATCCTGCACAGCCTTCACGCACTGTTAATGCTGTGTTTAGCATTAAAACACCTTGATTTGCCCAATCCGTCAAATCTGTATTTATCCGTTTAATACCATACTCTGCTTCTAATTCTTTAAAAATATTTCGCAAAGATGGAGGACACCGTTTTACTTCAGATAAACTTGGTTGTGATACACTAAAACATAATCCCATACCGTCTCCTTTGGTTGGATATACATCCTGACCAATTATAACAACTTTAAGATCTTCTATATTAAATTGATTGAAAGCATTAAATATCACGTGTTGGGGTGGTAATATTTCTAAATTATCTTTGTATATCTCTAATTCAGAGTTTATAAAATCATTAATCTGTTTTTCATAAGGTATAACCAAATCTATTAATACATTTTTCCAATCAGTTTTTATACAATCAATTAATCCTTTAATATCCATGATTATAATAGTGAAATACACTACTCTTGTTTTTATAAGAGTTTATCAAATTTTTGTATTGTATTAAATAAATATTCTAAATGATACCATTAATTATTGGTGCAATTACAACTATTGTTGTTTTATCCGTTGTTAGTTATATTTTGTATTATAAATTTGATAAAATAGACTCTACTATGACATCTGCAAGTATTGGAGATGCTAAAATATTCCAAGAAATGAGAAAAACAGATGCTGAACTTAAAATAACAGATGCTGAACTTAAATTAACAGATGCTGAACTTAAATTAACAGATGCTGAACTTAAAAATGTAGATATTCGTTTAATGAAAGCTGACGCTGATTTCTTGACTACATTAAATAAAACTTCTGCAATGGTTAAGTCTGAAGATGATCTATTGAGAAATTCTATTACTGCTAATAATAAAACATTTACAGATAGTCTTACTAGTACTAATAAACTCATGACTGATAATGTTACAAAACTTCAAGGAGTTGATAAAACTTTAACTGATAATGTTACAAAACTTCAAGGTGTTGATAAAACTTTTGAAACAAATCTGAATAATTATTGGAATACTGTCAAATCTGAATATAAATATACAACTGGTGAATTTACTGGTGTTAAGGGAGAGTATAAAACACTTGCAAATACGGTAAATACTAATTTACAAACTCATAAAACCGATTTTGCTGGAATGACTACTAACTTTACAGGTCTAAGCAATTTAGTTAAAACTAATTTACAAACTCATGTAAATGATATGACTGGAGTCAATACTCGATTTACTGGTTTAAGTAATGTAGTTGGAGTTAATAAAGCATATACAGATTCTGAATTTAAACGTATTAATACAACATTTGATGAAAATAAACTTAGATTTAAAACTGGTGCTTTAACGGCAAGTACTGGTGTAATGCAAGAAAGTGTATGGGCACCTTGGTCAAGTTTTGGAAATACATATGCGAATAATGCTTATAACGCGAATATAGGAACCAATAGTATTTCAGTATTTAAGAATGTATGGGATAGTAGTGCACCAAGAGTATTTAATGTGGATAGTAATGGAAATACATGGCAAGCTGGTACCATGAAGGCTAAAACAGCAGATATCGAAGATGGAACTTTGAGAGTTTTTAAAAATAAAGATCCTAATCTAGGGGTAAATATATTTTCAACAGGTCAAACTGGAGATAGAATGAATCTTTATAATGGAGGATTAGAAAGTACTGGAACAATTGGTTTTAGAAATACATCGAAACCATCTGCATCATTTATACATAATACATCAAATGGTGCAACTGAGATTCTAGGTAATTTAACTAATTGGGGTAATACTTATACTGGAAAAGGTTTTACTGTATTGAATATGAATGATAATACTCCATTTTTAGAATCAGCACCAGGTGCTAGTCCTGTAAATAGAATCGGTATCGGAAGATACTCTGGTGGTATTAAAATGTACGGACCAGATATATCAAGTGTAGGTTTAGCTAAAATTAATAATAATAATCAAATGCAAGATATGTTAAATATTAATTCTTCAAATGAAGTTGATATAATGACCAATATGAATGTTAAGGGTAATATGATCAATGCTAACAATATTAAATTAACAGGGCGCCTAGATATTAATGGACCATTCTCTACTGTAAGTAATGTAAATATCACAACTGGTAGTTTAGGGATTGGAACATCAAATCCATCAAACAAACTGCATGTCATTGGTGGAACATTATTCAGCGGTGCAACCTCAACATTTCAACATAATATGGTTGCTAGTTCGAATGCAGAATTATCATTTGATGGTGCTACTCCAGGATCTAGATTCGTTGTTAAAAATCAAACTTCTGGTGGAAATGTAGGTATTGGTACAGCAACACCTACTTCAAAATTACATGTCGTAGGTGGTGCATATGTAGCAGGTGGGCAAATGAAAGTCGATAGTGATATTGTTGTTAATCAAGCTAATCAATTATCATTAGATGGGGTAAGTACTGGATCACGATTTGTAGTAAAACCTCAAGCATCTGGTGGATATGTTGGGATTGGTACCGCAACACCTACAGCACCTTTGCATGTAAGTGGAAATGGAATATTTAGTGGTACTTTGAATTCTGGAGCACTATCTGTAACTGGTAATGGTCTATTTACAGGTTCTGTAACTACTGGAGCATTGACATCGTCAGCAATAAAATCAACTGGTACAGGAGTCTTTACAGGTTCTGTAACAGGTGGAAGTTTATGTGTAGGTACTACATGTATCAATGAAGCAGCACTTAAAAAAATAAACGCATTACCCTAATCTAATTATTTTTATTTTTCTAGATACTTTTATACTTATAAAGTAAATGATCCGTAATGAAACTATTGTAATAGGTATATGTTTTGTTATTGTATTATTAATAATGATTTTAAATGTATTTATGCCCGCTAAAACCGCAAATAAATCTTTATTTGATAAAAGTAATTTGATTATATTATTAGTTATAATTTTTCTATTATTTCCTTTATCTCTCGTAAAATTGTATGCTGTAAATTGTATGCTTGAAGGTAATTGTGATCTATTTGTATATATCCTTGAAGGTATTGTTATATTTATTACATTTATATATCTAATATTATTTATCATGAAATTAATGAAACAAAAAAGACCAATTGTAGTACCTGAAGAAAAAAATAATTATTAATTAATAATGAAACCATCTTCTCAAGATTTAAAATGTCTAGAAAAGATTTATCAAACTATAAAATCAGGGAAAAAAATAACAACACACCAATATGAAACTATAAATAAATGTGAAACACTACCAAAATATATATTAAATCATATCAAGTTTTATTATAATTTTGGAAAACAATATGGAGGATATTGTAATCGGCTTTGGACATTTGACATGGCAGCTAGTTCAGAAAAATGTACAGAAAAACCTATAATAGAGAATGCTCTTTCGTTAGGTGAAGGTGCATTTGGGAATGTCATTGATAATGGTGATGGTACTGTTACTAAAATTTTTACCATAGATGATCAAAATGTACTTGATCATTTAAAATATCATTTACCACTAGTTTTTAAAATATTACATGACTACATGACAGATGTATATGATGGTAAAGTAGTTTACCATTCTTTGATTGAATTTCAAAATTCAACAGCATCTTTAAATAATATAAACAGAATCGCTTATAAAATGACTAAATTAGCATCTTTAAAAACTTTAATAAAAGATCCTAATCTTTTTAAACTAGACAAACTTTATAATGCATTATACAATATTTCTATTACAAAAGTTCGCGATATGCATGAAAATAACATCATACATTGCGATCTTAAACTAGATAATCTCATGTTTTTTGATTATCCTGAACAATTTCCAAATATAAATGCAATGGCTAGATATCTAAAGGATAATATAGTTATTATAGATTATGATGGATGTATTTTATTAAATCAAGAATCTATTACCAATATTAATAATATTTTAGCAGAGGGTCATGAATATCATGCGATAACACCTATTTTTGCTCATCCATATCTAGCTGATAGATTATTATTAGGACGACCTACAGATAATATCATAAATAAAATTGAGTTTATTGAAAATTTTAGAAATGTAAATATTGGAAGACAGTTCAATAATATATTAAATCATACAGAATACCATAATATGATATTCTCAAAACCATATGATAAAGTATTTGGGTCTATTGACCCAAATGAAATTATAAAATATCTACGATTTGCAGATTATTATGCTCTTACGATGGATTTCTTATTTACTAAAATACTTCCTTTAAAGGATAATGATCCCACAAATCCTAAAATTAATGCTATTATTAAATTTTTTATAGTTAAAAATCTACGTCCAATTGCATATGAACTACAATTACCATTTGCTAAAGAACCTGAACAACAAATCCCTGTTAATGGTGGTAAATCATCACGAAAAATCTCATCATCAGTTTTATCAAATAAAGCAAAAAATAAACTAAATATTAAAAATAAAATGCATCATGGTGGTATGAATGAAAATACTATTGTAAATAATCTTAATGAAAATCAATATACAACCTTTAGAGTTGGAAAATCTAATCCACTAGTAGTTATAGAAAAAAATGATGTAACTGAAAATAAAATAAAGATCAAAGAAGAAGTATCTGATTTAACAGATAAAGAATTGGAAGATATAAATAGAGAACTCGCAACACAACCAGTAAACAATCAAAACCTAATATAACGTTTTGAAAATATAAATATAAAGAATAGCTTATATAAGATTTTATAGATTGTATATTAAAATTATAAAAATGTGTAAATTGTGTTGTACATATATTGAGATTAATCCTATTGTTGTTGATTATTATAATCTTTCTGGAAAATGTTATATAAGCCAGACAAATGCTTGGGACCTAATAACCATAAACAAAAATTTATTAGAACGGTTTTATAAAAAACCTATAAATACAGATGAATATACTGATGAATATTATGCAATAAAAAAACAAGTATTTGATGAATATTTTACATCTAATGAAACAAATACATACATAGATATATTCAAATATGAAGATTATCGATATGAGGATTGTGAATTTAATAAAATTGATGGGATTACTATTTTAAGAAAAATAAATTAAAGTAGTATCTATGGATGCATTTGTTGTTGCTGCATATTGATGTCATTAATATTGATATGGGCTAGATCTTCTAAAAATTTCATAAGCAAATATGGTACAATAAACAATAGCATAATAGCAATACAGCAATATAATGATTTATTATTATGACTATTGCGATCACTGTAATCATATTCATTTATAGCAGGAGGTAGAGTCTCTATGTTAACCGCTACCTGATTCAATCTAGGAATAATTTCTACTATCTTTGATCTACATAATGGGCAATCTACTATTTGATTATTTTTTTGAGAACTAGCAATTGCATGATTAGCTAGACATTCTGAACATAATTTATGACCACATTTCAAACGTGATGCATGATCTGCATACTTTTCTATGAAACAAACAGGACATTCATCAAATGATGAATATGATGAAGATTTGGTTATATTAGATTTGTTAGATAATGACATATTGGATGACATTCCTTGATTTGACAAGACTAGATTTGACATTTAACAATCCTATTAAAAATCATTTATATATTCTTAAATATAATAATTCTCAAATTTTATAAATTATACATAAAGATTATAATGAATTATTAAAATAATGTTGACTCTTAACAACAACTATTCACATAGATTCTCGAAGGCTAAAGATGTTTATTGTATTACTAATAATAACGTTTTATCTATTCAACAACGAACCTTTTATTCTGTACCTTATAAACCTACAGAAATTGATAAACGTACACAATCTACCTTATCTGGTATTAATAATGTTATTGTAGCATATGTTGAAGAAGAACTATGTAATAAACATATCAGTATTCTCAAAAATAATCAGAAAAAATACATTTGTGAAAGAATACTTGACCGCAGCAACCAATCAAGTATTGATGAAAACAATAAAATAAAGACTGGTGATAGATCAGTAAATGACATTGATCAATATTTTAATGGATCTAAAACATTAGACATGGTTGAACTAGGAGGATCAGATAATGATATTATACCATTTAAACTTTCTATGAGAGAATTAAAACAAATAAGTAAATTTATAGGAATGCCTGTTGCAATATTATTAGATGAAACACTTGTAGATGATAAAATAGTATATAATGTATATATTGATTATATGCGTGGTGGGGAAGAAAAAGACTATAGTATTTGATTTAAAAAGTTAAAAATCTCTATTCATAATAAATGGCGTTAAAACCCATTACAGTAACACTTATAATGCTCCTTATAGTTGTAAGTATAGCCATTATTTATTTCAATGTTAAAAAAATAAATGAACGATTTTTAATACCTCCTGATGTACCAGAATATGATAAAAATAAAATAGACGAAAATTGTATGAATTATGTTAATGGTGTAAAAGGATGGAGATTGGATTTTGGATTACCTGAAGCAACTAATGATAAGGAAAGAAAATATAGAGAAGAGAAAATTAAAAGACGAGCAGAAATAATATCCTTGTTTACAACTATGAAATTCCCTGTATATTCTATATTCGGGCAACAATATTTTTATAGTGATGCATGTGTTATTCCAAAAACAAATATGGATACTATAAATATTCCAGAAGATACTTGTATATTAAATGGTAACTTTATTAAAGAGAATGAAGCTGGTGAAATACTTGAAGGAACAGAAGGTTTAGATTATTATAAAAATAAATATGGAATGTCTGGTATTGAATATTTAGAAGAATATAGAAAGAAATATGTAATTCCAGATAAAGTTCAAATTTATACACCTGGTTTATTTAGATCTAAAACAGCATTGAATGAAAATGAAATGACACCTAATAACGGATGTATAATTCCAACAACTACACCAGAAGAATTTTTCAATACTATCGATAGGATCGCTGGTATAAGATTTTTTAATGATGATAATACCATAAGGCTACATGAAGAGGACCGATTTGATCTGACAAAGAAAAAAATGTTGGCTATCGTAGATAGAGATAAGAATATTGAATTACGTATTGCAGCTGAACAAGAAAGAGATAGAGTCATTATTGAAAGAGATAAAGCATTGGCTCGCATTGAAGAACTTAAAATTGAAATTAGTAATGCTAAGGCTGAAATTGCTAGATTGGATGCAATTATAATTGATAGAAACAATACAATAGCTGCTAGAGATAATACAATTATTGAAAATATTAATGAAATTAATAAACTACGTAAAGAGAAGGAAGATGAAATTACTGAAAAAAATACATTAATTAATGAAATGCGCGCATTAGTAGCAGACTATAATAAAGTAGATGAACAATTACGCGAGAGAATTAAGAATTTAATCGTTGTACCTATATTCTATGATGGACATAATTATACAGGTACATCAACATCATTCAATTTATCACCTTCTGAAAAAACAAGAGAAATACGCGAACTTTCTAAAGAAACAGATAGTAGAGGTGATTGGAGACATCGTATTTCAGCTGTGATGGTACCACCTGGTTATAGAGTAAATATATTCACTAATGCTAATATGAAGGGTAAGAAATATGTATTGAATGGATCTAATCCTGCATTGCCTAAAGCAGTTAGAAAATCCAATTCACTTCGTATTGAAAGAATTAAACCAGATCCAATTGCAGAAAATCCTGCGAAGGTTACGGTTCCTGATGCAACAATTTTAAAAATAAAATATGGTTTTTAATCACATCTTTAAATGTGTACCTTTTTTCTATATCAAATTCTATCATTCCTTTAATTAGTTCAATAATTTTTTGCTTTACATGTTGCATATTTAAAGTTTTTTCCAAAGTTTTAGATGTTTTTTTAAATGTACGGGTATTTTCTGATATTGAATGATACATTTTATGTTCCGAATCATCCAAGATACCAGACCATATAAACAATTGTAATAATACAATACCTAATGAATATATATCTATTTTTTCTGTTGAATATGTTTGTTTATCATATCTTTTCGCATATAATTTTTGCAAATCTTCTTGAATATTAATACCAAGTTTTGATATATAATCCAATATATCAG
>JACCED010647977.1_pt1 | contig 12794 bp, 15 predicted proteins | sample 7455021 | NCBI WGS metagenome assembly JACCED01 (sample SAMN15323456, study PRJNA562643) | freshwater metagenome | isolation source: river surface water | place: USA:Blue River Watershed | collected 2017-08-19
GGGCTTTCCCATTACCAAGTTTTATCGGTTTCATTTAATATATATTATACTATTATTTTTAAGCTGTTTAAGAAATCACTTTTTTCTATTTATATATTATGGAAAAAAATAAAATAATTATAATTGTGTTATTATCACTTCTTGGTTGCGCCATTATCGGAGTCGGTATATATTTGATTGTTATATTTACTAAAAAAGATGGACGCAATAAAAAATGCTTAAATGGATGTCAGTATAAAGGAGAATCCGGTAATTGTGGGAAACCGCCTTGTAAAAAAGGAAAGTGTCCTTACACTTGTTCTGATTTGCGTATTGGCGAGAAAGGATGGTGTCAATATGATAAATATATGGGTGGGGATCCAAAAGTAGATTGCACTGGTTGTGGTTGTAAGTAAAAACGGTTTAAAGATTTTATTATATATATAATAAAATGGAAAATTTAATCCCGATCGAATTCCAAAATATTCAGTCAATTTATTCAATCGATTTTATACGCAAATGTGTTGGAAAAAGTATATCATTGTTGAATAATTTTAAAGAATATTATAAAAATGTCGAAGTGAAACCAATCGACGTATTATCATTTAAGAAAAATAATTATGGTAAGGGAGTTGTTCGGCAGAAGCCGACTTCTTCTTGGAGGAGAAAGAACCGCTTTCGTGGAAAGGATATTGAGAAGTATTTTGTTAATTCATACATCCGTCAAATACCCGCTAACGATACAGAGAAAATTCGAAAAACTGTTATTTCCCATTTGAACAAGTTGAACGATAAAAAATTCACAATAATCGTGAAGGAATTCATCGACCATTTAGAGGAGCAAATGTTTTATGAAACATACGACATTATTAATGCTGAAATTATGAATAAAGTTATGACTGATAATCACTATATTGATTTGTATGCAAAATTGGTCAAGGAGCTCATTATCAACAAGAAATGGCAGAAGAAGATGTTCAACGTTATTCACAATACAAGCGAGTCCGATGATTATGGCTTCTATTGGTGCTTGAATAGGCTGGATGCGTCATATGAAAGTGAGTTCGTTGGGCCATTTGATACGGAGGCTGAGGCAGTCGATGACGCATTGAAGCAGTATAATTATAAGGCCTCTTTTTGCGCATATATCGAGGACAAGTTTCGGGGACGCGATGTATTTTTGAACGAGATTATGGAGACTGCGGAGGAGTTTGACTTGAACGTATTTTCGAAGAATAAGTATTCTAACTTTTTGAAGATGGTATATTGGACCGTCGATTACGGAATTTTCAATTCGAAGGTTCTTCATTACTGTTTGCTTACGCTACTGGATTCGAACGATATTGAGTCATTCGCGATTATGTATGAGTTTGTAATGACAAATAAATTGAAGTTCAATAAAGAAACTCAGAGTTTCTATGAACAACGGGTTAATATTGTTATCCAGTCGGTCCAACCCATCCCACGAATCAAATTTAAATTACAGAATTATTTCAAGCTCAAATTGAAGAGTTCTAACATTTATGAAGCTCTTGCAGTTCCGAGTTCTGGTGAAAATTCAATTAATGATTACATTAAGGTTGATATTACTAAGAAGTCAATGAATGAGCAGAATATTGAGTGTATTATTGCGGAATATCCTATTACACAGGATTATGATGCAAGTGTCGAATTATTCCGGACATTGAAGGTCGATGATGATTATCCAGCATTTATTTCCAAATTTATATATGCGGTTCTTGATAGCAAGGAAAGTGTGAGTAATCATTTGGTAGAAATGTTCAAGATGCTTGTTCGGGATTTTGAGGAGTTTTCGGTTGCGTTCGGGGATTTTATTTGTGGGCGAATGGTTCAATTATACGCGGAATATGAGGTCGATTATCCAAAGTGTGGGGCCATTTTCGGGAATGTTATTCGCAGTTGGATTACTTTGGGGAAAGTGGATCGCGATGCATTCTTGACTCGATTGCGCTCGAAGGAAATTGCGGATGAAGATGATAAATTCAATATGGAATTATTTCAGGAAAATGTGGTTGTTCTTTTGTAAAAATTGATGGATAATTAGGTATAAATTTAAACATATAAAAACAAGATGTTTAAATTTTTAACAGTAGGTAAAGGTTCTTTTAGTATAATGAGCGGAGGAGAAGCAATTTTTTCTTCGAAGTATCGCTGGATATTTCATTTAAAAGATAAGAAAATCGTCTTTATGACGGACATTGAACATACGTTATGGGTTGTTTATTACAGCCCAGACCGATTCATGTGTTCAACTTTTCGCAATAATGTTGAACGCGTGAATTTCATGGCGGATTCAAATAGTTTCTTTGTTATTGGGAAGGACGAAACAACGTCTTTTTATTCAATCTCAGACATCCTTGAACAAATCGACCGGTGTATGTCGCCAATTATTGCTCCAATTCTGAGCTCGAACGCGATTCTTGTTGGAGGGCGATATGTTGCTTCATATGTTCAAATAGGAGAAAAAGAGATTGAAGTCAAAATATTTGATACGACTACACAACAGATATTTGTTTCTTTTCGAATGTTCGGGACACAAATACGAGGAAGTCAATTGATTCATGATGACAATGTGTTCTTTATATATACGGACATCGAATGTTTGTATATATCAGTCAATCGGGAAATTCTCTTGCGGTCGCGCGTCGAAATCATTGGAAATATCATATTTGTCCAGAAAAAGATTGGAGGTGGATTTGAGGTCTATTTGTTCGACATTCGGAAAAATGATATTGTTCATCATTTTCGGATTCAAGGAACACACATTGAATTCAATCATGTGCTTACGATGGATGATTCATCAATGGTTTTTCGAGCAATAACTGAATGTTCAGAGTGCGAATTTGTTGTAGATGAGAGAAAGTAAATAAATTTGATTTACTTCAAAAATTTTATAATAAAAATCTAAAAATCATAATCACTTAAATACGAAAGTCTTTTTTCCAGATGGTTCAGGACTTGCATCTTCTTCCGCCAGTGGATTCCACGACCCAACACTCTCGATGCGCTCACCACTTTTGGACACATTAAACGTATGTATAACATAGTTCTTCTTTTTGTAGAAGCTGTTCCGCGCGAACGCTTGATTCTTGAACTGAGAAAAATTATCTACGATGTCGATGACGAGCGGGACATTCTTGGTTTCTCCTACTTTTGGACGAATACGCCCGACCGCCTGTTCAATATCGGTCTTTGGTGTCCCGAGGATGATTGTGTCAATAGTTTTGATGTCGAGCCCTTCGGCCGCCATCTGGAATGTTGCTAATATGACTGGCTTCCTGACGCTTTCGTCCAATTTCAACTGCTTCATTCCTCCAACATAGTAGCCACATTCAACCCCGCGCTCCCCCATTTTAAGCTCGATGTCCTTTAACATCTCTCGGCGGTCCGACAGTATAAGTATTTGTCGTCCATCTTTGAGGCAGTCCATCGTCTTTTGGACGATGAACATTGTTCGGGGCATATATAGGGCAACATTATTTATCATACCGGCGGAATTAACGTTCCCGTAATACCCTTTTAGTTCTTCGCAGTAGGCTTTTTCATCGCAATCGTAGATGTATCTTTCAACAACTGAGTTTAGGGCGCTTTTACCCTTCCTCATAAAAACGATGTCCCCAATATACCATTTTAGGACCTTCGTAAGACCGTCTTTTCTCTCGGGAGTCGCACTGAGACCGAGCATATAATTACAGTTTATTTTTTGGAGGGCTTTCGAGAATTCGCGACTGGGGCATCTATGGGATTCGTCGAGGATAACCATTCCGAAACTGTCGAATGTATTAAGAGGGTAATCTTTCATAGAGATGCTCTGAATCATTCCAATGACGATATCTTTGTTTTCGATGTCAATGATTTTTCCTTGGATACGGCCGATACGGGCGTTAGGTAAAAAGGCGGGGCTGTCGGCTGACCCAAGAATTCGCTCAATCCATTGATTCATCAGGAACTCTTTATGGACGAGGACGAACGTCTTCTTTTTCATATGGCTGATTAAATAACAGGCACACGCCGTTTTTCCTTCTCCGCAAGGTAGAGATAGAATACCACCCCCCGTTTTGGAAAATGCTTGGACACACGCGTCGATTGGGTCGAGTTGGTGGGGTCGGAGTGTCCCGTTGAATTTGAGGTCGATGTCTTCTCCGGCGGGGACCTCATTTTTGGTGGGAATTCCGAACTTTTCAATTCCATAATATTTAGGAACGTATAATTTTTTATCGTTTTCTAAAAAGACGGGGAATGGTTCTTCTGATTCGCCGTAGTCGCCGATGACGAAGGGGGAAATAGTTAAATCTTTCCTTATATTTTTGATTGTTTTTTCGGGAAATTCCGATTTAACAATTACATATCCTCTTTTTCCGATGTATGTCGATGTCATGTTTAGAGATAATATGAATTTATTAAAAAAAAAATCAATTTTATCCTTAAATAAAATATTACTATTAATTATAAACATGGCTGTTATTAAAAAGGTAGCAAAGAAAGTAATGAATGTTTCAAAAACAGTTGTTAATGCGCCGAGCGCAATTCTTCAAAAGACCGGAATTTCACTGACCGGTCATATTATTCAGGCGGTTTTTGTTGTTCTACTTATCGTTTATTCAGGTGTAGTTGTTCAATTCTTACCTGTAAGCTTCCTCGCATTTTTTGACAATATCATTGTTAAGATTGTATTCTTGGTAGTTATTGCGGTTGTTGGTCTATTTAGTCCAGCCGTAGCCCTATTTTTAGCAATTGCGCTCGTCGTTATGCTCCAAATAGGCCAGAAGAAGCAACTTGAAGGAACTGTTCAGAGGATTTCTCAGAGACAGGCTTCTCGTATGAGAGCTCCAATGGTTGCAAAGGAGGTTGCTGATGGAGATATTGTAGAAAGTATGGACGGAGACGGTTATTTGGACCCCGAGGTTATGGATGCTGGTCGCAGTTATATGACTCGCGAGAGCGCAACTCCCGCCGGATTCAACCAGAATGACAATTGCTTGTCTTGTAGTAGCGGAAATGAATCAAATGCACAATGTAGTGGTGTTAAAACATGGAAAGACACTCTGGGAGCACAGGGATTAGAGGGAATTACTGGCTTTCAGTCAAGCGTAGGTTATCCTTTGTAATAATATTCAGTTTTTTAAGTATAAAAATCTATTGATTTTTATATAATATTGATAATTATTTAACTCAGTTCGCGGTTAACTTCATTTAATATTCGTTCGCCTGTCGATGGATTTTTACTGATTTGATTTAATTTAGTTATTAGGCTTCTTTTCTTATTCGCATTTATTTTAGTATTTGGTTGTTCTCTGATACGTTTAATTAAATTGGATACTTTATTTATAATTGGGTCGGACATCGGAGGAGGCGCAGAACTTGTTGTTGTTGTTGTTGTTGATGATGTATCTGGTTTTCTGGAAAATGTATCCTTTAATTTAGAAAAAAATGATTTACTTGGTTGAGAAGAAGGCGCTGAACTTTGAGGGACTGTAATTGATGATGGAACAGTCGCAAATGATTGTTTTGGTTGTGTATTACTTACTGATTGAACACTCGTTGGAGGAGCAGTCGCATATGATTTTTTTGGTTGTGTATTACTTACTGATTGAACACTCATTGGAGGAGCAGTCGCATATGATTGTTTTTGTTGTGTATTACTTGCTGATGGAATCGTTATTTGCGGTGAATAACCAGTCATTGGTTTACTATCACTGCTACTACTGAACATTTTACCGAAGAATGATTGTTTTGGTTGATTGAATCCAGTTGGAACAGTAATACCAGAATATGGTTGTTGTTTATTTGTAGATGAATTAAAACTGGAATAACTTGTGTTGTATCCATAAGAATCATAATTTTTAATAAGATATAAAAATATCATTGAACCGAAAAATCCACATGATCCGAGAACATATGATAAATAGTATAAATCTTTTTCTTCTACATATAAATGACAACCAACCGATAATCCAACAACAGTTACTATAATTCCAATTATTCCAGAAACTATTAATTTTATACTGAAACCATATTTTTTATATTTATAATAACTTAATATAACAATTGCAATTACCATTACAATCAACAGGGATACCGTAATTGCGATTGCAGTAGTATTATCTTTATCTCTATTTATACCGTCTGGAACATCTGGAACATCTGGGTCTTTTACTTTCTTTGGTTTAATTGTTTGATTCGACCAAACTTCTTCCATCTCACATTTTTCCGGAGGAAATTCAGCCCCTGAAATAGTTTTCCGAGTTTCTGGTCGTTTTTTTTCGGATTCGGTTGTTGTATATGTTCCAATCGATGGAGTAATTTTTTTTGTGGGGACTAAATCACAATTTGAATTACATACCAGATTTTGATTATCTAATAATTGTGAGTTTTCATTATAAAAAAGAATTGTTGTATCTGGATTAACTGGTGTATTTATTTGAAACCCTCTCATTTTGTTGTTATATAAATCAATTCCTCCATTAACCTTAGTCGCAATATTTGTGAAAAAACTAACAGGAACGTCAACAATCTCAGTAAGAATAATATATTGAATACCAGAGCTTATAAGTGTGCTAAAAAATGGTTTATTTGGAGGAATAAGTGTTCCCAAGTTAAAATTATTGAGATTTGTTAGCTCAGTTTCAGCACCTTTATTTGGAATATTATTAGATAATGTTTCCATCATAACGAACCCATTTGATTTAGGAGCATTCCCCAAATTATTTACACTACCAATTATAGATACACAAATCATAAGATTATTATTTTTTTCATTCACAAAAACAAAATAATATTGGATAGATTGGTTTAATATATCACGATTTGTCCCAATGTAATCTTTTGCGGGAGCCGTAAAATATACTTCTTTTAGAGTGTATTGAACCATTTTTTCTCCACTACTCATATCTGTTCCATTCCACATTATATTATTTATATTTTGTTTGTCAGTTGGAGTTATTGTAAATTTATCTCCATCGTTTTTAACCTGACATGACTTTATATTACTAAAATTATAATCAATTGAGCAACCGGACTGACAGAAAAAAACAGGATTCGCAGATGGTAAAGCAGTCCCACTCTCCGTATTTGGTAATTGAAATGTCATTCGTGGTAAGCTATTAATTGATTCATCTCTTACATTGTCATCATTATAATTTGGCATAATATACTATTTTATATAGAGAAATAAATCTCATTAAATAATAAAATGAAATTTTATCAATTTATGGTTTTTCTTTTTTTCTTTATTTTCTTATTTTGTTTTTATGGAAATCGGATTTACACTAAAATGACAGTTCCGTATGTTATTAATAAAACAGTAATAAATAAAGAAGACACTGATATGGTCATTCCTTCTGAAAAATACATTGAGCATTTTGAGGGGAAAGATGACCGCCCGATAGTGGATAAAGATTTTCCAGTCCCAATTGATAAAGATGACAAAAAAGAATTACTTGAAAAAGCACTCTATTCAAATACCATGCCAGATTTCCAAACCAAAAATTTTCTTCATTTAACCCCTTCCGACCCCGACAAAATAAAGTTCGATAACCAAGATAAAATATACATCAACCCTTTTCATCCAAAAGAGTCCGAGAATCTATTCAAGCCAAAAAAGAATTATCAAAGCCCAGAAAAAATGACAACAGTTGAAAGAAACGCTTATAAATTTGGATATCCAGATGGAATGACTATGCAGGACTATGTAGATTGGCTTTTCCTCTTTAAAGACAACCCAGAACTTCTAAATCTTGAACACTATATAAATTATGAAAAGCTAATTAATAATACTGAAATAAAATATGAGAAGGACCGGACACCACCCCCATCTAAAAAATTAACTCCTCTTAATTCTGAAAATTATTTTACTCAGATGTATTCCAACCCTCCGACAATGGTTCAGAGCGATTTGCGCCGTGTTGAAGGGGAAGTTCGAGTATCGACGAATCAAGGGAGCATTACTAATGGACTACTTCCATATAATTTTGAAAAATATGGAGACTTTAAACAGAATTTTGATGTTTTAGGACAGAATGGTAAAATTTATAATGAAATATTGGCTGATAAAACGGATCCATACTTTCTTGGGGCGATGATAGGTCCCAACTGGAATGTTTCAAAAACGAATTTAGGATAAAATATTCTATATAATAAAAATAATAGGATATGATATTTCTTTCATTAGCAAATTATCACATATACATACCACATCCAACTATTGAATCTGTGGATAACTCGGGAAGTTTGTCGCATTTATTGTCGCTCTGTAAAAATACGGTTCATCTTCAATCTTGACTTGGTCATTTGTTCCGAGTTCACGATGGATACTCGCAGTAATGACAGCCCGATATCTTCCATCATCCCCTTTTACAAAATACTCATATTTCGGATACTGACCACGAGGGCGAATCAAGTATAAGGGAATATACGCATTATCCTCATATGCACTCATGATTTTGTATAAATATCCGACTTCCTCTACTTTCTTTTTCGGTCCGATATTCCCTGTCTTTGTTGAAATGCTCTTATTACTAATATCGAGTGGGGGCATCGTATTTAATATGACTTCCTGACTTCCTCCGTAGCAGGGCTGGTTTCGACCTCCACATCCGACTACATCCGCTGGAAGAACTACATCCGGATAATTTCCGACGTAATAATCACGCATTCCTTTTTCAGGGTATATATTCTGGGCCTTGTATAACTCAGCTACATTGTTCGCAGTGTAGAGTTGGGGCCACGAATTTTCGACATCTCTCGAAGAAAATTTTTCTAAATAGGAACGATTCATCACGAATATAAATAATAAAATTAATACTACACATATGAATAAAAAAATATCTTTCATTATTTTTTTATAGAAAATAATTTATCCTATTTACAACACAAATAACATCCATTGCTCATATTGGGAGACTCAATCTTTATAGAGGGGGTCCCAGTAAAACCCTGACCTCTCGCTTTTACTATAATCTTCTTGACTTTCCCATCGATAACTTCGGACTCTAACTTACATCCGGACCCGCCTCCTCCTTCAACTACAACCTTTGGAGCTACCTCATAACCGCTTCCTTCATCAAGAATATAGGCACCAGTTATACTACCATCAGCGATTGTGCAAATAGCTTTCGCGACTTTCTCACCACCGACTGAGTCGCACTTGACCTTATTTTTCTCACCACCAAAGTTCAGACTCGCACCAGAAAAGTTGGGATAATCCGGATGACATTTCTGGGAATTTAGGAATTTACAGTTCATTGAAGGGGCTTTTGGCATAGGCGCCGGTTGAGATTCCACAGTTGGAATAATCGCTTTTTCCAGTTCATCCTGACTAATTGTGGGAATGTTTGGTCTGACGGGGGCCGGTTGGATACGTTGAGGCGCAACCGCAATATCTTTTTTATAATCGCCAGAATTACCTTTTAATTCGAGGATTGTTTTCTCTAATTCTAACTCACCGGACTTGTCATAGTTAGGGAGGGCGCCCTGATTCTTCTGTTCATAACTATTTGGCCCATTTGGACCATTTGGACCGTAATTAAGTGTGCTAAATTGAGGAGGGGATGAGTCAGAGTCAGAATATGTAGGACGCGTCCTCTCCGGAGGAGAAGTCGCCTTTTTTGCGGAACCACCACCGAAACTAAACAAGTCGCCGAAACTGAAATGCTCGATAGTTGGATTTTGAAAATGTTCGATAGCGTCGCCATTATCGACCTGTTTGCTAACTACTGTGTTTTTTTTTTCGCGGACCCAAAATAAGCATTGATTTGGTCAGGGGTCATGAGACTACCTTCAAGAACATCGACTGGGACATGGACAGGGTCAGTAGGGACTACTTTACCGATGTTATTCTTTTGGAAAAATTTCAAATTGTTTATTTCATCCGAGAACCCTTCAACTGAACGGACAAGAACCTCTTTTTTAGGTTTATATAACATATACCATAAAATACAAGCGACAATAATAAGAACCAGTATTATTATTAAAGCAATACTTAATCCATCGGGCTTGTTTGAAGCAACACTTGAAACAACTTTCGCACTTTTCATTCTTTTATATTATAAATATAAAATAATTCCAAAATAATTTTTATAAATATTTCTCGATACCCATTTTTCCAACCATATCAATTATTTTTTGACCTTTTTCAAGAGTTGGGGCCATCCGCGTCAGAGTTTTATGTAGAGCATTCGCCGTATTATTTAAGTCATATAATTGCTTCTGGGCCTTATACGCCTTTTTAGAACTGGACGTTGTTTTTCCGACTTTCTTCTCAATTTTTTCCTCATCTTCATCTTCATCGCTATCTTCATCACTATCTTCATCATCATAATCACCAATATCTATTTTACCGAATAAATCATCATCATCGTCTTTTGCTGGGCCAACACTAACATTCAATTTATCAACGATGTTATTCAACTGAGATGGATTCATATCTTTTAGGTCTTTTTCGGGGGCTTTTTCAGGGGCTTTCGCGGTTATTTCCATTTCAGTATCTAATTTATCTTTGGATTCTCCTTCTCCATCAAAATTCTCAATCATATTTCCAGAAAAGGAAATCGTCTTTTTAGGCCCTAAATATAGGAAAAATAGTATAACAAAAAATGTTGAAATGAACAGAGAAAACAATATGTCCCCAGATACCAAATTACAAACTACAACAAATAAAATCCATAAGCATATAAACCGGCCGATGACAGGTATGGGAATAAATAAAAGTATTACAATTAAAAACCCAATTACTAAACCTTGTAAAGAAATATATGTGTCTCTCATATAATATATATTTTAGAAAAGAAAAGTAGAAATTAAATAAAATATGACCCCGCCGATCAAACCTAAAAGAAGAGTCGCTCCATACAATTGAAAATTCTCATTCTCTGTAAAACGTGAAATCTGATTCGCTACAAACACGCGAACAAATGGAAAACACAATAGAACATACAATACAAGAAACAGTAGGGGTCCTTTTATCGCGTGTTTTAACTTATCTCCAAATGTTTGCTTAACTGGTTCTTCCTCATACTCGTATTGTTCCTCTTGCTCATATTGACCTTGAAGTTGCTGTTGATTATTTTCATGTTGCTCAGCTGGACTGTGTCCAAACTGCTGGTTATTATATTTCTGTTGAGCCTGTTGATAGTTTTGCTCTGACTCCTGACTATCCCCCTTCATCTGATTGAGAATATTCTGGATAAATTGTTGGTCGTCCTCTTGGGTTAAATTACCTTTCGGTAAAGCATTGATTGGTGTCGCCTTCGGGTCAGATTCCATATTTAAAAAAATATTTTTAAATATAAATTATTACGCTTGGATCGGATTTTTGCTACACATTGTAGATTCTGGTAAATACATGTAGCATTTTGAATTGGTTCCTTTAAACACTTTATTATTTATTTTGGATGGATGAGGCGCCTTAATGACTATACAGTCGCGCCCAACACATGCCTGTCTAAACATACAACTCAACCCAAACCCCCAAAGAATTGATATTAATATTACAAAAGGTCTCTCTTTTAAAAAATCGAGCATTCTTTATATTATAATCAAACATTTTGTTTAAGCATTTTATTAAATTGCGTAATAATACTCTCCTTCGATTTCTCTTCTAAATCAACCTGTTGGATTGGAATCTCTGTCAGTTCCCCTTTACAAGGAACCTCTTTTGAAACATATCGATAACAGTTTTGAACATCGTCTTGATAGACAACACTATTATCAGGTGTCGGATATTTATATATAATTTCAGGGACAGGTGTTGTTGTATATACAATTAACATCCCAATTGATAGCGCGATGAAAAAAAATAATGGGTCAAAATATTCACTTAACATATTGTTAAATCATATATTATTTTTTCATTTTTATTCTTTTTTTAGTTTCAGTAGTTTCCTCTTCATCTTCTTTCAATTCAGATTTTTCTATGACTTCTTCAATTTTTACCTTCTTATCGCTTGATATTTCTGGTGGTTCTATTACATAATTTCTATTTATATCCTCGTATTTTTCATTCAGTTGGAATATTTCATCATTCAATTTTCCCAATTCAATCATTCCAGCTACATATTCCATATTTAACTTATAATAATCAATCCAATTTTTTACATTAGACTGCAAAATTTGCGTGGTTTTTGCAATTTGCTTAATGCGCTCTTGGTCTATCTTTTTTTCATTCTTCGCAATTTCGATAAGTTGTTTCCGAACATCTCCATCGACCTGCTCGCATAATCTGAATACATCTTTCTTTTTTATCTTGATTTCAAGAAGCTTTTTTAATTGTTCCTGCCTTTTTAAGTAAAGGTCCTTCTTATTTTCTTCTTGTTTTTCGAAAAGCTCTTTTATGGATTCTATTTCATTTTCATATTTTTTAAGTTCCTTTAATTCTGATTCCATTTCTTTATCTTTCTCAGGTATATAAACAGGGGATTCTAAATTTTGTCTTAATTTTTGCTTGAATAATAATAGTTTATTCTTATAAGTTATATTTAGTTCATTTAATTTAATATTTAGGTTATATACTTTTGGTTTTTTAATTATTATTTTCCAGTCTTTGCTTGTTTTAGATTTACACCACATTTCATATTCTGTCGCTGTTTCTTTTTTAAGTAGAAGTGTTTTAGAATCGACTGGACATTTCGAGTTTTCTGAATAGAATATTTTTATATACTTGCGATATTCTTCGAATTCTTTTAAATATTTATTGTTTATATTATCTTCTAAATATTTTAAATATGTAATCATTAATAATATAATAGATATTAGTTTTTATGTAATAATAAAAAAATATATAATTTATTATGTATATA
>JACCED010407992.1_pt1 | contig 12780 bp, 12 predicted proteins | sample 7455021 | NCBI WGS metagenome assembly JACCED01 (sample SAMN15323456, study PRJNA562643) | freshwater metagenome | isolation source: river surface water | place: USA:Blue River Watershed | collected 2017-08-19
GAAGCAATAAGATGCCTGAGGCTAAAAACCAGCAATAGCAGCGTCAAGTTGCAGCATTAGCACGCGCTTGGCGGATATCAGGGCCAGGTTGCTTCAGGCCGCCAAGAAAAGCTCATTCACAGCATCACGAATGAACTCCGCATCTGGTGGATTGGCAATGGGATTGCCGACGCGATGACCCCAAATGCTTGGGATGGGGCGCAGTGTTGCCTGTGCCAGATAAGGGAGTTCCGCCGCATTATCCGCAACGCGGAAATAGATATCAGTCTCCGAAGGCATCAGCAGAACCTGCGCCTTGATGCTGCGCAATGCAGCCGCCAGATCGCCACCATCCGCGATATCCCCCGCATCCCAACAGCGAAGCTGCGCCAAATGATCACCAGCCGGGCGCGCGGCGAAACGTTCTTCCCAATCGGTACGCAGAAAGCTCATCAAATCCGGGGCACCAAGCACACTATGGTGCAAATCAGCGCGATAGAAATCCTGGCTCAACGCCATCGCCGCATAGATACGTCCAAAGGCACGCATGGCTTTCAGGGGCTGTGCGGAGAATTCATATCCGCCCCGATATTCTGGCGCGGCTTCCAATACGGCGATCAGGGCCTGCAGGAAAATACGATTATGCACCGCCGTTCTGGCTGAACCGCAATTGACCACAATGCGCGACACCGCATCAGGAAACGCGGTTGCGAAATGATAGGCCTGCTGCGCCCCCATGGACCATCCGTAAATACCATGGAGTTTTTCCAGCCCAAAATATTCCAGCAGCAAACGGCGCTGCGCCGCCACATTATCCCAGGCGGTCACCAGGGCGGGATAGTCTTGCGTATTGGACGGGGAAGAAGATAGCCCATTGCCGAACATATCTACCTGAATGATGAACCAACGGCCTGGATCCAGGATGCCATTCGGCTTGACCAACCATTCCAAATCAGGATGGCGGCCACCATAGCTGGTGGGATAAAGAATGGCATTATCCTTGGCAGCGTTCAGAATCCCATGCGTTTTCCAACTCAGTTTCGCTGCGGCAATGGTGCCCCCCTTGCGAACCGCCACATCGCCAAGCTGGAAAACACCAGTTTCAGTAGGATGCGCCATTTTCCACCTCGCTCAGAAAGCCACGCATGCTCATTTCCCGCCGCGCGGCTTCAAAGCGTAGCCGCGCTGCCCAGAATGACCGTGCTTTGTGCCGACAAGACACCGCCATTGCCATGCACAATGGCAGTATCATGCTTGGCAATTTGGCGTTCACCACATTCACCACGAATTTGGCGTACGGCTTCAATCAGCAGATAAAGGCCATACATGCCTGGATGGCAGTAGGATAAGCCACCGCCATTGGTATTCACGGCAAGCGCACCGCCGGGTGCGATGCGCCCATTGGCGACGAAGGCACCGCCTTCACCCTTTTTGCAAAAACCCAGATCTTCAAGGAACAGAATGGTATTGATGGTGAAGGCATCATAAAGCTGCGCCATATCCATATCCCGCGCCGCAAGGCCCGCGGCCTTATACGCACGACCACCTGAAGCAATGGCGCCTGTGTGGGTCAGGTCCGGCATATTGGAAATGCTGGCATGGGTAATCGACGTACCTGTGCCAAGGACAAAGACCGGCGGCTTCTTCAGCGCCTTTGCCCGTTCGGCGGATACAAGGACAACCGCGCCACCGCCATCTGTCACCAGGCAGCAATCGCGTACCGTGAAAGGATAGGAAACCATTTTGGCGCCAAGGACACCGGCAATATCCAAAGGCCGCCGATCAAAGGCCACCGGGTTGAGCTGCGCCCATTTGCGCGCAGCGACCGCCACTTCCGCCAATTGTTCACGCGTGGTGCCGAATTCATGCATATGGCGGTTCGCCGCCATGGCATAGGCGGTTGAGGGCATGAAAGGCTTAAAGGGCGTTTCATAAGGATTGAATTCACGCGGGGAAGCATTCTTGCGCCCCGCAGAACGTTGCGTGCTGCCATAGGCCACAATGGCAACGGAACAAAGCCCCGCTTCAATGGCAGCCTGCGCATGTGCAACGTGAATTTCAAAAGATGATCCACCAACAATGGTAGAATCCACATAGGCATCCGGCTTCTTCAAATATTCCGCGAGCGACATGGCCGAAGTGCGCGCCTGGGTGGTCGCGCAGAAAATGCCATCCACCTCTGCCAGCGTCAGGCCCGCATCGGCCAGGGCGCGCACTGTGCCCTGCGCCATCAGATCAATAACGGACATATCCGCCGCAACACTACCGATATCTGATTCCGCCGCACCCACAATCGCGACGCTACCGCGCTTCAACATGGCCATCGCCTCAAGCCCCCTTCACGGTAAAGACCGGGATCGGCGGTTCATCGCCACCCTGTTGATGCGTGCGAAATGCCACCCGCATGCCGATCTTGACTTCCATCGGGTCGATATCCTCAACCCGGCTCATGAGGCGATAACCCTCATCCATGTCGATCAGGCAGACATTGTAAGGCTCGCCCTGCGCCGGATGAACAACGGTGGTGGCATGCACCGTACCCAAGCCTTTTGAGATCCGCCATTCCAGCGTCTCGCTGCCGGTATAGGGGCAGATGATGCGCGGATAGAAAACCGCCTTACCCGCAGCAGGACTGTATTGATAGGCGAGTTCTCCGCGCCGGAGAAATTCATTATAAATGCCCAAGGGCGATTGCTTGGCGTTTTCCATCACATTCCGTTCCTGCCTTCAGGATAGAACGGAGTGTGCGGGCATTCATTGCATCAGACAAGCCGGTTTGCGGACGCCAGCAGGCGCCGCGCACCGGCGTAGGTAGCGCGCCTAGGCCGCCGCCATCAGGCGGGCCTTGGCGTCCTGGCGCAGCATATCGGCGCCTTTTTCGGCAATCATGATGGTGGGCGCATTGGTATTGGTGGAGGTTACCGCCGGCATCACGGATGCATCGATAACACGAATACCTTCCAGCCCATGGACACGCAGCCGATCATCAACCACAGACATCACATCCGGCCCCATGCGGCAGGAACAGGAAGCGTGGAATACTGTTGAACCGGTCTGCCGGGCGAAATGCAGGAATTCTTCATCAGTCTGCACATTCGGCCCCGGCACATCTTCCGCCACAAAATAAGGCTGCAAGGCCGGCGCCTGAAGCCATTGCCGCACCATGCGCAACCCAGCCACAATGCTGCGCTGATCACGGTCTTCGGCCAGATAATTGGGATTGATCAGCGGCTGTTCATGTGGGTTGGCGCTGCGCGCTTGCACAAAGCCACGGCTTTCCGGGCGCATCTGCCACACGCCAGAAGTCATGCCCGGCTTGTAATCCAAGGTTCTGGTCGCGCCCGGCGCATAACTTGCCGAGGCAAATAACGCCTGCATGTCCGGCGTTGCGGATTCCGGCAGCGCCTTGAAGGATGCCGCCAGCAGGGATGCCGCATAGGTCAGCATACCACGCCCCATCACGGCGTATTTCAGCAATTCCCCCACGAAGCGGATACCGCGTGAACGTTCATTCAAGGTAGCGATATTCTTCACTTCCGCCTGCACACGCACCAGGAAATGGTCCTGAAAATTCCGGCCAACGCCGCGCAAAGCATGCACCACCGGCACACCGATACGCGCCAGATGTTCAGGATCGCCCACCCCGGAAATTTGCAGCAAATGGGGCGAGCCAATCGCACCGGCGGATATGATCACTTCCTGCCCAGCCAGGGCTTTTTCCGTGGCACCGCCACGTGAAAATTCGATGCCAACCGCCTTCTTGCCTTCAAAGATCACCCGATGAACCATCGCATCAGTGATGACCCGCAAATTCGGCCGCTTCATGGCCGGACGCAGATAGGTGCGCGCCGCGCTGGCACGGAAGCGCCCGCCACGGGTTTGCTGCACCCAGCCAACATGATCCCCAAGGCCATGCGGCAAATTATTGAGATCCGCGCGATACGCCCAACCCATTTGAACGCCAGCATCAATGGCGGCCTGACACAGCGCCGGCTGGTCGCGCGTTGGTGACGTATATAATGGCCCCTCATGGCCATGAATTTCGTTTTCCGGCCCTTCCCAGTTCTCCGCTTTACGGAAATAGGGAAAGACATCCTCAGATCCCCAACCGCGATTGCCGAGCTGCGCCCAGTGGTCATAATCCTCGGGCTGGGATCGGATATAGATCATGCCATTGATTGAACTGGAACCACCCAAGACCTTACCGCGTGGGTAATTGATTTCCCGTCCATTCAACCCGGAATTCTTATCTGCCTTGAAGCCCCAGGTCAGCGTCGGGTGATCCAGCAGGCGGATATAACCGGCCGGGATGTGAATAAGCGGATTCCAATCCTTGCCGCCGGCTTCAATCAGCAACACCTGCGCCGCCGGATCCTCGGTCAATCGATTGGCGAGCACGCAGCCTGCCGAACCCGCACCAACAATAACGTAATCAGCTTTCATGGCGCTTCCCCTGGTTGGCCGCATATTACGCCAACTCGCCAAGCTTCAAAGCCCCTGCAGGGATAATTCACCCCACGCCCCAAGGTTTTTTCAACCCGCGACGCGGCCCGGTAAAGACAACACCAAGATGGTTGAATTGGCGTGCTGGACAGAAGGTGGCAAGGTGAAGGGCAATATCTTCGAAGCGCCCTTCGCAGCCGCTTCAAGAACAAGAAAACAGGAGGAAGCCTGCCATGAAATTTTTGCGTTACATCTGCTGTTTCGTCATGCTGTGCGCCATGGTTCCTGCCGCTGGGGCGCAAACCTGGCCGCAGCAGCCGATCACGCTGATCAACGGCTTTCCCCCCGGGGGTGGCGCCGATATTCTGGCACGCCTTTTCGCGGAAAAGCTGCGCGATGCCTTGGGCCAGCCCGTGACCGTAGAAAACCGTACCGGCGCCAATGGGCTGATTGCCGCCGCCACGGTCGCAGCTGCAAGGCCTGATGGCTATACGCTGCTGCTGCAAACCATGAGCATTGCCGCAACCTCGGTCGTCATGCCGGGCGTCACGCTGAATTTCAATCCGGATCGGGATCTTGCGCAAAGCGTCATCATCGCCGGGCTGGATAATCTGCTTTATGTCTCAACCAAAACACCCTTTACCACCGTGCAGGAAGTAATTGATTACGCCCGCGCCAATCCTGATAAGCTGACTTATGGATCTTCCGGGGTGGGAAGTTCCTATCAGCTCTGGGCTGCGCAATTCACCAATATGGCCGGCATTCGCATGGTGCATGTGCCGTTCCGCGGTGGCCCGCCGGCCATTGCGGAAATCATTGCCGGGCGCGTGGATATGATGTTCGGCAATCTGGCGGAAATCCTGCCGCATATCCGCTCGGGCGCGGTGCGTCCCATTGCCTTTACCAGCGTCCCGCCCTCACCCGCATTACCAGGCGTACCAACCATTGCCGGTTCGGGCCTGCCGCAATTCGCGGCGGATAATTGGTTTGGCATCGCCGCGCCGGGGGCCACACCGCGCCCGGTGCTTGAGAGACTCAATGCTGAGGTGAATAGGATTCTGCAGAATGCCGAAGTGGCGCAACGGCTGATTTCACTTGGCTATCAGCCACGCGGCGGTACTATTGAAGAAATGCAACAGGCCATTCTGCGGGATCGCGCCAAGTGGAAAACCGTGATTGAGGCGAATAATATTCGCGCCGAATAACCAAACGCGCCTGGGTGCCACACAGGCACCCAGGCAAGCCAGCATCAGTCGAAGCGCAGATTCCAACCAAGCCAGGCGCAAACACCGCGCCCCATGACCCATTCCAGATCCTCACCGCGCAGCCAGGGCAATTCTTCCGTGAAGAAGGTGACGCATTGGCGGTAGGTGCAGGGCATGCGGGTGATATCCGTGCCCCAGAAGAAGCGTTTTGGACCGAAGGCATCGAAAATGCGGTGCAACCCGTCCTGAATATTTCGATAGGGATAGGGTTCGGTGGAATAATGCGGCGCGCCAGTCGCCTTCACGGCCACATTCGGCAATTTGGCCAAGGCCACCAATTCATCCAGCTTCGCAAAAGCAGCCTCATCACGGCCCGTACGCACCAGGCCACAATGGTCCAGGATCATTTTGAGGTTCGGATGCGCTTCCGCAATGGCGCGAAACTCGGACAGGAAAAGACCGCCCATACAGGAAACCGGCAGCCCTTCTTTTTCCGCCGCAGGCCATAGCCAATCCAGCGTACCATCCCGCAACCAGACCTGTTCTTCCGGGTGCAACAAGGCCCAGCGTAAGCCGAGCATACCGGGCTGATTTTTCCAGCCATGAATCAAATGGCGCAATTCCGGCTTGGTTGGCGGAAACTGCCCCATCACTGCAAAGCGTTCCGGATATTTGCGTGCCGCTTCCACCGCCTGTTCGTTGGAATCAGGGTCCCAGCTTGCGGGCGGATGGATCAGGGCTGCATGCACACCGGCCTCATCCATTTCACGCAGCGCTTCTTCCGCGGAAAAGGAAGAAACTTTGCGATGCAAACCGGAAGGCGTGCCCTTGGACCAGATATGGATCTGCGCATCTACGATTTTCATGTCAAAATCCCCCTATTGCGCGATATAGCCGCCATCGATCACCAGTTCAGTGCCGGTGATGAAGGATGCCTCATCTGAGGCAAGAAACAGCACGCCATAAGCCACTTCAATCGCCTCACCCAAGCGGCGCAGCGGGGTCAGGGGAATCTTCGCCGAACGCGCGCCACCATTGGTGCCGCCCAGCATCGGCGGCAAATACCCTGGATGCACGGAATTGACGCGCACCCCCTGCGGCCCCCAGCGCACCGCCGCATTCTTCGTCAATAAACGCACCGCCCCTTTGGAGGCGGAATAGCCCGGATGCCCTTCCGCACTACTCACGAAACCCATGATGGAGGAGATATTGACGATAGAACCCTTGCCCTGCTTGGCCATTTCCTGCGCCACCAAAGTGGTGCCCAGAAAAACCCCCGTCGCATTGATGGACATCAGCTGGTTCCACCCTTCGAGAGAGAGCATATCCCCAACGGCGCTACCACTGATGCCGGCATTATTCACCAGAATATCAATGCGCCCATAAAGCGACAGCGCGGTTTCAATCAGGCGCTTCCAATCGGCTTCCTGGGAAACATCAATCGGCACGAAGCTCGCCCTGCCCTGGCTTGCCGCGATATCGGCCGCCACGGCCTCACCCAAATCCGCGCGCCGATCCGCGATGATGACCGCAGCGCCTTCCTTGGCAAATAGCCTTGCTTCAGCTTCGCCCATGCCATGCGCACCGCCGGTGATGATGGCAACCTTGTCCTTGAGACGCATCTTGTTTCCCTTTCTCTTGGATTTTTATACGCGGTGATACCAGGCTTTGCTGCGCATCACGATGGCAACCACAGAAAGCATGACAGGCACTTCAACCAGCACCCCCACAACGGTGGCGAGTGCCGCACCTGATTCAAAGCCGAACAGGCTGATGGCAGCGGCAACCGCCAATTCAAAGAAATTGCTTGCCCCAATCAATGCCGAAGGCCCCGCGACACCATGCGCCGAACCGCATTGCCGATTGAGCCAATAGGCCAAGCCGGCATTGAAATAGACCTGGATGATGATCGGCACCGCAAGCAGCGCAATCACCATGGGTTGCTGCAGGATTTGCTGTCCCTGAAAGCCAAAGAGCAGCACCAAGGTCACCAGCAACGCCATCAGCGATAACGGACCAAGCCGCCGCAAAAGCGCCGCCAGCGCCGCAGCGCCGCCTGAAGCAACAACCGCCCGGCGCCAGAATTGCGCCGCGATGACGGGCACAATGATATAGAGCAGCACGGATAGCAGCAGCGTATCCCAGGGTACGATGATGGCGGATAGCCCAAGCAGAATGCCCACAATCGGTGCGAAGGCAATCACCATGATCGCATCATTCAAGGCAACCTGGCTCAGGGTGAAATTGGCCTCACCTTCACATAGGTTGGACCAGACAAATACCATCGCGGTACAGGGTGCGGCCGCCAATAGAATAAGGCCCGCGATGTAACTTTCGATCTGCCCTTCCGGCAGCCATGGCCGAAACAACCATCCGATGAAGATCCAGCCAAGCACCGCCATACTGAAGGGCTTCACCAACCAATTCACGCCAACCGTCACCAGAATACCGCGCCAATGCTGGCCCACTTGGCCCAAGGCACCAAAATCCACACGCAACAGCATGGGCACAATCATGAGCCAGATCAGGATGGCGACCGGTAGATTGACCTTGGCGATGTTCATATTGCCAAGCGCCTGAAACGGCGCTGGCATCATGCTGCCAAGCGCAATACCCGCCATAATACACAACGCCACCCAAAGGCTCAGATAGCGTTCAAAAAACCCAAGCCCGGCCGCCTTCCTGCTATCCTGCGCATCACTGGCCATTCAGCCTATCCTCCTGCTGCTGACGCTGCCTGCGCGTGGTCTAATCAACACGCTTGGGCGCATTGGGGGATTGCAGGCTTACCGCAGCCCAATTCTCATAAAGCTTTGCGATCATGGTCATATCGGCCGAGGCGCCAAAATTATTCTTGGCGATGTTCAGCATTTCGCGCGCCAGGCTGGTCATGGGGGCGGAAAGTCCAAGGGCGCTGAATTCCGCCAAGGCCAGGGACATATCCTTGGTGGCAATCTGTGTGGTGGATCCGCTATCATAACGCCCGGTCAACACCGCGCGCGGAAATTTCGTCACCGTGGAACTATTGCGCCCCGTGCTGACATTGATGATGTCGCACATCAACGCGGTATCAATGCCCGCCTTGGCACCGAGCGATAGCGCCTCAGAAGCCAGCACCATGCCGGCGAGCGAAAGCAGGTTATTGGCAAGCTTCATGGTCTGGCTTTGCCCTGCTGTATCGCCCACCACGAATACATGCTTGCCGATCACTTGCAGGGCCGGCATCACGGCAGCAACCGCTTCCGGCGCACCAGAGGCCATGACCGAAAGCTCCCCCGTGCGCGCGCCCAAAGCGCCGCCACTGATCGGCGCATCAATCAGCGTCACGCCACGCGCGGCCAGCCCGGCAGCAAGCCGGCGAATGGTCTCACTGCCGATGGTCGACATTTCGACATAGGTCGTGACCTGCCGCCCAGGCGCGCTTGCAATGCCATCGGGCCCCAGCGCCACGGCTTCGGAAATTTCCGGACTGGCGAGGCAAGCAAATACCACCGGGCAATGCGCTGCGATTTCCGCCACGCTGCGCATGGGTTGCGCGCCCGCTTCCACCACGGCGGCCAGCGCTTCCGGCCGCGGATCATAGGCAAGGATGCGCTTGCCCGGCATGCGCTGCGCCCAGGACGCCAAACGCGTGGTAATGGGCCCGCCCATGGATCCAAGACCCAGAAAGCCAATCGTGTCGGTGGTCATCGCCGCACCCTCCATGTTCTTGCGCACTCAGGCACAGTCTTCCCCCAATTCGATTGCCTGACCAGAGAAGCCGGGCCTAAGCTTTCGAAAATAAGCCAAGCACCGCGTGCCGATGCGGTGGGGAGGGATAACGTCATGCGCGCAATCTTGCGGGTCTCGGCCCTAATGATCTTGTTTGGCATGCTGGGCGTATCCTTGGCCCAGGCGCAAGGCACGCAGGTGGCCGGCGCCAGCGGCGCCTATCCGGTCCGCCCGGTGCGTTTATTGCTCGGCTTCGCCCCCGGCGGGGCGACAGATGTCGTCGCGCGTATCCTGCAACAGAGCATTTCGGAACATCTGGGCCAGCCCTTGGTGATCGAAAATCGTCCCGGCGCCAGCGGCATGATCGCGACGCAGGAACTGATTCGTCAGGCGCCTGATGGCTATACGCTGGCCATCATTGTCAGCGCCCATGCGGGGATGGCGGCGCTGCAACGCAACCTGCCCTTTGACCCCATTCGCGATATCGCGCCCATTACGTTGGTCATTCACATGCCCGCGCTGGTAGCGGTTCCGGCGACATCCTCGGCCCGCAGCCTGCAGGATCTGGTGGCACTCGCCCGCGCCACGCCGGCGGGCCTCACCTATTCCACCTCTGGTCCCGGTGGCTGGCAGGAATTTGGTGTCACGGCTTTCGCGCAGCGCCTTGGGATCAATCTGGTGCATGTGCCCTATCGCGGCGGCGGCCCCGCGAGCCAAGCACTCGCCACCGGAGAGGTCGCCTTCAGCTTCGCCACCTTCGCTTCCGTCATGCCCATGGTGCAGGCGGGCACGGTGCGCGGCCTTGCGGTCAGTGGCGCGGAACGCTCTGCTGAATTTCCGAACCTGCCGACTGTGGCGGAAGCACTTTCATTGCCGGGCTATCGCACGCTGGATTGGCATGCGCTGGCTGGCCCGGCGGGGCTGCCGGCGGATCGCCGAGCGCGCATTGCCGCCGCTTTCCATCACGCCCTGGCGCGGCCGGAATTGGCGCAACGGCTGCAAGCGGCGGGCGCCACCCCGGCGCCATCAACGCCACAGCAGATGGAAGACTTCGTGCGCGCCGAAATCGAACATTACACCGCTTTGGCGCGCAGCACCGGCATCAAGGCCGAATAGGCTTCCGCCCGACCGCGAGCCGCGCCACTGCCACAAAGGAACGCGGCCCATCAGCGCCACCGGCCAGATAGGCACGACGGGCGATATCCTTGATCGGCGGAATACGTTCCGGCGGCAAGGCAGCGATGAAGGCCCCGGCAATGCCTTGCCCGCCGGCGGCCCAGGGGTCCCACCAATCCTCGAAATCGGTGAAGTCCTGGCGGATGGCGATATCGCTTTCCGTCACCTGTTCAATGCCGGCCGCGTCAAACAAGGCCGTCATGCGGCCCGGCGCGCCGACCGGGTCCGCCCAATAGCGCGCGCGAAATGCCTCGCCTTCCGGTTCCGTGATGGCGACACTATCGGCAAAGGCGCGCAGAAACGAAAAGCCGCCGGTGAAATCCCACATCGCCGCCGCCACCATGCCGCCTGGCTTGGTCACGCGCAGCATTTCCGCCACCGCCTTCGCGCGATCGGGGACGAATTGCAGCACCAGCAGGGAAAGTGCTGCATCGAAAACCCCATCAGGCAGATCAAGGGCGCAGAGATCTCCTTTACGGAAATCCCCGCCCGGCACGCGCGCCCGCGCGGCATCCAGAAAGGCCGGGCTGATATCAATGCCAGTGATCCGCGCCGCCCGGTCGCGCTGCGCCAAGGCATCCGCCAGCGCCCCGGTGCCACACCCTGCATCCAGCACGCCGCTACCGTGCGGCAGCGCCAGCGCATCCAGCATGGCATCGGCCAGCTTGCGGGACCATCGGCCCATGCTCCGTTCATAAGCCGCGCCATTGGTGGCGGCGTAGCCGGACATGGCGCCTAATCCTCGTAGCGGTAGCGGAAATTGCAGTGGCTGGCGCCACCCATGATGGTTTGCGTGCGTTCCAGCTTCAGCTTCGGGTCATAGCCCTCACAAAACGCCCCATCGCGGTTGCAGGACAGGATACCCCCCAACTCCGCCAAGCCCATGGCGCGATACATCTCGGCATAGCGGCAGCGCGTCACGTTGAAATCATAATGCTTGGCGTCCTTGCGCAGCGTTTCGATCTGCAGCGCATCCCCCTTGGTCCAGAGCGGCTGAAGGGAGATGAAATGCTCCAGCGATGGCTTGCCCTCCGGCCCCTGCTTGGCCATTTCGGCGGCGGTTTCCTTGGCCAGCTTGATGATGGCGGCGGATAGGATGGATTTCGCCTTCTCTTCCCCAAGCTGCGCCTTCATTTCCTCATAAATGCCCTTGGCAAAGGCGGCTTCGATCCGCCGTTGTTCAAGAATACCTAAGCTTTGTTCGGCCATAAGCGCCTCCCTGGGGTTTGGAGGCTGAGCTTAGCTTGGCGATCAAAAGCGACCAGCCTGAAAAATACATAAAGGTATCTTTATATTCTTCTTTCCCTCTAGCCCTCACCCCCGCCCCGTGTTACCCGCCGCGCCAGAATCAAGGAGTTTTGCCATGGCCGCCCAAGACTACGTCATTAAAGACCTTTCCCTCTCCGCCTGGGGTCGGAAGGAAATTTCCATGGCCGAGGATGAAATGCCCGGCCTGATGGCGGTGCGCGCCGAATATGGCGCTGCCCAGCCGCTCAAGGGCGCGCGCATCGCGGGCTGCCTGCACATGACCATTCAAACGGCGGTGCTGATCGAAACGCTGAAGCACCTTGGCGCCGATGTGCGCTGGTCTTCCTGCAATATCTTCTCCGCCCAGGACCATGCCGCTGCCGCCATCGCCGCAACCGGCACGCCGGTTTTCGCCGTGAAGGGCGAAACCCTGCCGGAATACTGGGCATATGTGCAGCGCACCCTGGAATGGGCCGATGGCGGGGAGCCCAATGTGCTGCTCGATGATGGCGGCGACATGACGCTGCTCGTGCATTACGGGCTGCGTGCCGAACAGGGCGATACCGCGTTTCTGGATAAGGCGACCAATGAGGAAGAAGAAGTCTTCTTCGCCCTGATTAAGAATTGCCTGAAGACCAAGCCGGGCTGGTTCACCAAGCTGGCCGCCTCCATCAAGGGCGTTTCGGAAGAAACCACCACGGGCGTGCATCGGCTTTACATCATGGCCAAGGAAGGGCGCCTGCTTTTCCCGGCGATCAATGTGAATGACAGCGTCACCAAGTCGAAATTCGACAACCTCTATGGCTGCCGCGAGTCATTGGTGGATGCGATCCGTCGCGGCACCGATGTGATGATGGCCGGCAAGGTTGCGATGGTGTGCGGCTTTGGCGATGTGGGCAAAGGTTCCGCCGCGTCGCTGCGCAATGCCGGCTGCCGCGTGATGGTGAGTGAGGTTGACCCAATCTGCGCCCTGCAAGCCGCCATGGAAGGCTATCAGGTCGTCACCATGGAACAGGCC
>JACCED011437309.1_pt1 | contig 12779 bp, 10 predicted proteins | sample 7455021 | NCBI WGS metagenome assembly JACCED01 (sample SAMN15323456, study PRJNA562643) | freshwater metagenome | isolation source: river surface water | place: USA:Blue River Watershed | collected 2017-08-19
AGAAAGTTCCCGCCAAAATCCAAAAAGCAGGTTTGCCAAGCGATTCAAAAAGCACACCGATGGTGGCACGCGCAGTTCGAGGAGCAGCTTTGCCAGCGGGCTCGCTACTTAGACCTCCGTATGGCTCGGTGTTGGCTTCGGCTGGAGAGTTCTTGAAACCCAGAAAGAACAGTGGAATGATCGCCGCTGCAAATACTGCAACCACAATTGATGAAACCCGCCAGCCACTAAACATAACCACGTTTGACAGCATCGGTAGAAAAATTAGTTGACCGGTAGCGTAGGCAGCACTGAAGATTCCGGTGACTAGTCCCCTGCGTTTTGTAAACCAGCGATTAGCAACCAACGATCCGAATACCAACGCCAGACAACCTGTGCCAAGGCCGACAAAGACTCCGCAGTAAAGGATCAGCTGCCAACCTTGGGTCATGAAAACCGTTAGGCCGGTGCCGAGGGAAACTAGTGCGAGTGCGGCTACAGCAACTTTTCTAACCGTGAATCGCTCCATCAGAGTTGCAGCGAACGGTGCTGTCAAACCATAAATAACCAAGTTCACTGCAACCGCATTAGAAGTTAGTGAACGAGTCCAACCAAACTCTTGCTCGAGAGGTTGAAACATGATTGAGGTGGTTGATCTAAATGCAGCGGCGGCAATCAAAGTTACAAATGTGATTGCCGCGACAATCCAGGCTGGGTGGATTTTTCGCTGACGTAGATCGGCTGAGCTCATAGGCATAAGCCTATTTGGTTTAGCTCCTTAGCCCGTGATTGCGATTAGCGCCTCAAGAGCGGTTGCGGCATTCAACGAACCGATGCCGCAGCGGTTTGTATCTGCCGCACATTTTGAACCCGCAGGGAACGGTCGCACTGAAGCCTTTAGTGCTTCCCACACGATTTTCACATCGATGTTTGGACGAAGTGAATACATCAATGCGATGATTCCAGCAGCAACCGGGGCCGCCATGCTGGTGCCCTGCTCTAGACGATAATTTGGTTCGCCGATCGTGAGGTTTCCAGAATTTGAGGTTGAGTAAATCATGCCGCTTGAACCAGCAGGAGCTGAGCCGGCATTGCGCTGGTCTCCACCCGGGGCCACAAGGTCAACACCAAAGTTTGAATAGAACGCAACATCACCGGTAAAGCCAATTGAACCAACCGAGAGCGGGCCGGCACAGTTTGTTGGATAAACACGAGCGTTGTCTACCGGATTAAATGCGGTGTCCCCATTGCCTGCCGCGGCTACCAGAGTTACACCTTTGCTTTGAGCGTAATCAACGGCGGCCTGAACAAAGTATGGGCATGGGGCATAGTCATTGGTTCCTGCGCGCGGCTGAAATGCCATTGACATGTTGATTACTTTTGCAGGGGTTTTGTTGACCGGGATATCGGAAAGCGTTTCACCGTTGATTACGAAACCATTCAGATCCTGACCCGCTGCCCAGCGAATCGCTAGAGCCAAGTCAACGGATGAACCTTCACCCTGCACACCCAAAACTCGGATTGGTTGGATTTTTGCATAAGGAGCGATTCCCGAAATACCAAGGGAGTTAGATTTAGCCCCGATGATTCCCGCCACGTGAGTACCGTGCCAAGAAGAGAAGTCTGAACCTACTCCATCACCTGGGTCGGTAGGGTCAACATCGCGACCATCCCCGTCACCAGATTTCAAGGCATCCGAAACAAAGTCGTATCCGGTTACAAGCTGTCCGTCGAACTCTTCATGGGTAGTAATGCCACTGTCAAGCACAGCAACCACTACAGAGCTTGTTCCTCGAGTGGCTGTCCACGCGCGAGTTGCCGCAATACCGTGATCTGTTCCTAGGTACCACTGAAGCGAAATGTCTGCATCCTGGGCTTGGAACTCATCGATGTTAGTTTCTGAACCGCGCGCATTTTTTGCGGTCAAGGAAAGCGTGTATGAAACACCAGAAGCCAAAGCTCCCAGCGTGCAGTAGTTGAGTGCTGATGCTGAGCAGGTTGCCTCTACACCAGTAGCTGATTTTGCAGTCACCTTATATGTAGTAGAACTTGAACCTCGTTGAGCCGGTGTTTGCGGAACCCAACGAACGACATGGGATGACGCGGCGAAAGTTCGCTTAGTTAGTCCAAGCAACGCTGGTGCATGTGGAGCTGAACTTAGAGTTACGGATGCCACCGATGACGGCTTGCCGACTTTGGTTGATGTGCCCTTTTTTGTAATTGCACTTACTCGAAAATACGATGCAGTGCCAGCGGAAAGTCCGGACGAAACCACAGCAGACGTTGAAGCTGATTTGGTATTTGCGACTAAAGACTTCCAGGTTGTCTTGTTTGGGCTGACATCGATTTTGTAACCGGTGATAGTTGCGCCATATGTGGAGGCCGGCCGCGTCCATGAAATTTTTGCCCTGGCGGTTGTTGGGCTTGTGGAAAGCCAGGCATCGCTTGCCTTAACCGAACGAACCGCACTAGCAGCGGTAATGGGTGCCGCGTTTGCAGCTTGGGCTGGCGCCATCAACGAAACTGCAACCACTGCCGCAATAACGCTGGCAATTAGACGACGGGACTTGTTCACCGCTTCAGCCTATTCTTCAAACCTTGGAATTGCCTGAACCCTGGCTTAAATTAGCCTGGCTAAATGGTTGCCTAACCATAGTTGAATTTAAAGGGATTTCTGCATTAGGACAGTGCCGAGCCAGCGACCAAACTTGAAGCCAACTTTTCCGAGGTGCCCTTGATGCTTGAATCCAAATCTTTCATGAAGAGCGATCGAAGATTCGGCACCTTTATCGCTGATAACTGCCACGACTTCTTTGACGCCGGCAGCTTTTGCTTGCTCCAACAAAACCTCTAGAAGCTTTGTGCCAACCCGCTTGCCGATTGCGGCAGGGCGCAAGTAAATGCTGTCTTCCACGGTTCGCTTAAATGCAGCTTTTTGCCTCCATGGTGCCACGTACGCAAAACCGATAATTTGGCCGCTTGAACTTTGAGCAACGATAAACGGGAGACCAAGTTCGGTGATCCATTTATATTTATCGGCCCAATCTTGCAGAGCCATTGAGTCTAGGTCGAAGGTCACCACGCTGTTTTGAATGTAGTAGTTGTAAATCTCGACCATCGCAGGCAAGTCTGCTTCAGTCGCGCTGCGGATAACCGGTTCTAAGTTGGCTTTGTCTTGTTCGCCCTTGGCTTTTTTCATGCGCACCAAGCGCCAACGTGATTCTGAATCCAAAGCCATGGGGAACCTCCTAACAAGACCAATCTATAGGCTGCTCGCCGACTTGGTTTAGAGCTTCATTGCTTCTAGAGAACGGTTTAGAGCCAAAGAATCCGCGTCTAGCGGATAGCGGACTTGGATGAGCTGACATCAACACGGTGCAATCACAAAGCGCCCCTGATAACTGTTGCGCTTGGGCACCCCACAGAATAGCCACAAGTTTTCGGCCAAGTTTTCGATTCAAAACATTGATGACCTTGTCAGTGAAGGCAGCCCAACCAATGTCGGTGTGGGCTCCGGCCTCTGCAAGATCCGTGGTTAGGTGACGATTAAGCAGCAGCACGCCCTGCTCAGACCATCTTGAAAGATCACCCTCGGCGGAAACCGATTTACCAAGGTCATCTTTGAGTTCAATCAAAATGTTTTTGAGGCTGCGCGGCAAAGGTTTGACATCGGTGTTGACTGCGAAAGATAAACCGATGGCGTGCCCGGCCGTTGGATATGGATCCTGGCCAACAATGAGCACGCGGATATTGTCGAGTGGCTGTTCAAAAGCTCGCATCACAAAAGGCTTGGGTGGCACGAACTCGCCACCACCGGATTCCAGATATGAATCGAGTTTGGCTTCGATAGATTCCAGCAACGGCTTGGCGTCGACTAAGGCAACCTGCCACGTTGGGTGCATCTGTTCGAAAAACATTCTTCTAGCGTAAGCCGAAGATTACGTAGTGTTTCACGCCGACTATCGCGCGATGGCTAATGCTCCTACTGTTGTTGAAACAACAACAACCAGTAAGGGAACATCATGAGCACAGATCCAGCAAAGTGGGGCTTTGAGACAGCACAGATTCACGCAGGCGCTCAGCCAGACCCAACTACCAACTCACGCGCTACACCTATTTACCAGACCACCGCTTACACCTTTAATTCAAGTGAGCACGCTGCAAAGCTTTTTGGTCTTGCTGAGTTTGGAAACATCTATACCCGCATCATGAACCCGACTCAGGATGTTGCCGAAAAGCGCATCGCGGCACTTGAGGGTGGAACTGCTGCCCTGCTGCTGTCATCTGGTCAGGCAGCCGAAACCATGGCAATTTTGAACATCGCTCAGGCCGGTGACCACATCGTGGCATCATCAACCATCTATGGCGGTACCTACAACCTGTTCAAATACACTCTGCCAAAGCTTGGCATCACCACAACATTCGTTGAGGACCAAGACGACCTAAAGGCATGGGCGGCCGCGGTTCAGCCAAATACCAAGGCTTTCTTTGCTGAGACAATCGGCAACCCTAAGGTTTCGATTCTTGACATCGAAGGCGTTGCAGATGTTGCTCACAAAAATGGTGTTCCGCTTATCGTCGACAACACAGTTGCCACTCCTTACCTAATTCGCCCACTTGAGCACGGAGCCGACATTGTTATTCACTCGGCAACCAAGTTCCTCGGCGGACACGGCACAGTTGTTGCCGGAGCAATTGTTGACGGCGGAAAGTTTGCTTGGAGTAAGTCAGATAAGTTCCCAGGCCTCACCACTCCTGACCCTTCGTACCACGGTGTTAATTACACAGAGGCACTCGGTGACGGAATCGCATTCATCATCAAGGCGCGAGTGCAGTTGCTGCGCGACATTGGTGCATCAATCGCCCCAGCTAGCGCATGGCAGTTGATTCAAGGAATCGAAACATTGAGCCTACGCATCGAGCGTCACGTTGAGAACGCAGAAAAGATTGCGCAGTTCCTTGATAAGCACAAGCAAGTTGAGTCAGTGAACTATGCGGGACTCAAGAGCTCTCCGTGGCACAAGGCTGCTAAGAAGTATGCACCTAAGGGTGCTGGTGCGATCGTGTCATTCGAGATCAAGGGTGGCGTAACTGCTGGGTCACGATTTGTTGATTCACTCAACCTATTTAGCCACGTGGCAAATATCGGTGATGTTCGCTCGCTTGTGATTCACCCAGCATCTACTACCCACTCACAGCTAACACCTGAGCAGCAACTAACCAGCGGTGTAACCCCTGGTCTTGTGCGCCTATCAGTTGGACTTGAGTCTGTTGACGACCTGATTGCCGATCTAGAGACTGCTTTCGCTGCTGCCAAATAAAGGAAGAGCGATATGCTTATTCCCTAATGGAATTTCAAACATCAGCCGGAGACTTAGTCCCGTCAGAGTTCATCACTGAGGAGCAGAGCCGCCAACTAATTGGCCGCCCTCCTGCAAGTGGTGCTTGGCGCGACGGAGATCCAGCTGGTGAACGCCAGTTCGCGCCCCTTTCTAACCTCAAGTTAGAGAGCGGGCGCGTTCTTGCTAACTACAGGATTGCTTTTGAAACCTGGGGCGAGCTTGACCACGAGCACACCAACGCCGTTTTGATTTTGCATGGACTCACCGGCGACTCGCACGCGATGGGTGATGCTACTAAGGAACACCCAACTGATGGTTGGTGGAAGCACATTATTGGTCCAGGACTAGCCATCGACACCGAAAAATACTTTGTCGTTGCCGGAAACGTGCTTGGTGGTTGCCAAGGTTCAACTGGGCCGTCTTCGCTTGACACCAATGGTCGCGAATTTGGTACAGCGTTTCCATACATAACTATTCGAGACCAAGTAAATGCCCAAAGAGATCTTGCTCACCTAATTGGCATCAAGAAATGGCACGCTGTGCTTGGCGGTTCGGTTGGCGCGATGCACGCCCTTGAATGGGCCATCATGTACCCCGAAGAAGTAAAACGTGTTGGTGTAATTGCAGGCCCTCCGGCTTTGACCGCAGATCAAATCGCCTTGAATTCGATTCAGATCCAGGCAATCAAGAGTGACCCAGCTTTTGCTAACGGTAATTACTACGACGCCAAGCCTGGCTTTGGGCCTCATCAGGGCCTAGCGCTCGCAAGACGCATGGCTATTTTGAACTACCGCTCGCCTAGTGAATTGAACAATCGATTTGAGCGAGCCTGGCAATCAGGAGTATCACCACTCGGTGGTGGTGGTCGCTGGGCGGTTGAGTCTTATCTTGACTTCCACTCAAATAAATTTACTAGGCGTTTTGATGCCAACAGCTATATCACTTTGGTTGAAGCTATGAACTCGCACGACGTAGGTCGTGGTCGAGAATCGCTTGAAGCTGCGCTTGGCACCATCACGGCTAAAAGCATCGTTGTAGGTATTTCATCTGACCGACTCTTCCCCATTGAGGATCAGCAACTTATTGCAGACAACATTGGTGGAGAAATCATCGGTGGCGGTTTGCAAGTTATCGAATCAGATTTTGGGCACGACGGATTCTTGATTGAAGATATCAAACTTGCCCCAATGATTAAGGCCTTGCTGGATTCCTAAGGTACTTCTTTAGATTCGCAGTTTCTTGGAAAGAGCGCCGAGTCGAACGTTTGCGTAAACCAACATCGCAATCAGCAAGGCATTCCTGATCGTTAGCAGAATCACACTTAGATCGCCCAACCCCATGAGATCCATGTAAAAAACTGGATAGACCAGGTTTGTTGTGGCGGCTATTAACATCAGTCCAGTAGTTAGCAGGCGAAGTTTTTGCGCCTTGAAAATTATTAGAGCAATCATTGGAATTGCTAGCCAGGCCATGAATTGCGGTGAACCGACTTTGTTGAACACAATCAGATCAAGAACGGCAGTTAGTGCCATGGTGGCAAAGATAAGAAGCCGGTCAGCACCAGATTTCAAAGCGCGATAGCCGAGTAACACCGTGATTCCCAAGGCAAAGAACATAATGGGTGTCATTAAGAATGAAACTTCACTCACGAACGGCCCATAAACCTGGTTGGTGATAATTTCACTATCGTAATAAATGCCCGTGTTTGGAACGCCAAGCTTTGCAGCCCAAATCCAGAACATAGCTATTGGCGATTCAATTTGGATTCCGCGACCACCCTGCTTAAAGATGAATGAGAAAAGGCTGCCGTTGGCTCCGGCTGCGGCGGCGAAAATCAGAATTGCACTGATGGTGGCCAGCGCCGCGAGTGCTGATATTTGTTTTCTCTTACTGGCGATGAATGCGCTCAACGCTAGAGCGAAGGGCCAGATTTTTATCCAGGCACCAAATGTGAATAGAGCCATGGCAAGCGCTATGCGATCTTTTGAGAGAGCAACCAAGCCAAACACGGCAACGGCTGCAGCTATGGCATCGATTCGTGCAATTCCTGAAGGCCCCAGCAACAATAAGTATGTAATCCAAAACAGTGCCGCTAGCAAGGATCTGCGGCTACCCCGCCCCCAAGAGGTAAGAATGCCAACGGCGACGCTATTCATAATGGCCACGAGAGTCACCCAGCCAACCAAAATTCCTGCAGATCCGCCTAGCAACTTAGCTAGCAGCATTGGTGCAAGCGATGGGTAAGGGTAAACAAAGTCCTGGGTTAGCCCAAACAGTGGTTCGCCAAATTGCATCTGCTGCAGCCAGTAGCCGTAAAGCAGCACGTCGTTCATGGGCATCACCTGATTGAACAGGTAGCTAAATGCAAACAATAGGTACGGAGTGGCGAATGCCATCAAAAAGAGCGCCATGAAGTTAAGTCGCCTTACCCAGAGTTGACTTATGGTCACGACACCAAGGCTACCCAAACCTATGCTTTAGGTATGACAACTCTTCAGCGAGCACGAGCTTCGGTATTCATATACTTCTTGCTTTGTGGTTCGGCTGTGACAATTTGGGCGACGCACATTCCAGAGGTCGAGCGCAATCTTTCGCTTTCACACGCCCAGATTGGCATCGTGATTCTCTTACTTGGGGCCGGCGCACTGGCTTCGATGCAGGTGGTTGGAAGTTTGGTGGATCGCTTTGGCAGCGCAAAGATTTTGACCACCACCTCCGTGGCGCTTGGACTAGCTCTAGTGCTTCCTGGGTTTGCACCAAACTACCTGACGTTGTCGATTGGAATTTTTGTTCTGGGTTCGACAATTGGCGGCATTGACATTGCGATGAATGCGCATGCACTTGAAATCGAACGAGCCTATGAACGACCAATCTTTTCGTCTTTTCATGCAATGTGGTCTATCGGCGGAGTAATTGGTTCGGCTATTGCAGGGTTTGCTCTGGCATTGAAATCCCCTATGGCATTAACAATGTCGAGTTGGGGCGTCATCACTGTTGCAATTGGGCTTTTATGCTCAAAATGGCTCTTGGTCTCGGCGACAGTGCAATCAGAAGGTGAGCAACAGAACAAGGCAAGTCGGACAAAAGAGTTTTACTACGTAATTTTTATTGGTCTAGTTTCCGCATCCGCTGCCATTATCGAAGGCGTTGGCATTGACTGGTCGGCGCTTTTTACGATTGACAAGTTTGAAACCAGCGTGGCTATCGGCGGAGTGAGCATCGCTCTCTTTACTGCCGCGATGGCAATTGTTCGATTTGTAGCCGACAAGGTTGTTGCAAGATTCGGCAGAATTTTTGTGATTCGAAACGGAGCAATCCTTTCTGCAGTAGGTGTAGCCCTAGCGCTGTATTCACCAAGTATCGAACTGAGTTGGGCTGGTTGGGCCCTGGCGGGCATCGGTGTTTCAGCAGTTGTTCCACAGTGCATGGCATTTGCGTCAGATATTGGCACGCCCCAGAATCAAGGAAGAAACTTAGCCAAAGTGGTGGGCCTAACTTACGCTGGTGTACTTGGCGGACCGGCAATTATCGGCTTCGTTGGAAATGCGATTGGCTTGCAAAGCGCATTGACATTTGGAATTGCACTGGCGGCCTTCGTTGCACTTGGTTCGATGGGCATGCAGAAGGGTAAAAGCAAATATGGCGAAACTATTTGAACCAATCAAGATTCGCGAGTTAGAAATTCGTAACCGCATCTTCATTCCTGCGATGTGCCAATACTCGTGCGAAAACCAAGATGGTGTGATTGGCGAATGGCATCTCGTGCACCTGGGAGCTAGAGCAGTTGGCGGTGCAGGTCTAATCATTGCTGAAGCCAGCGGGGTAACCCCTGACGGGCGAATCTCCCCGTGGTGTCCCGGCATTTGGAATTATGAACAGGTGGCAGCTTGGGCGCGCGTGAATCATTTCATTCATTCGCAAGGCGCTAAGAGTGCGATCCAATTGGCGCATGCTGGTCGCAAGGGTTCAACATATCGGGATTGGTCCGGCAAAGGCTCTGTTCCAATTGAATTGGGAGGCTGGCAAACTGTTTCCTCAACGGATGTTGCCTTCGAGGGCTACGAAGCGCCACGAGAACTAAGCACTGAAGAAGTTCTAGAGCTGATTCAGGATTTTGCCAAGGCAGCCAAAAATGCTGTGCTAGCTAGTTTTGATGCGGTGGAAATTCACGCCGCTCACGGATATCTAATTCACCAATTCCTATCCCCGATTACCAACCACCGCACCGATGAATTCGGTGGCTCACTCGAAAACCGTGCGCGAATTTTGCTTGAAATAATCAAAGCTATCCGTGCAGAAGTTGGCGAAATGTTGCCCCTCTTTGTGCGCTTCTCAGCAACCGACTACCGAGAAGATGGTTGGGATGTAGAGCAAACAACGCAGGTAGCCAAGTGGTGCGCTGAGGTCGGCGCAGATCTTTTTGACATTTCTTCCGGCGGTCTAATTACCGGAGTAAAGATTCCTTCTGGTCCCGGTTACCAAGTTCCTTTGGCCAAGCAGGTAGCGCATGGAGTCTCTCAGCCCGTTGGAGCAGTTGGCCAGATTACAGATGCTCAACAGGCAGAGGATATTTTGCAAGCTGGTGATGTCGATATAATTTTGGTCGGCCGAGCCAGCTTGCGTGACCCTCACTGGGCACTTAGGGCAGCGCACGAGTTAAACGTTGAAGTAGATTATTGGCCGGATCAGTATTACCGCGGCAAATTTCCTAAAACAAACTAAGTTTTAGCGTCTAGCGACCAGAACTTATTGGCGACGAGTCGCGTCTTGAACCTCACCCACGAGTTCTTCAAGAATGTCTTCGAGAAACAGCACGCCTTGGATTTTTCCATTGCGGTCAACTGCTTTTGCCATGTGAGCATGAACTCGACGCATGCTGGCAAGAGCATCCTCAAGTTCCATACTTGCCGAGAGGGTAATTAGGGAACGAACTCGCTTTTGAGGAAACGGGTCATCGGCTTCATCGTGATCAAGGTCAATGACATCTTTAAGGTGCAGGTAGCCAACCAGTTCATTATTTTCGTCGGTTAGCGGGTAGCGAGAGAATCCATGTTTGGCAACAGCCTGTTCAACTTCTCTTGGTGTGACGGTTTCTGCAAAAGCAATAAGTTTTTCTATCGGCACCGCAACATCGCGAACCTTCTTTTCGGTGAATTCAAAAGTGTTCGAAAGAGCACCGCTCACATCGGAAAGCGCACCCTCTCTTGTTGAATGCTCAACTATGTCTTCAACTTGGTCGAGCGTGTAGGTGCTGTTTGCTTCATCCTTAGGGTCAAATTTGAACAACCTTAGGATGCCGTTCGAAATGGCATTCAGCGCGCCAACCAAGGGCTTTAGCGCCATTGCAAGAGAGTAAAGCACCGGAGTTAGAATCAGCGCCGCGCGCTCTGGAACCGCAAGAGCCAGATTCTTCGGAACCATCTCGCCGATCACCACATGCAGGTAAGTAACAAGGAGCAGGGTGATTGCGAAAGACACAGAACTCAAAACCGCCTCTGGTACCCCTATTGCATGCAGTGGATACTCCAAGAGATGGTGAATGCTTGGTTCCGCAATCAAAAGAATTAATAATGAAGAAATTGTGATTCCGAGTTGAGCGGTAGCCAACATCAGCGAAACATTTTCCATTGCTGCGAGAGTGATTTTTGCAGGCCTGCTGCCAGACTCTGCTCGAGGTTCAATTTGTGCTCGCCTTGCGCTGATTAGTGCGAACTCCGCCCCTACGAAAAAGGCATTTGAAAGAAGTAGCGCGACTAGCCAGATTAGGCCTTGTAGATCACTTGTCATCTGAGGCCTCCGCTAGGTCTGGCTCACTTGTTGGAGTGAATCGCACTCTGTCTACGCGACGCCCGTCCATTCGCTCGACGCGCAAAATACCGTCTTCGATTTTTACTTCGTCACCAACCGACGGTATTCGACCAAGCGCGCTCATCATGAAACCGGCAACCGTTTCGTAAGCGCCATCGTCTGGGACCTTAATCGCCATCTCAAGAAGTTCATCAGGGCGGGTCATCCCAGGGAACAATACTGACGAATTAGCGCCGCGAGTTACTCCGGCTTTTGCTCTGTCGTGTTCATCGGCCAATTCACCAACTAGCTCTTCGACAAGGTCTTCGAGAGTTGCCAAACCAGCGGTGCCACCGTACTCATCTACAACGATGGCAAGCTGTAGCCCTTTAGCTCGCAATTCCACCATCAATGTTTCAAGGCGCATGGTTTCGGGAACTCGTGGAGCCTCGGCCATGATTGCAGAGACAGGAACCTCATCGCGTTTTTCACGAGGGACGGCGGCGGCTTGCTTCACGTGCGCAACCCCGATGATGTCATCGGTGGATCCGTCAGAAATTGGAAAACGTGAATGACCAGTTTTTATAGATGCCTCAATCAAGACCGACAAGCTGTCATCTTTATCTAGCACGTGCATTCTTGGTCTAGGTGTCATGACATCTGCAGCGACAAGTTGACTCAGGGCAAGTGTCTTAGTCAGAAGGGTTGCGGTTTGTGCATCAAGTGCGCCCATGCTTGCTGATCTGCGCACCAGCGACGAAAGCTCTTCTGCGGTGCGTGTTGAACTCAACTCTTCTTTGGGTTCAATTCCAAAAAGTCTGACAATGCGATTTCCAGTTAGGTTCAGGAATTTGATCATGAAGCTAAAAACCCAAGTGAAGGCAAGCTGGAATCTAACAACAAAGTTCAAGACTTTAAGCGGGCTCGACAGGGCCATATTCTTTGGCACCAGCTCGCCGATTAGGAAAGAGAAAATTGTCGCAATTGCCATGCCCAGGATGACCGTGAAGGTCTTTTTCAAGTCGGTGGCTATTGGCACGTTTGCAAAAACCGGGGAAAGCATTTTTGTCAGCGCAGGTTCTGCGACAAATCCGGTCAACAGAGTTGTGATGGTGATACCTAGCTGAGCACCAGACAATTGAGTGCTGGTGGTCTTTAGTGCCCGGATAGCCAAGGTCAAACCGCGTTCGCCACGACTTTGGCGAGCTTCTAAATCGTTTCGCTCAACATTAAGAAGAGAGAACTCGCTGGCCACGAATAGCCCGGTGCCAATGGTCAGTATCAGACCGAAACTGAGCATTAACCACTCACTCATCGGGCTGCACCGCCTGAAGGTCTATGGTCAGAACCTGCTTTATCCATTGTGATTCCAGCATACCGGCCGATTTCTAGCAATTCACTGGGCAAAACCACCTATTAGACCGATTTGGGCCAGCCTCAGAAGGTAGGCTTAAGGCTCAAAGACATTCATAAAGAGGTGATTTCTCTGTCAGGCAACACTGAAAACGAGAACGGTTTTGGCGCAAACGGCTGGTGAGTCGACGAAAGGTATGCGCAGTACAAGTGAAACCCTGATTCGGTGGACAAGGCCTGGTGGCCAATCCTCGAGAACTACAAGCCAACCGAGACTCCTCACGCGACCACAGGTCCTGTAGCAATTCAGCCAGCTGC
>JACCED011103863.1_pt1 | contig 12778 bp, 9 predicted proteins | sample 7455021 | NCBI WGS metagenome assembly JACCED01 (sample SAMN15323456, study PRJNA562643) | freshwater metagenome | isolation source: river surface water | place: USA:Blue River Watershed | collected 2017-08-19
GACGTAGTCAGCGGCCTCGTAAGCTTCTTTCTTATCGAGCGTGGCGCGGAAGTTTAAAGGCTTGTTCTTGAGGTAGTCCTCAAGTTCTTTGTCTTCGATGGGGGACTCTGTGCGGTTGATCTTCTCAACCTTCTCGGGAACGATGTCCAAGGCAACCACTTCATGGTGCTGCGAGAGCAACACACCGTTGGACAAACCTACGTAACCTGTTCCGGCAATGGCGATTTTCATGCAACGCTTTCCGCTTGATAGTGCTGTTTATTTTACCAGCGCAGCCTGCATTTTCAGGGGTTTTAGCCCTCAATCCGTCATTTACTGAATCAAGGCAAGCTCTTCGGAACGCTTGGGTGGATACGACTCCCATTCGCTACAGGCCGGACAGCGCCAGTAAAACTGCCGCGCCTTAAACCCACAGGATTTGCACGTGTATCGGGCGAGACGCTGGGTTTGCGCTTTCACCAGTTTTTTGACGAGTTCCAGATCAGCCAACTGCTCGGCTGGCGTTACCGCTGCACGGGCTTCGAGTGCTTTATTCAACGCAATCAGACTAGGCGTACGATGCAATTCGGCAATGGCAAAATCGTAGGCCGCCTGAGCACCCTCTTCTTCGACCACCTGTTGGCAAACCACATCCAGCATATCAACTGATGGATAGCGGCTCAAGAAACCCTTGAGCAGCTGCATCCCCTCAGCCTGGCGCCCCATCCCTTTGTACACTTCGGCGATACGGCTGGCCACCAGCGCCAGAAACTCCGGCTGCTGCTGTTCGATGCGCAACCAAGCCTCTACTGCGCGATCAGCGTGTCCCTCTTTACGCTCAATATCCCCGGCAATAATGCTGGCCCGCACACACTGCCGATGCAGGCTGAGCGCCTGTTGCACATGACGCCGCGCTTCATCGGTTTTAGAGCGGATCAAGGCGTTTTCGGCCATCTCACACCAGAACTCCGCTACCTCATGTTGCGCTGCTAACTCAGGAATACGCTCAGCCAGTTCAATGGCCTTATCCCAGGACTTCTCAAGCTGATAAATCTCAAGCAATTGTTTCAACGCTTCTTCACGACGCGCGCCTTCGGACAAGCGCTTGAAAATTTCTTCCGAGCGATCAAGCAGGCCGGATTTCAGATAATCCACACCCAGTTCAAACATCGCTTGTTCCTTAAGCGGTGCAGGCAGATCTTCCCGGTTGATCAGATTCTGATGGATGCGCAATGCGCGCTCCAACTCACCCCGCCGACGGAACAGCGCGCCCAGCGCGAAATGCAGCTCAACGGTTTCTGGCTCCACCCGCACGACTTCGTTAAAAGCTTCAATCGCACGATCTGGCTGCTCGTTCAGCAGAAAATTCAGACCCTGAAAATACGCTTTGGGTAAGCGGCGGGAATCCGCCACTACATGTTTGATATCGATACGTGCGGCGATCCAACCCAACGCAAAAAAAAGCGGCAGAATCAGAAGGGCCCAAGGCTCCAGCGTCAACATAGTTATTCTTTCAAAGCTTGGGAGCGGCTAGCGCTTCGGATTCGCCCGGCACAGAATTGATTGGCGCTTTACGCGCCACTTCCCTGCGTAAACGCGTAGCCTCACGGCGTACGCGCAACAGGGTAGGCAGCATGATCAATACGCCCAACAGGCAGCCGATGAGCAGCACACCTAACAGCACCGCGACTAGCGGCGCTTCGAGGAAGTAGCCCAGGAAGAAGTTGATAACGACCGGCTCGGGGTTCTCCAGCGCAAAGCCCAGCAGGAACAGAAACACCACAATACGTACAAACCAGGCGATGACCCGCATCTTTGCCTCCAGAGCACAAACATAAAAAAAGCGCCGGTTTTCACCAGCGCTTTTAGTTTACCGCAAATGACCCAATCAGCTTAGAGGGCGTTGACAGTTCCCTGAGCAGCCACGGCAAATACCGGGGCTTCTTCGGTTTCGTTCGACGCACTCATGACTTCTGTCAGATCAGCAGCATCCACCCGCTCACGCAGTTCTTTGCCCGCTTTGAAGTGAGGAACCCACTTCTCAGGGACTTCGACGCGTTCTCCCGAACGGGGATTACGACCTACACGCGGCGGACGGTGGTTGAGCGAAAAACTGCCGAAGCCGCGAATCTCGATGCGATCGCCACGGGCGAGCGCTTCGGTCATTGCGTCCAGAATCACCTTAACGGCGATCTCGGCATCTTTCGCAACCAACTGGGGAAAGCGTTCCGCCAGCCGTGCGATAAGTTCTGACTTGGTCATTCGAAGATTAGCCCTGCTGGTTCATCTTGGCTTTCAACAGCGCGCCCAGGTTGGTCGTGCCGGTGGCAGCCGAGCTGTCCGAGGAGAGCTTCTGCATCGCTTCGTGCTGTTCAGCCTGGTCCTTGGCCTTGATCGACAGATTGATCGAACGGGTCTTGCGGTCCACGTTGGTGATCATCGTTTCGAGCTCTTCGCCCACCTTGACGTGCTGGCTCAGATCTTCGATACGGTCACGCGAGAACTCGGAAGCGCGCAGGTAACCTTCGATGTCGTCAGCCAGTTGAATCACGGCGCCACGAGCGTCAACGCTCTTGACGGTACCGTTCACCAGGCTGTTCTTGTCGTGCATGGCAACGAACGAGGTGAACGGGTCTCCATCCATCTGCTTCATGCCCAGGGAGATGCGCTCCTTGTCGATGTCGATGGCCAGAACAATGGCTTCGACTTCGTCGCCCTTCTTGAAGTTGCGGATGGCTTCTTCGCCAGCGACGTTCCACGACAGATCCGACAGGTGAACCAGACCATCGATACCACCGTCCAGGCCGATAAAGATGCCGAAGTCAGTGATCGACTTGATGGCGCCCTTGATCTTGTCACCCTTCTTGAAGTTCAGGCCGAAATCCTGCCACGGGTTCGACTGGCACTGCTTCATGCCCAGCGAAATACGGCGGCGGTCTTCGTCGATCTCGAGGATCATGACTTCGACTTCGTCACCCAGCTGAACCACCTTCGACGGATGGATGTTCTTGTTGGTCCAGTCCATTTCAGAGACGTGAACCAGACCTTCGATACCTTGTTCGATTTCAACGAAAGCACCGTAGTCGGTCAGGTTGGTGACCTTACCGAACAGACGGGTCTGAGCCGGGTAGCGGCGCGAGATACCAACCCACGGGTCGTCGCCCAGTTGCTTCAGGCCCAGCGAGACGCGGTTCTTTTCGGTATCGAACTTGAGGACCTTGGCAGTGACTTCATCGCCCACGGCCAGTACTTCGGACGGGTGACGGACACGGCGCCAGGCCAGGTCGGTAATGTGCAGCAGACCATCGATGCCGCCGAGATCGACGAAAGCACCGTAGTCGGTGATGTTCTTGACCACGCCCTTGATGATGGCACCCTCTTGCAGGGTCTCCAGCAGCTTCTGGCGATCTTCGCCCATGTTCTCTTCGAGCACGGCACGACGCGACAGCACCACGTTATTACGCTTGCGATCGAGCTTGATGACCTTGAACTCCATGGTCTTGCCTTCGAACGGCGTGGTGTCCTTGACCGGGCGGGTATCAACCAGCGAACCCGGCAGGAAGGCGCGAACGCTGTTAACCATCACAGTCAGACCGCCCTTCACCTTACCGGTGATAGCGCCGGTAACCAGCGAGCCGTCGTTCAGCGCGGCTTCCAGGGCATTCCAGGCGGCAATACGCTTCGCGCGGTCGCGCGACAGGCGGGTTTCGCCGAAACCATCTTCGAGCGATTCAATGGCAACTTGCACGAAATCGCCAACGGCAACTTCGAGTTCGCCCTGATCGTTCAGGAATTCGTGTACGGGGACATAGCTTTCGGACTTGAGTCCGGCGTTGACGACCACAAAGTTCTGGTCAACGCGCACCACCTCGGCGGTGATGACTTCACCTTGGCGCATATCCTGGCGGGCAAGGCTTTCTTCAAATAGAGCGGCAAAACTTTCGAACGTTTCAGCTTGAGACATGAGAGAGTGGTTTCCTGAAAAGCACTGTGCTGACATTCAGCAGCAGGGCCACCGGTGGGTAAGTTAAAAAAGACAAAAAGCCTGTCCTTGCGACCGATCATTCGGCCACCCGGACCCGCCCGTTGTCGTTGGGGTTACGACGCCCTGTTGCCGGACCAATCGAGCACCTGAACCACCGCTTGTTCGATGGACAGTGCCGACGTTTCCAGAAGCCGGGCATCGGCTTCTTGCCGGAGTGGTGCCACGGGTCGCGCCGCATCGCGGGCATCCCGATCCTCCAGATCCTGCAGAATCTCGTGCAGTTTAGCGGAAAAACCTTTGTCGATCAACTGCTTGTAACGTCGCTCGGCGCGAATCGCCGCGCTCGCTGTCAGAAACACCTTGGTGGTGGCGTCGGGAAAGACCACCGAGCCCATATCACGCCCATCGGCCACCAGGCCGGGGGCCTGGCGGAAGGCCCGCTGGCGCAGCAGCAGCGCCTCGCGGACCGCCGGCAGCGCACCCACCGTGGAGGCGCCAATACCCATCTCCTCGGTCCGAAACTGATCATCCACCGCTTCGTCATTGAGAAAGGTCCGGCCACCGGCAAAACGGACCGGCAACTGGGCGGCGATGCGGGCAACCGCGGCCTCATCCTGCCAATCGACCCCCGCTTTACGGGCAGCCAGCGCAGTCAGGCGGTATAGCGCGCCCGAATCCAGATAATGCCAACCCAGGGCATCGGCCACCCGTTGCGACACGGTGCCCTTGCCCGAGGCCGAGGGGCCATCGATAGTAATCACCGGCACCGGCTGCGTGACCTCGGCAAAACGCTCGAAATAATCGGGGAAGGTTTTGGCGGTACAGCCCGGATCCAGAATCCTTAGCGGTGTTGCCCGTGTCATCAGCGAAAAACACATCGCGATACGGTGATCGTCGTAGGTCTCGATCTCGGCGCAATGGAATGCATCCAGCCTGGCCGGCGGGTGGACGGTCAGTGTATCGGCGGTGGTTTCCACCGTGACGCCAAGTTTGCGCAGCTCATTCGCCATCGCCTCAATACGATCGGTCTCCTTAACGCGCCAGCTGGCAATACCCGTGAGCCTCGTTGGGCCTTGGGCAAACGCTGCCACGGGCACCAGCGTCATCGCCGCATCGGGAATCGCAATACAGTCCTGATCGATCCCGTTCAGCACACCATCGGCTGGCGCGGCGGCTTCGATCCAGTTGGGGCCCATGGTGATACGGGCGCCCATCGCGGCCAGCGCATCCGCAAAACGGATATCGCCCTGCACCGAATCAGCGCCAACGCCTTCCACCCGGACCGGGCCACCGGCAATCGCACCCAGCGCGAGGAAGTAGGACGCAGACGATGCATCGCCCTCGACATACACCAGGCCCGGGGAGCAATAACGCGCTCCGGCAGGCACCGTAAACTTTTGCCAGCCGTCCCGCTGCACGTCCACACCAAAACGGCGCATGGTGGCCAGCGTAATCTCGATATAGGGTTTGGAGATCAATTCGCCCACTACCTCGACAGTAACCGACCGGTTAAGCAGCGGCAGGGCCATGAGGAGACCAGTCAGGAACTGGCTCGATACATTGCCTTTAACAGGCACGGTGAGGGGACTGTTATCGCCCTTGTCTGCCTGTGCCAGCGTGCCCGGCTTAATCTGCAGCGGCGGATAACCCGCATTGCCCAGGTAGGTGATATCGGCACCAAGGTGACGGAGCCCATCCACCAGATCGCCAATTGGACGCTCGTGCATGCGCGCTACGCCCGACAGCTGGTATGAGCCACCGGCCAGCGCCAGCGCCGCCGTCAGCGGTCGAAACGCCGTACCGGCATTGCCCAGAAAAAGATCTGCCGATTTCACCGGGATGTTGCCACCACACCCGGCAACCTTGATGGCCCCCTCGCCTGCGGGCGTTACTTTGATTCCCAGCAGCTTCAGCGCATCGAGCATGCGGTCGGTGTCGTCCGATTTGAGCAGGTCGCGGACTTCAGTCTCGCCCTCGGCCAAGGCGGCCAGTAACAGAATACGGTTGGACAGGCTCTTGGAACCGGGCAGGCGCACCGTGCCACGGGCCGACACCATGGCCGGCAGATCGATAAAAGGCAAATGACTCATCAGACTCGATTCAGAATTCAGTGCGACCAGCTTTGTCGCTTGTCACGCGCGTTGGCGTAAATCTCCGTCAGGGCATCGCCATCACTATTGACCAGGGCCTGGCGCAAGCGCATCAGGGCGGCATTGTAACGATCCAGTTCGGCCAACAACGCCGTGCGGTTAGCCAGCGAAATATCCCGCCACATTTCCGGGCTACTGCCGGCAATGCGCGTGAAGTCTCGAAAGCCTGCGGCGGCATATTCAAAGAGCTGATCGGCATTGCCACGCCGGGCAAACTCGTCGACCAGCGCATATGCCAGCAGGTGCGGCAGATGACTCACAGCAGCAAAGACGCGATCATGCGTCTCGGCGTCGAGAATGCGTACATCAGCACCGCATAGTTCCCAGGCGCGCTTGACCTTGTCGATATCTCCGACCGAGTTTTCCAGCAGCGGGGTCAGCACGACCTTGCGTCCCTGATAGAGATCCGCTCGCGAGGCCTCGGCGCCGCTCATCTCCGCGCCGGCGATCGGATGACCCGGCACAAACTGCCCGATGCGGTTACCGAAGGCTACCCGAGCCGCCTCAACCACATCGGCCTTGGTGCTACCGGCATCGGTAACGATCGTATGATCATTGAGATAGGGTGCAATCCGTTGAAAGATTTCCGGCATCTGACCGACCGGGGTGGCCACCAGAATCAGATCGGCCTCGCGCACATCGGCGCCGGGGTTGATTCCGACTTCGTCAATGATGCCGAGGTCATAGGCCACTTTCAGGCTCTTGGGCGTACGGCCGAAACCCACGATCTCATCGGCCGCCTTGGCGGCTTTCAGGGCACGGGCAAAAGATGCCCCGATGAGTCCGACCCCGAAAATTAATACTTTGTTGAAATGCATCGCCGTAATCTCAGACTAGCGCTGTTTTGAGTGCCGTCAGGAAGCGGGCGTTCTCCGCTTCGCTGCCGATCGTCACGCGCAGCCAGTCGTGCATGGCATAACCGGCCAGCGGACGGATGATGACGCCCTGCTTCAGCAGCTTCTGATTCACAGCGGCCGCATCCGCCACATGGAAAGTGACGAAGTTGGCATGGGATGGCAGATGTTTGAGGCCCAGCGCATCAAGCCCAGCAACGATCTGTTGCATGCCGGCGGCGTTAAGGCGGTAACTCAGGTCCAGAAAATCGGCATCTTCCAGCGCGGCAATCGCACCGGCCAATGCCAGGTTATTGCAGTTGAATGGCTGACGGACGCGGTTCATCAGATCCGCCACGGCGGGGCTGCACAGCGCAAAGCCGATCCGCAAACCGGCCATGCCGTAGATCTTGGAGAAAGTGCGCGTAATCACCAGATTATCGAACTCGGCGAGCCAGGCCGTCGTGTCAACACGGTGTTCCGGCGCCAGATATTCGTTGTAAGCCTCATCCAGAACGACGATGATGTCGCGGGGCAGGCTGCCAATGAATGTCTTCAATTCGTCGTAGGGTAAAAAAGTGCCCGTCGGATTATTAGGATTGGCAATCCAGATCAGACGGGTGTCGGCACGAACGGCGGCACGCATGGCCGGCAGATCATGCGCGTAGTCTTTGGCGGGTGCCGCAATACATTCACCACCTACACCCATGGTGGCCAGCGGATACACCGCAAAAGCGTGTGCCGAAAAAACGGCTGAACGCCCCGGCGCCAGAAACACCTGAGAGATCAGCTCCAGCACATCGTTGGAACCATTGCCCAATACAATCTGGTTGGCATTAACACCCGCATGTTTGGCCAGTGCTGCTTTAAGCTCAAAGTCATCCGGATACCTTGCCAGACCATCAATGGCCGCCTGAACGGCTGCCCGCGCCTTCGGACTCATCCCCAACGGGTTTTCATTCGAGGCGAGCTTGATGATCGAATCCACCGGCAACCCGAGCTCGCGCGCCACCTCGGTGATCGGCTTGCCCGGCTGGTAGGGCGCAATCTGTTTGATGTTCGCCAGTGCGTGATCGAGCAGACTCATCAGGGTATGGCCTCAGTAAACGGCAATCGGGTAGGAACCCAATACCTTGAGGTATGCGGCTTCGGCGGCCAGTTTTTCCAACGCGCTTTTGACAGGTTCCGCTTCAACGTGGCCTTCGATATCAACAAAGAAGACGTACTCCCACAACGCATGACGCGCCGGACGCGACTCCAGCCGTGTCATCGACACACCAGCTTCGGCCAGCGGTGACAGCAGCGCCTGCAGCGCCCCTGTCCGGTTGGGCGTCGAGAGAATCAGCGAGGTTTTATCCTGTCCTGATGGCCCGGCGGCAAAGCGGCCTAGCACCAGAAACCGCGTGGTGTTATTCGGTTCGTCTTCGATATTTCTGGCCAGATGTGGCAACTGGTAGCGCTCGGCAGCCGCCTCACCCGCAATGGCGGCCCAGGTCGGGTTCTCGGCGGCGAGTCGAGCGGCTTCGGCATTGCTGGCCACAGGAATACGCGGCGCGTCCGGCAAGCTGCGATTCAGCCATTCGTGACATTGCGCCAATGACTGGGCGTGCGACACCACCTGCGTGATCTGCCCCAGTGCCGACGCACGCGTCAGCAGGTTCTGGTGGATACGGACTACAACTTCACCACAGATCTTCAGCGACGTGCCCAACAGCAGATCCAGCGTACGACCAATCGCACCCTCCGTCGAATTTTCGACGGGGACCACGGCGTAATCGGCATGGCCGGCTTCGACTTCGCGGAACACATCATCAATCGAGGCTTGAGGCAACAAACGGGCCGCATGGCCAAACTGTTTGACCGCAGCCGATTCCGAGAAGGTGCCCAGCGGGCCGAGGAACGCCACGCCGATCGGCTGCTCGAGCGCCAGACAGGCAGACATCACCTCGCGAAACAGGCGGGTGATTGTTTCATCTGCCAGCGGCCCCTGGTTCAGTTCCTGCAGGCGGCGTAGCACCTGCGCTTCGCGTTCGGGGCGGTAGATAAAACCGTCATCACCAAAACGCGCCTTGATGTCGCCAACTTCACGGGCGCATTGCGCACGACGATTCAACAACTCGAGCAACGAGCCGTCAATGCCATCGATCTTCTGGCGCACAACGGCCAGCGCATCCTGAATGTTCTGCCCTGCGTTCTCCGAGCCCATCATCCGCTCCAGCGATATTAACCGTGGCGACGCATGAAGTCGTTCATAAAACCGACCAGCGCCTGCACCCCTTCCAAGGGCATGGCGTTGTAGATCGATGCGCGCATGCCGCCTACCAGTTTATGCCCTTTCAGGGCCAGCAGGCCGGCTTTTTCGGATTCTTCCAGAAAGACCGGGTCCAGCGCCTTGTCCTTGAGCGTAAAGGGTACGTTCATCCACGAGCGGCAATCCAGTGCCACCGGATTGGCATAGAAGCCGCCGCTGCCATCAATGGTTTTATAGAGGAGCTCTGCCTTGGCCTGATTCAGCTTGGCAATCGCCGGCAGACCACCCTGCTTAAGCAACCACTCGAACACCAGCCCCGCCATGTAGATGGCAAAGGTCGGCGGCGTATTGAGCATGGAAGTGTTCTTCTCTTCCTCGGCGTAATCCAGCAACGCCGGAATCGCTTTCGAGGCTTTGCCCAGCAGATCCTTGCGGATGATGACCAAGGTCACACCCGCCGGACCAATGTTCTTCTGTGCACCGGCGTAGATCATGCCGTAGTCGCGCACGTTCATCGGGCGCGACAGGATGTTCGATGACATATCGGCAATCAGCGGCACACCGGGTTGCACCGCACCGCCTAGCTGCTTAAGATCGAAGACCTCGACGCCGCCAATGGTTTCGTTGCTGCAGAAATGCAGATACTTGGCCTTGGGATTGAGGTGCATCGACGCTGGATCGACCAGTCGGGTGAACGCCGCGTCGGCACTACTGCCAGCTTCACAAATCGCATCACCATAAAGGCGCTGCCCCGCTTTGACAGCTTTTTCCGACCAGGCACCGGTGGTCAGGTAATCGGCCGAACCCCCATCGAGCAGATTCATCGGGATCTGCGAGAACTGCAGCGTGGCCCCGCCCTGCAAAAACAGGATGGCGTAATCCTCGGGGATATCCATCAGCTGGCGCAGATCGGCGACGATCTTTTCATAGATGCCGGTGTAGATCTTGCCGCGGTGGCTCATTTCCATGACGCCACAGCCCACACCGTGCCAATCCGGCAACTCCGCCCGCACCTGCTCTAGCACCGCCAGAGGAATCGTTGCGGGACCTGCCGAGAAATTCCAGAGTCGCATCGTGTCTGCCTCGCTGTTTATTCTTCGTCGTCGGTTTCGACAATCTTCTCCAGACCCGCCAGCTTTTCGCCGTCGTCCAGCGAGATCAGTGTAACGCCCTGCGTGGCGCGACCCAGCTCACGGATCTCGTTAACGCGGGTGCGAATCAGCACACCCCCGGTGGTAATGAGCATGATTTCGTCTTCATCACTGACCAGCTTGGCGGCAACCACGCGACCATTACGTGCGCTTTCGGCAATCGCCTTGACACCTTGTGTACCGCGACCCGAGTGACGGAAGTCGGCCAGTGCCGTGCGCTTGCCAAACCCGTTCTCGGTGGCAACCAGCACGGTTTGCGCATCATCCTGCGCCACGAGCAGCGACAGCACCTGCTGGTCTTTCTGCAGCTTCATACCGCGCACACCGCGGGCCGGACGACCCATCGGGCGCACATCTTCTTCATCAAACCAGACGGCCTTACCGGCATCCGACACCAGCATGATGTCGTTACCACCCGAGGTCAGTTGCGCACCGATCAGGTAATCGTTTTCATCCAGCGCCACGGCGATGATGCCGGCCTTACGCGGATTTGAGAAGTCGGACAGCGGGGTCTTCTTCACGGTACCCAGCGAGGTGGCCATGAACACGTAACGGTCTTCGGCGAATTCCTTCACCGGCAGAATCGCGTTGATCTTTTCGCCTTCGTCCAGCGGGAACATATTCACGATCGGCTTGCCGCGCGAAATACGCGAACCCTGCGGCACTTCGTACACCTTCAGCCAATAACAGCGGCCGCGGTTGCTGAAGCACAGGATGTAGTCATGGGTATTGGCCACGAACAGGTGCTCGACGAAATCATCGTCCTTGATTGCTGCGGCCTGCTTGCCACGACCGCCACGGCGCTGGGCACGGTAATCAGTCAGCGGCTGGCTCTTGATGTAACCGGTATGCGATAGCGTCACCACCATATCCTGCGGGGCGATCAAATCCTCGTCGCCCAGATCCTGGGTGTGTGTCACGATTTCCGAACGGCGCTTGTCCTTCGTAGCCACCACGAACTGCTCGCGGACATCGTTGAGTTCCTGACCAATGATTTCGGTAATGCGTGCCGGCTTGGCCAGAATATCCATCAGATCGGCGATCTTTTCCATCACCTCGCGGTATTCGTTGACGATCTTGTCCTGCTCCAGACCGGTCAGGCGTTGCAGACGCAATTCCAGAATGGCCTGCGCCTGGATGTCCGACAGGCGATAGCCCTTGTCGGTCATACCAAACTCGGGGCCAATCCCTTCCGGACGCGAAGCTTCAGCAGCAGCACGCTTGAGCATGTCGGCCACCAGCGTGCTGGCCCAGGTGCGCGACATCAGACCGACCTTGGCGTCGGCCGGCGTCGGCGCCGCCTTGATCAGTGCAATGATCTCGTCCACGTTTGACAGCGCCACGGCCAGGCCTTCAAGGATGTGACCACGATCACGTGCCTTACGCAGTTCAAAAACAGTACGACGCGTCACAACTTCACGGCGGTGCGCCAGGAAGCATTGCAGCATCTGCTTCAGGTTGAGCAGGCGTGGCTGGCCATCGACCAGCGCCACCATGTTCATACCAAAGGTATCTTGCAGCTGCGTCATCTTGTACAGGTTGTTCAAGATGATGTCGGGGATTTCGCCGCGCTTGAGTTCAATGACCACGCGCATACCAGACTTGTCCGACTCATCGCGGATTTCCGAAATGCCTTCGATCTTCTTCTCATTCACGAGCTCGGCAATCTTTTCGAGCAGCGTGCGCTTATTCACCTGGTAGGGCAGCTCATCGATGATGATCGACTGGCGGTTGCCCGATTTGTCCAGATCTTCGAAGTGCGTTTTGCCGCGCATGACCACACGGCCACGGCCAGTGCGATAACCATCGCGCACGCCCGATACACCGTAAATAATGCCGGCGGTCGGAAAATCTGGCGCCGGCACGATATCGATCAGTTGATCGATCGTCAGATCCGGATTGGCCAGCAGTGCCTGACACGCCGCCAGCACTTCTGACAGGTTGTGCGGCGGTATGTTTGTCGCCATACCCACGGCAATCCCCGACGACCCATTGATCAGCAGGTTCGGGATACGCGCCGGCAGAATCAGCGGCTCCTGTTCCGAACCATCATAGTTCGGTCCGAAATCGACGGTTTCCTTGTCGATGTCAGCCAGCAATTCGTGGCCGATGCGCGCCATACGCACTTCGGTATAACGCATCGCCGCGGCGTTATCGCCATCGACCGAACCGAAGTTACCCTGGCCATCGACCAGCATGTAACGCAGCGAGAAATCCTGCGCCATCCGGACAATGGTGTCGTACACCGCCGTATCACCGTGCGGGTGATATTTACCGATCACGTCACCGACCACACGGGCCGACTTCTTGTAAGCCTTGTTCCAGTCGTTATTCAGTTCGTGCATGGCGAACAGCACACGACGGTGCACCGGCTTGAGGCCGTCGCGCACATCGGGCAGCGCCCGGCCCACGATCACGCTCATGGCGTA